>JGI24005J15628_10001123_pt1 | contig 14519 bp, 9 predicted proteins | sample LinPmetageLP40_FD_15628 | JGI IMG/M metagenome (IMG submission 15628)
AGTTAAAGGTGCAGAACTTTCGAGCAAATCTGGATTGGAATGAAATACAGCAAACGCCTGAGCAAATGCTTCCTTTTTCATTACGTCAATACGGGCTTCAGTTTTTGTTGGTGTGGCATTTACCCAATCAAAAATTTCTCCGAATGGGTACGACATCTCCCTGCCTAACTCATTTTTATTCTGGTAACTTTGAGCCAGCTCATAAATAACATCTCCCAGCTCTACATCTAAACCTTCAGCAGTTACACTGTTAATCTCAGCATAAAATTCAGTACTGTTATCTGTGATATTGTTTTTAATATCGTATGCGTGACCTATCTCATGAGCTATGGTGTAACGAATTCTTTCTGCCTCTTTAGGATCTCTAGCTAAAGCATTAACGTATCCTTTCTTTAGGCTAATAGTTCCGCTGTTTAAGTTGTATGCACCGTCTGATCTTTTTGATGAAGGGTGAACAATAGGGTCGTGTATTCCGATTCCATTAAAATCTTTAAGAACAGACTTCGGCATACCCATTTCAATTAGATCAACTACCGCATTTAATATTTCTTCAGATTGAATCCCATCGCCATAGAATTCAGACACGCCAACTAAGGGTCTATTATCAATAGTTGCGTTGTTATTTATAGACAGTGTTTCTCTTAACCTTCCCTCATCTATAGGAGTTCTTCCTTCACCTAGACCTTTATTTACTTCAGCAATAGCGTCTGAAAGGCTTGCAGTAGAGGGTCTTCTTACAGAACCTGTGTACTTAGATTCGGAAAAAAACTTTTCATCGGTAGGCTTGAACAACATTGATGCTTCAGATAAGTCTGTTACCTCAGATAAAGCAGACTCTCTCTGGTCTTCAGGTAAAGTTTCAGCAATCTGTAGTGCATCCTCAACATCTATCTGATCACTTATTTCAGTGTTAGATTCTGCACCCCTGCGAACTATAACTTCCTGTATTGAAGTTGGCAGATCATCTATAGGAATAAGCGTTCCTGTTATTGATGGTGGCTTTGCGTTTTGATTAGCAATTCTCTGCACTATCTCAGGCTCTCGGATAGTCTTCTGCTTACCTTTACTATCCCTTACAGCTAAACTAATAGGGTTTCCTTCAGCATCTCTTCTGACGGTGGTGAGGGTAAATTCTTTTTCGCGCAAAACGAATTTTTTGGTGACCGGATCAATTGATACATCGTTTCCAAAGACAACGTCTTGATCTATCGATGTTATTCCAAGTTGACTAGGTGATAAATTCTCTCCACTTTCAACTAGTATGTCTTCATCCTTGGACACCACAAAGTATCCATTGTCTTTTTTTGTAAGAACACCTTTTGCGCCCTGATAATCAACATCCTTGCCAACCATCTGCTCAAGTGGAGGCGTAATATCTTGAGGTAAGTTACCACCAAAGCTAGGCTCTACCTCATCTGTAGGTTGCCTCTTTGGAATACTGACAATCTCCCCGTCAACATCTCTAAATACTCTCTGCAATATGTTTCGAGCTTTAGTTCTTGCTTGAGGCATTCCGTCTAACTGCGCTCTAACTTTTTTTCTGACTTCTTGTTGCTGACGCTTTCTAAGATCTACATCGTTCGCGTCACCTACATCCATTTCGCCTTGCCGACTTACAACAGGCGCACCCTGACGCTCTCTAACGTCAAAAATTGTTTCTTCTGGAGTTTTACCTTTAGCTCGGTCTTCCATAGGAATTCCAGCCGCTGACAGTTGCCTTTTTCGGCGATTTCTTGCTAGTTCTTTCTGGGAGGTTTCTTCCTGCGTGTCACTTGTATCTTCCGTTGCATCTGTATCAACATCTAAGTCTTCTGTCTTAGGTTGTTCTTTAGGTGCTGAAGATAGACCTCCTTGAACAAGACCTATCCCTTTACCTCCAATAAGACCAGCAACAAATGCATTTGCATACATTGATCTTTTGTCTTCATCAAACATTCGGTCAACGAACTCACCTTGTAGAGTTAGATCGTTATCTGCCTTAACAAGCTCGACGGCATAAGACTGCACTATCTCCTGCATCATTTCCGTGATGCCTTCTTGACCGCCCGTTACGGCTCCTTCCTTTAGCGCCCTAGTGATTCTTCGCTTATCAGATAGAATGCCGTCACCAATGTTTTGTCTAGCCTTTTTAAAAGCCTCATCGGGTAGCATTTTTTTAAGGACACGCATGGGAGTAAGAGCATCTAAAGTACCCGAAAGAAGACCTGTAGCTAAAGCAATACCCGCTTTTTCTTCGCCGGTTTCTTCCCATATTCTAGTGAAGGATTCACCAGCTCCAGCGGCTGTAGCAAAACTTACAGCACCGGTGGCTAACCCTATATTTCCAACTTTAGCTGACGCTTTTGTTGCATATTCTCTAGAAAGTTGTTTTTGTAATTCTTTTTCAGCTATGTCCTTAACTTGCTTATCAGCAATAGACTGAGCCTTTTTGTTAACTTGTTTACTTAAAGCTTTTTTTGCGACAGCTTTTCCAGCCACACCCGCTAATCCACCGCCTACTAAACTGGGTACAAAGTTACCTAAGATATAAGAAGAATAAAGGGCGAAGTCTCCAAGCCCATCTATCTCCTCTAAACTTCCGACTTCAGCGGCATTTAAATTAGCCTCAGCCATCTGCTCTTGATAGTATTCCATACCGTTATAGAACATATCATCACTACCGACCAGAGATCCTGCAAGTGCGCGACCACCGCCACCTATAAGACCTTGAAGCTGGTCTATACCAGAACTAACTCCTTTGCCAAACTCTCCCAATAAGCCATCATCATCATCTAATTTCCTGAGATCTTGGTCTTCAGCAAAAGGATCAATCCCAATAAGCAATGGCATAAATTAAAATCTCTATTGTCAGTTAATTAGAAACATCACGGTTCATAACGGGAACACCGCCAGTGCCGGTGTATCCTCTTGGCTTCTGAAAACTACCCTCTTGCCTTAAAAGACCAATTCTAAAATTGTTCCAACTTTTCCTTGATTCTTTTTCCAGAACTCCACCTTCACTAAAGTAGTGAGAGGCTAAAAGAAGCTCTTGCCTATCTAGTTTTCTACCTAATGTGCTTTCTAATTTTTCGACATCCTTAAGTTCAGCTACGCGAGAAATAATTCCATCTAATGCGGGTGTTGCTTTGGGAGCGTTTTGTGATGGATCTAGGACTGCAAAAGTCATATATTCTTGAAGGCGACTTGTGTCAGCAATAAGTTCCGCATTGGTCATTCCTTTTACAGGGCTTTCTTGATTTGCCTTTTCGCCAGTTCCATAAGTAACCTGATACTGAGCTACTCTAGAGTTAACCGCTTTAGATAATGCTCCTTCACCATTTTGAAGGTTATAAAGTCGCGCCGCACTTTCAGTAATTTCATCTTTAAATTGCCGTGCATATTGAGCGTATTTAAAATATCCGGCGGCGGAGCTAATTAGATCCTGAGTAGATATTGGTTGAGCTGATGCCTTCATTGGCTTTCCCGTTTCTGGATCTAAAATAGGATCGCCATTTTCATCCATCTGCGTTCCGCCTCTTTTAAAGCTAAGATTAGCGTTATATCCAGCCCTTTCCTTTCGATCATTAACTACAATCACATCTACTGTGCCTGTAATCTGTCCGTTAACAAGGTTCCAGTCTGGGGATATTTGTTTAGACTCAATACGCCAACCTTTACCATTTAAATGTCCAGCACTTGGAGTGTTTTCTTCGGTTAGTTCAGTCCCTACCTGTCGCGTATTGTTGCTGAGAAGTAGCATGTTCAATAGGTCAGTGACTTCGCCACGATCAACCTCACCTCCAGACTGCATGTTTTCTAAGACCTTCTGGAAAGAAGCCATATCAGCCTCTGTATTAGGGTGAGCCGCTTTAAATGGATTTGTTAAGCCACCTAATGCTGAAGAAAATAGTTCATCCGCTTTTTTTCTCCACGCTTCATCTCTCAGCCCAGCCGATGAACCTGTTTTTAAATGCTCCATATAAGAGTTTGCATTTACAGCAAATGCTTGTTCTCGCTCAATATTGGATTGTCGAGTCTTTTTTCTTTTTAGTTCCTGATTTGTTTGATTTGTTTGTGCTTCAACAAGTTGTGCTTGCTCATCTCTAAGATTTGATCGGGATATTTTTTCAATATTACTAGGATTCTCAGGGTCCTTTTCCTGAGTAAGCTTTTCTTNTTCTAACCTATTTTTTTCTTTATTTGTATTTATAAGACCCTTTTTATAGTCTTCTTCAATTCGTAACTGATTCTTTCTGTAGTCAGAAGTAGCGGCTCTATCTAAATCACTCTGCCGGACTTGCTCTTCTTGCAAGTCTCTTTTCATTTGCCGATCTATAGATGAGCCGACTAAACCATAGCCGGATTGAAAGCCGCTTGCAAAATTTGCACTTGACAGACCTGAGAGTGCCATATGTTTTACCTAATCAAATAATTTATTTAGAAGAAATGCTACGCCAAGTCCGATGGCGACTGGAGCGGCTATCGTGGAGAGTGTTCCAAGGGTGCTTGAGCTAGCCGCCGCAGTTTCTGCCGCTACAACAGCGTCTGCCGCTAGAGCGGTGGGTTCAACCAAAGCTCCCGTACCTTCAACCAAAGCTCCCGCACCTTCAACCACAGCTCCTGTTGCTTCGGCACCCTGCTGTACTTTAAGTGCCGCATCTGCACTCGAAGCTAGTTCATTGATTGTTTTAGTGGCTTCAGCTCCAGAAAGAAGGTCTCCACCCGCTGGGGTGAAAGTTAAAGATCCACCTTGAGTTCCGACTTCGCCGCCTTTAATAAGGCTGTTTAACGAGCCAACAGCATCTTTTGTAGCTTTTGCGTTAGATAGCCCTTGCTGAACGCCATATGCACCGCCTATTCCAGCGCCTGTTGAATACAACTGCCCCTCTGCCGCCTTGTCTGCGGCAGTAAGAGCATCCTGCTGTGCGTTCTCTCTCGCCTCAAGTTCGGCAACTTTTCCCAAACCAACATTTGCCGACTTCCGCTGAAACGCTCCTGCACCGATTAAGCTCATACTCCTCCCCTCGCCTTTTGAGTGATGCCGGACATCGACCCCGTCAGCAAACCTTGACGCCTGTCAATATCTCTCATCTTTGTATCATTAAGTCCGCCAACAAGCGCTGAGACTTGCGAAGCGCCGCCTCTGGCATAGGGTGATGACAAGCCGTAACGTCCTGCGGCTCTTTGTTGCTGTCCTTCGACGTTTACTCCAGCGCGGGTTACTGCATCCCTTGTTCTGCCCATATCTCCTGCTAGAGAGTTAGTGCCTGTTGCAGTAATTTCGCTTGCCAAAAAACCCTCAAGAGGTGCGAATCGCGTGTTGTAATCTCTAGTTTGCGTTCTGATCAAATCTGCATACAGCTTGTCTGCCGGATTATCTCCACGGTCCATGTATGAATATTTGAAAGGGTTTATTCCCGAATACAGGTTAGATGAGCCGCCTGTATATTGTGGTATACCGCTACCATCTCTGGTGACAGGATCAATTACAGGATTGTAAAAACTTACAGGATTGTAAAAACCGTTAACCGCCTCAGCGGCTTCAGGACTCAATAAATTTACATATTTCGCAAGCCTTGAGCCAGTGTTGTGTTGGGCTTCCGCCCTTCCAATGTTCGACATTAAGCGACTCCCATGTCCCGCGTTCCGTAAGCAACCGCTGTTCCTGCGCCCGTTCCGGCAATATTTCTTAGGCTAGCTGACTTATTAAAGTCTTTAGTCGCTTGCGCTCCCGCTCGGTCAATACCCGCTTGCGCTAAGGCGATATTGCCGTCCATAGCGTCTGCCGCAATTCCTTGCCCAAGATTTATAAAGTTACTGACACCCTGATACGCCAAGTCGGTGTTATCTAATCCTGCGCTAGCCGCAGACAGACCCATACCTCTTGCCTTTGCTTGAGCTAATGCTCCAGACTCTGCATTAAATGCACCTGACGTTGGATCTAAGCCTCGACCAAACTGAGCTTGAGTTAGGTCTGATTGACCTTCTTCGTAAACATTCGCCGTATTGGTCATTGCCCTGCCCATCGGATCAACATATGCTTGTTCACCGAACCTGTTAAGAGAGTCCTGTATCGCCATGTTTTCGAGCGGAACAAAAATTTCGCCATATCTTCGCAAGCTATTTGCCGCCTGCTCTGCAAGTGCAAGCTTGCTCTCTTGCTCGTCAATGCTACCACCACCACCACCACCCATAAATCCACCTCTACAGCTTCTTATTCATAACCGCCCACTGAAACTGATAGCCGCTAGATTTAGCTAGCGTCCAAAGACCTTCATGGGGGGATAAAAATTCTATTTGTTGATGCCCTGTATTTCGAGCAAGGGTTTCTAGTTCTTCGCCGTAGGTAGCAAGACTATTTTGGACAGGATCATAAGCTATCCAAATCAGGAGTTTTGCGGCTTGTTGAAAAGGAATTTTAACCGACTGAAGAATAATAAACCCAGTTGCCGTCCGTGATTTGTCCATCAAGATGTGAGCCTTGCCGCTTACGCATTCAGCGTAAACATCTTCAAGTCTCCAGTCGGGAGAGGTGTCGAGCGACACTTGTTCTAGTCCGACCTTAACTGTATCCCAAACTTGAGTTATATCTACAAAGTCAAGGGACACTCGGTACTCTCATCATACGTCAAAATCAAGTAAATTAACAAATAATTTAATCCTTTGGGTAGGCGTCTTTTACCGCCTTTGCCGCCCGATAAAAACTGCCTGTTCTATCGAGAGTACCTTGATCTATGTCGTGCCAAAGCTTATCCAGTTGCTCGCTCAATTTTAAATATGCATTGACCCTGTTTTCATAATAATTGGGCGTATATTCCTCCCCAAAAATTTGCACTACCGCGTTCAGCTCTTTAATGTACTCATGCGTACAGGATTGCCGCAAGTCGGTGCGAGTAGCTGGGAGATAAGTAAGCCACGTATCATCCGGTCGCACTCCTTGCGGACCACCCATTATTTTTTTTGTTTCTTTATCAAATTTTACAAACATTATCGTAAACTCATAATGACGCCCTCTAGACCCATAATTTTATCGGATGCAGGGTTATTGGTTGCGTTTTGAATTAACGGCTGACCCCCTACGAGATATGCCGCGTTGTACACGCCAATAACAATTTTAATGTCGCAACTGGCTGTTGTTCCGTTGGGCAGTCCTCCCGACATGTGAAAAGGGAAAGACTGATAATCCAATGGGGACCGAAAAAAGTTGTACGAGACAAGCTGGAAAGCTGGCGTGAACGTCACCAGAACTGTGTCACTAACATCAATTTCATCTGCGTCAACGCCATAATCAGCCCCGCTTGCATTGTATGCATTGTGGGCGTTACCGTTTACATTCAATGCTGGGCTATATCCAACTGTCGTTCTGTTCGTGCTGGCTTCGTATGCTGAGAGAATTGAAGTGCCTCTCGTTACTCCATTAACCTTCAAAGTCGTGCCGGAAGGAAGAAGCGCGGCTACATCTCCAGATACTGTAAAAGAATAATAAGTTCCCCAGCCTACGGTTACATTAGTGCTTAACACTGTTCCAATGCTTTGGTTACTGACAACCGCATTGTCACGCATCCAAAGTTCGGCTTTGTAGGTTTCGTCATTCGAAAAAATACCCCACCCAGACGCGGAAACAAAAACTTTTTTACTGTGAGAAACACCCGCCGCATTAGCAACTGCCGCTGGCTGTTGCCCTTCAAAAATTATAGTGTTCGATGCGCCTAAGGTGATTGGAGTATTTAAGCTGAATGGGTTAATTGTGTTAATGTCGCCTGCAATGTTGGAAGCGTAAAGGTTGGTGATAGTGACATTATTACCGTTTAAGGTGCCTGCATTGATAATTCCAGCATCTATCGCCTTTACTTGCAGTGCCTTGGTTCCGTCTGCTAGCGTCGTCTGCTGGAGCGTTATGTTATCGAGTACTAGCTTGTTCGCCTCAATAGAATTTGTATCGATCTGATTGGCGCTTAACTTTCCCGTGATTCGCGCCATGTCCATCGTTGCATTTTGAATGTGCGCGGTTGTTATCGCCGCATGCTTTATGCGAGCAGTATTGATATAGACGCCGCGAGGAATGAATGGACTCAGCTCGTTTCCGTTAGCGTCGAAGACTGCGGGTATGTCTGTAGTTTGGACCGTGAATGGAGAATGGGCGGCTTCTTCCCAATACACAGATGAATTAAAACCATCAGGCGAAGAGCTTAAACTAGAAATCTGAAAGTTAGATACGGGCGCACCAGAGGAATCGTGATATTTAAATATCCAAAACTTGCCGCCATGACTTACAAAGTCGCCCGTGCTATAAGATGAGCCGAGAACAAATGCATTTATCACTGTGCTGGAGGGAGGCATGATTGCGAAATTATCCGCGTTAACCAAAAATCGGCTCTGACTTGAGTTGTCATGGACGTTCCCAGTCGATGCAAGCCCGAACCCAGCAACATTTCCGTTGATATCAGTTTTAACTGTAAATCCAGCTTGCAGATCTCCAACTTGGTTTGCTTGCGTTGAAAATGCGGCTTCGACGCTTGAACCTGTGCCACCTAAGTCATTAAATCTCCCTTGAAGAGTGATAGTTCTTTCAGACGTTGCAGTAAGACCATTTTCTGTATCTTCTACGAGCGTCGTAGTCCGGTCATAAGTCGCAGATCTTGCGAGCAAACTTCCTTGATGATCAACTTCCTGCCACAAAGTTGCGCTTAAACCAGCAGATGAGCTGTGATTGCCTGCTGATGTATGCGCCGAAATACAGACATACGTTGCCGTGATATATTTGACGAGGTCATTTAGTGCATAACCAAAACTGTTCGGATTCCAGTTCGCAACATTTAGCGACCCTTGTAGAACACTTGACAAGCCATTGACCGAGCTTGCAGTGGCTAGCCTCGAACCCCCGCTGTCAAAAACTTCCGCCGTTAAATTGCTCACAGCTTGTGAGGATGCAGACGAATCCTTTTGCCACGAATTCGAGGGCGGCGTGTTGTAGTCTTGTAAGTATGTCCAGTAAGTGCCATCTGGCGGTTCTTTGCCTTCGCTTTCACCACTGCTTAGGTAAGCCTTGTAAACGCCAGATTCATTTTTAATTACTACATCACCCGCGTAGTACGTGCGAGTTGAAGTCCAGACAGCAAGCGATGGGTCGGCTGTCGTTACCGACGGAATCTGTCCTGACAGCGAGCTAGCGCTCGAATTGATGTATGGTACGCCCAAATATATAACACGCGCATCTGGCTGGTAGCTGGAGCCGATAACCCACGGGCTGAGACCCACGACATCAGCGTACAACTCGTCTCGCAAAGCAGTAAATTGGCTCGAAGATGCCCTCCGCGTAGCCGGTGTTGTGTACACTTTCGTTTCAAGCCCACTGACTGCGGTTGATGTTGCCGTTGCGATATTTCCGTTCGGCTCTAACGCACTGCTTATTAATCCGGTGACATCTGAAGCTTTTTGAAAGCTCTCAGTGTTCTCAGTCAACTTCGTATCAATTAGAGTAGAGATTCCGCTACTGCTTAGACCTTGTTCCTGCCAGTAGGTTGAAGCTGTATCTGGTTGTTGCGAATTAGTTGAATTGCTATTCTGAAGTGCTTTATAAAGGCGCTGGTTTGGCGCGTAAACGACAAGATCGTCGGTACTGTATGAGCCGGTCGATAACCAAGCGTTTGCGCCGTATAATCGAGAACTCAGTTGGGTGACTTGCGCGGCGGTTGCCGAAGTGTCCGACACGGTATTCGTTAGCACAGATAGCGCGTTCGCTGATGCGAGCTTGTCTTCTAGCCAGTGTGTACCGTCGTTGTCGGGCGTTGTTGCGCTTCCGCTAACTGCTTGTATGCATCTGTAGATTTTCTTGTCATAAAGTCTACGATCACCCACAATATAATTGCCACCTGATACCCAGTCGCTGGCATCCGTGATGTTGTTGAGTGTCGTGTTCAGCGCTGTTACTGAGTCTGCTGTTGCTCGACGAGATCCACTTTGATTTGTGGGATCAGTGAAAACTTCAGTATTGAGAGTGCTTAGAGCATTAGAAAGACCAGTGACACCTCCGCTAGCGCCCGTAAGAGAATTTTGTAAATCTGTAACAGACTGAGACGAAGCTAGTGAAGACGTTGCCACGCCGATTAGTGCGGTAGTTGCGCTCGATGAGCTAAGTGTGTCTGCAAGCCAAAACGAGGAACTTGATGCCGGTGTTTGACCCGCAGTCTGAGCAACGCCAGCTTTTCTGACCCAAAACTTTCTGTCGTGAACAACTCTATCGCCTGCGACATAATCTGTTTTTGTTGCGTCATAGTCAGAAGCACCAGCCGCGTCGTTATAAATAGCATTTTCTAACTGTGTAAGTTGTTGCGATGTTGCTGAGTCATTAGACACTGTGCTACTGAGCGCCGACAGTGCATTTGAGCTTGCCGCATAATCCCGCTCCCAGTAAGCTGTCGCTGTATCTGGTTGCTGTCCTGCGACTGAACTAGTGTTTTTGTATCTCCATATTTTTTTATTGAAACTAACGCGATTTCCCGCAACGTAATCTGCTTTTGTTGCGTCATATGGTTGAACGTCAGCGACATCAATAAATAACGTATTTTCGAGGTCGGTAACTTGTTGCGACGAAGCTCTTTGCTCAGTTCCTGAGTCGAAGACTCGGCTTGTCAGATCAGTGAGGGCTTTGGAAGATGCAACAACATCCAGCTCCCAGTAGATCGAAGTGCTTGAAGGCGACTGTCCTGCGACTGAAGTAGTCGATTTGTATCTCCATATTTTTTTATCGAAACTAACGCGATCACCCGCAACGTAATTCGCCTTTGTTGCGCTATAGGGTTGAACGCCAGCGACATCAACAAAAAGTACGTTCTCAAGCTCGGTTAGCTCGCTTGATGCCGCTCGCAGTGTGCTATTATCATTGAAGACTTTGTTGTCGAGTGCAGTGATGGCGCTCGACAGACCAAGCGCAGGAACATCTGCTAGCGTCCAAGATGACGATGGTGGCTTGTTCGTACTGCTGGACGTATGATCGGAAGCCGCTGTATAGAGTGCGGCTTGATAATACACTTGATCGCTTACGACATAACTTACGCCGTCAGCCCATGCCGTCGCGTTCAACGCTTTGGAGAATAACGCCGCCTCTAGCGCTTGAATTCTTGTAGCCGCCGCAGAGTTAGTGCTTGTATCAACTTTGTTTAACTCCGCTATAGAACCAGTTGCGGCGCTTAATCCCGTCGTAGGATCAGAAAAAGCACTCTGCAAAGTTACAAATTGTGATGTAAGTGCGCTAGTACTTGTTGCATCGACAGTATTAATTTGAGTGATAGACGCTTGGTTGGCAGATACAGCATCAGCTAGCGTGGTATACGTGCCGATGTCCTCCCAGTATGTCGAGTTAGTGACCGCATTATTTTGATTATTGTTGCTCTTGCTCTTGTACAGATTTCCCGAAGCTGTAGCTAAATCGTTCTGCGCGTATGTTGTTGCTGAATCCCACGCGGCGACGCCAGACAGTGCCGAAACTTGCGACTGCAATGTGTCAATTGCGTCTGATCTTGCTTGAGCTTCGGTGCTGATTGCGGTTGCTCTTGCTTGAGCTTCGGTGCCTATTGCGGTTGCTCTTGCTGATGCTTCGCTTGCAAGCTGATGCGCTACTGATCCAGCGGTGTTTACATCGGCTGTCAATGTTCCAATTGCCGCAATCGGGGTGCTGAGTGAAGTTGCCAACTCAGAACTTGTGATTGAGTCTGCGAGGGAATTCAGCAGAACTGCATTATCCTGTAGCGTTACGCCAAGCGTTCCTGCGCTTGAGTTGTATGCGCCAAACTCGCCGTTTTCATTGATTGCGCGTATCCAATAGTAGAACGTCTTGTTCCCGCCGACTGGATCGCTGAAAAAGCGCTGTCCTCCAGAAGCCAATCCAATCTTAGTTGCGTTCGAAAGACTATCGCTTGTATGTCTGTAGACAAATACTGCCGAATGTCCGTTATACGGAGTTAAATTCCAAGCCAAAAGAATATTCTGGAAAGCGCCTGATGCTGTCAGGTTGGTTGGCGCATTCGGAGATTGTATATTTAGATTTACGTTACTCCCAACCGGCGCAAGTCCGTTTGACGCACCGGAATAGCGTTGGGCGCCAGCGGGAATAGTTGCTAGACCTGATTCCACCAAGTCTTTCACTGTGACAGCTTTGTCTAATATGTCACCACGCTGACCAAGCAACGAATCAACGCTTTCCTTTATAGTTTCTGCAAATTTTTTTTCCTGCCCCTGCCATTTCGAAGGCACCGTCATGTTGGTTTTTTTAGCCACGTAATTCCTCCGCCGACTCGTAGACACAACATTCATTAATTGCCGTGGAACCCGTTAGCTCTACCTCAAATTCCTGCGCCTTGTATCCGCTTGGCAGTCTAAATACATTCGAGTTAGATACTGATTCCGTGTGTTTAAGTACCCCGTCCGCGTATAACTTGAAGGTAGGGCTAGCTGAATATGAGTCGCAATCAACTTTAGCAACGGCTGGATTTATAGGTCTGGGGGTGTAGAATTTTTTTGTCCGCCAAGAAAAATTTAAACCAGACCCAGACGCAAATTTCACTACCCCGCCTGCTACGACCAGATATAACTCATCATTTTCAAGGTCATTAAAACCTGCTGTGGCATGAAAGCCTAAGGTGACAAAAGTATTTTTCCCCCCGCGAGGATCAAAGATAAATCCTTTGTTCTCAGATCCGCTAGAATAAAATCCGATGTAATGCCCTTCCCACTGGAAGCCGATTATTGATGACGGGGAAAACGCCTGCCATTGATCGCGGGTCAAGATATCCTGAGTTACTAATTGCAATCCTCCGTCACTTGCTGTTACCAGACCGTCCGGACTCGCATACATTGCGTACTCCCCCATGTCTACCACGCTTCTTTTGCTCACGCATGATAGAGTGCTGTCGATTTCTTGCATCGCCATCGACGATGGATCAAGACCTTGGACAACTGCTGGTTTTTCTTTAGTTAAAACAAGAAGCCCCGAACTTAAAGGGACGAGGGCAACTACATCGCTCTTCACTGTGAGCTTATAATCGTCAGGAAATGCATGCGGTTGAAATGCCTCAGAGAAACAAACTGTCTGACCTGAAAAACCCGCTAAAATGCCATTGGGTAGCGAAACTAAACCCAACAAAGGACCATCTTTATGCTCAGAAGTATCGTCATCGGGAGGCGCAATAAAAGAGGATGTAGGTATTGGTTCGCCCAGATCTGCCTCCTCCATATTATCATCGTAAGTGACAGTGGCTAGCGGAACGTCTGCAACAAATCTATACGTGCCTGAACTGTCCGTCCGGTAAAGTCTTTTTTTAGATAAATTATAAGCGCCGCTGGGGTTTGTTGGGAACGTAATCGTCGCTGTTTGGTCCGTTCTAACCTCCACAACATTGGCAGTTTGAGGCACACTCCCAGAGCCTTCCTCGCCATAAGCCGAAACATAGGTAAACAAATAAGATCTGCTTTGAGCAACCTCAGTTTCTAAATTCGCCGAAGTCGCAGGCGTTAGTACCACTGAGGTGATGTTCGCGGGGTCGGGTATGCCAAGGCGATAATATGTTCCGTTGCCGACAGCAGATTGTGCAGAGGTCATGCGCGGGTATCCAGTTGCGCCCCCTATTCCAGTTACATATATGCGCTCATGCGGATCTTCAGCAATAGGAGATCTTACGATATTGATATCCTCGTCACTGCCAATCCATATTGCACTACTGTATCTGAACAAGGTCTTTGTATTAGCTGAAATAGAATAAGAAGCAACCGGAGAAATTGATGCAGACTGGTTGCCGCTCCAAGGCTCTAATCTGCCAGAATCTAGCCTACAGTTTTCAGCAACTTGCGCCATGTCTTCAGGTAGCAATCTTGCATATACCTTGGGTGCTTTTCCGCTAAAAGTTTGTAGTTTAAAGCCTGTCATTTTTTGCCCTCAGATCTTTTTTCCAAAACACCTTCGATTGCTCCCCCTGAAAAATAAAATCCTACGATAGTAAGCATTATCCAGTCTATTTTGAACGCCGATATTATCTCTTGAACCGCGCCTATATCCCTTTCCATAAAGAATAGCGTCAAAACCATTAGGTACGATCCGACAAACGTAAAGCCAAATATCAGAGCTAAGTATCGCTGGGCAATACGAAAGGGCGAATAACTCGCCATGAGGGCTGTCTTGGCTTTAGATTTAGCTTCGATAGCTTCTGTTTCGGATGTGTGAAAGCTGTCAATAAGATCTAAGCCCTTGCTGACTACATCACCAGATCCAAGTATCTTCGATAAAATAGACATAATTGCGAACTCTCCCGAATCAACGTGCTTCCGCTGTACAATTAGGTTACTTTGGTCGGAAAAACTGTTTCATTAGGAAATCCCGACTGTGAAGATATATCCCTTAGAGCCTTTCTGTAATTTTTAACATCGTCTGTCATTGTATGATCTGACAAGGCTAAATAATCAGTTTCAGCGAGTAAGTTATTTCGCATCTCCCTTACTTCTTCTTCCGTCCAAGGTTCGGGCGTATCACTTATAATATTTCCTTCGGC
>JGI24005J15628_10001124_pt1 | contig 14505 bp, 20 predicted proteins | sample LinPmetageLP40_FD_15628 | JGI IMG/M metagenome (IMG submission 15628)
GGATATGCTCCAGTTTTACCATCTTCTTTTAACTTGGTATCTTCTTTAATAACTGATACTGGTAGTGGGGGGTCATAACCAAGATTACCAGTATTCGGTCCCATATTTTTTAGTGGTTTTTTTCTATCTTTAGTTCCATAGACTTTACTATCTAAATCAACATCTTCTACTGGTTCTTCTTTTTTAAATTTATGTTTATGACTACTAATATCATAAGCGGGTTGTTTTTTATAAAATACATATAGCATTTCGTGCTTTCTCATCGGTTGCTTCTTTGCTTGTAAAAATCCACACGGGTTAGATTTCGCCCAGACTAAATCATATCTAAACATCTTTTTATTTGATGATATTAATTCATATCCAAATTTAGTTGTGCAGGTAAAGAAAAATGGTGTAGCATCCGTTTTTGCTACTCTCAATAACTCCTTCCATAATAATTCTAAATCTATTTTACAATCCCATTTACAATTCACTTGTCCGTAAGGTAAATCAGCAAATACTAAATCAACTGACTTGTTTGGTAATTCTTTTAATATTTCTAAACAATCTCCATTTCGTAAATCCATTAAATTATTCATTATATAATTGTATTCTAATATTAAATATATATTGGAACTCATTAGTCTTAAAATCTTAAAATCTTAAGCAATTTTGTCTTTTTACAGATTATTAATATCAATACTAATCTCTAAAAAGTCATTTTCTCATAAAATATAATTCTTAAGATTTTAAGACTTTAAGACTTTATAATCTATCCTCTAAATCTACCCATATCTTCTTTAGAGCGTTCCATTTGCTTCTCTAAACCTTCCAATACTTGCATTGCCTCTCTTAAACCTATCTTCTCAATTATAGACTTAACTGCTCTCTTCTCTGCTTTAGGTGTCTTCAGTATTAGATTAAATCCTAATACTTTTTTTACCGCCTCCTCTATTTTTTTGGTATTTCTCGCATATTCCCCTGTATACCTATCAATCATATCCTCCTCTACCTCCTCAGTCAGTTTCAGTTCAACTAATTTTAATTTCTTCTTCTTCTTGGGTTTGGGTTTCTGTTGTTCTTGTATTTCCTCTAATTTTTTATCTCTCTCTTCATTTCTCCTTTCTCTCTCTGCTTTCTTTACTCTATCTCTAACACCATCTAATACATCTTGTCCCAACGCTCTTTGTTTATCCATATTCATTTTTCCAAATTTTCTATTTAAATCTCTATTTCTTCTATCGTCCCTCTCCTTTGCTGTTCCCGTCCAAGTAGTCCTACCTCTATTGGGGTAGTTATGTCGAGTTCCCGCACCAGTTCCATCTGCTCTTTCTTTAACTCCAGTTGCTATTACTTCTAAACCCAATTTCCTCGCCAGTTGTCCCAATTGTCGTTTATTTAATCCAGATAGATTGGGGCAGTTAGACCTCTTATGTGTATTTAAAGCATCTAAATAATCTTGATTAACTATAATCTCCGCCATATATATATTATACAATATTAATATTCCAATTCTCCTTGTGGTGGAAATTGTCCTTCACTTAATTCAGCGGTTCTCGTTATTGTCGTCATACTATCATCTCTCATTAAACCAGTTCCTCTATTTAACCCCCTCATTGCTCTTTCTGTTGGTGGTTCAACCCCTTCTATAAATTCTGCGCCTTCCGCCATCGCCTCCGCATCACCTACACCTCCTAAACCTCTAACTAATCCCCGTGGTATATCAATACCCCCTTGTTCTCTTATTTGTGATTGTTCTGCCTCCGCATATTGCCCCCTTGCTTGTGTGGTTAAATCTCTATCTCTAAACTGCCCAACCGCATCTCTATTTCTTGATAAATTATCAACAAATCTTGCCTTTGCTCTTGCTTGTAATATTTCCCTCCTTGCTTCTTCTACTTCCTGTTCTCTTGTTTGTATCTGCTCTCTTATATCTTCCGTGCTGTCTAAATTAGGTCTATCCCTTTGTAATGGATTATCTCTTACTGCTCTTCTTAGTCCAGTCGCCACCGCCTCACCTACTCGTCTATTTGCTTCTGCTAATATTCTACCTTCTAATCCAGCAACCGCTACATTTAAATCTTGTCTATCTCTTCTTAGTCCCATCATTCTTCTACCTAATTCTGCCCCACCTGCTAATACCCCCATAGTTAAACCAGTGCTTATTGTCTGTTGATTATTCAATAAATATTGCGCCCAACCCTCTCCAGTTATATCTGGAACTACTGGATTATTTCCGTCCATTGCTTCAGTTGGTGGTGGTGCTGTGGGTGGTTCTGTGGGTGGTGTTGTGGGTGGTGTTGTGGGTGGTGTTGTGGGTGTTGGTGTGGGTGTTGGTGTGGTGGTTGTTGTAGTGGTTGTTAATGGTGCTTCTCCTTGTGGTCGATTGTTATTCATAAATCGTTTTAAATAATTATACATACCCCTTCCTACTCCATACATAATTAACAGATTTTCAGCAGTAGGTATATTTTCATCTACCATCGATGCGAATGCCTTTGTCTTCTTATATAAATCCTTTAAATCCTTTTCAGTTAAAGTATCATTCTCATATCTATCTTTTAAGTTATTCCAACTCTCAGTCATATCTGTCCAACTTTTAGTTGGGTCTTTACTTGCCTTCTTAGGTTTAGGTGTAATCCTATCGCTTATTGTTCCTATTGTAGCGGGGGTCTGTTGTATAATTGGTTGTGCTGGTTTCTGTCCACCAACTCCGCCACCTCCGCCACCTCCGCCACCACCTCTTAACATTGCTATAAGTTTCTCTATATCTCCTTGTGATCGGGCGAGTCCAGTCCGCTTCATAATATTATCCTTCACTTTTTTATATTTATTTGGGTCTTTCATTTTCTTCTTACGCCCCTTTAAATACTCCTTGGTAAGTTTATCCAATTGCTTCTTTAAATCCTTAATGATTTTATCCTTATCTTTTGATTTCTTCTTAACCATTATATATATAAAATATATTTTATCTTGCTAATTTACTTAATCCTCTAACTAAACCCTTTCCAATCCCTTTTAATCCTTTAGTTGCTCCAGACATCATTCCCCCTGTCACCAATGCTAAGGGTGCGAACGCTAAATTCTGTATTGCTTCACTATCTCCACTTTTAATTTTCTTTCGTAATTTCTTATCAGTTATAGATTGCCCTATAACACCAATGGAACTTGGAACTGCCATTGCTATATCTCCTAATAATGATATTGGACTTAAACCCATTTTACCCGCTCCAGTATTTCTTTGTGGATCCATCATCGCTATTGCTTTGGCGGGTGCTTGGACATTTTGAAACCCTCGTGTTGCTGCACTACCGAATGCCTGTAATAACATACCCGCTTTAGTTCTACCTTTATTTTTTCTCATAAATTCCCTTTGTTCTTCTTTACTCAATACTAGATTTTTAAACCCCGCCCTATCTGCAAAGTTCTCTACATCTTTCGCCATCTTCTTTACCTTTTGGACTTTCCGTTTAACTCCCTTCCCAAATCTACTATCACCGATTTTGTCTATTTTTCTTTTAATACCTTTAACAAAATGCTTTCCAAAATTCTTAAATGGATTTCTCATATATACTATATGTCAATATTTTATTTTAATTTTAGATGGGACTTATCTATCTTGTATGCTTTACTACTTGGATTAACCGACGCATACAATCTTGCTTGTCCCCATTGCTCAGCACTTCTTACTTGTGGTCTAACTGATGATGGGTTATTTTTATATGCTCCAATCCCTTTATTGTATATGGTTTGTAATCCACTCTTCTTGTATCCAGTTAATTTACTAATTGATGCTATAGTGTGTGGTGTATCTAATGGTAGTTTATACTTCTTATTGAATTTCTGCTTGTATGTAAGGGTCATATACTCTAATATTAGATAAATATTGGGATATATCGACTAAATATCAATCTAACTATGCCTAAATACTATCATTTTACTATAATATGATAGTATTTAAACATAAAAATATATTTTTATGTCCTTATATCGTCATAATCAATCTAAATATGCCTTTATTCTGTCATTTATCGTCCTTTCTTCCTCTTTTTCTTACCTTTAGCACTTAAACCACCTACCAAACCCGCTCCACCTATTCCACCTGCTACACCCCCCACTACACCACTAGATATTCCACCTGGTTTAGCGATTGTTCGTGGGACATCATAAAATACTTGCGATGGTGGTGGGAGTGCGTCATAAAATACATCATCGACTAACGCCAGTTGATTGTTTGGGGTTGCCTTGGGTGGGAATAATCCCATCCCCTTACTTGTTGTCTTAATTGCTGGTTTCTTGGGTAAGAGTAGTGTCTTAGTTCCCACCCCCGTTGATGGTATTACTGGTTTAGTTCTAATCAATAACTCTCGTGGTATTCTGTCTGGCGCACCTTTAATTGCTTGTGTGGTTGCCCGTGTCCCCGCCTTAGCACCTTTAGTCCCTGCCTTCGATCCACCCTTAACACCTTTCCTTACTAGTTTAGGGACTACTTTTTTAACTACATTTACTGCTCCTCTAACTAATGAACTAATCCAACTCATATANTATAACTAAATATATTTATTATTTATTTCTTCTTATTCATAACTACTCCAGTAGATACTCCAGTCGCCACTCCAGTCGCTAATATTGTTCCTGCTTTAAATAATGCTTTACCCGTTTCGTCTATTGCTAGATTTTCCGCCCCACCTCTCAACATATCCGTTATTACTTTTCTGGGTTTTCCAACCCACTTCTTACCAGTTCTAAACCATAATTGTCCCCAAGTCTCATTTGCCTTCGCATTGTTTAATAATTTTTTAAATGCTTTTGCTTTACCTTTATCTAAACCAATTCTGGATAATGTCCTACCCAGTCGCTGTGTAGTATCGGCATTTAATGCTTTCTTACTTGCCTTACTTAAATTAACACCAATAACTCTACTAAATTCCCGCACAGCATCTTTACTATTAAAAGCATCCCCCCAAAACATCCTTGACGCTCTAACTGAACTACCTGCCTCATATATTGCTCCTGGTAATGCCCTTGCTTGTGCGGCAGTTGATTTAACACCTCTGGTTGTTGTCTGCGCTGTCCGTTTAACTCCCTTTCTAAATACCTTGGGGAGTGCTTTTGATACTTTCTTTACTACTTGTTTAACTAAACCACCTCTAACTATTCCTTTTACTACTTTCCCTAAAAAATTCATTATTATAACTATATATATTTATTTAGTAAATCGATATTTATAGGGTAGATTTTTCGCTACAACTACTTCTCCGTCCATCATAACTGGATTGTTTGGTTGATAGATATAATCTACTTGTCCCATTCCAGTTAATTCACTTGGTTGTTCGTCCAATCTCAATACACCCTTAGACCTTGCTTGTGATATATTCGCTCCCATATTTCCTAATGCGTCTCTAACTCTCGACATTTCTATATCTCTCGCCATATTAATATCTGCTCGTCCCATCATTCCACCTTTGGTTGCTTGTTTGGGTCTTCCTACTTGACCTCCCATATCTCCCCTAACTTGTTTTAATTTCTTTCTGCGTAAATTGTTCTTTTCTTCTCTGGTTAATTTTGCTCCTTGCTCCATTTTTTTTTGTTCTCGTAAAACCATTATATAAAATACAGCAACATTTTAATTTAAAATATTGTTGTATAGTAAATGAAAAATACTAATAAGAAAAAATATAAATCTAAACCTATTGAAAGAAAGCACCCCGAACCTAAAAGGGATGCCGACCCTATTAAACCACCTAAAGAAAATCTAAACGGATTTTCCAACCGCTTTGTTAATTCTGTCTCTCTCAATAACAAATAAACTACGCATTAGTGGATTAACCTTTCTCTCCTTGCGTGGTTTAAAATAATTCTGTATAATATCCTTTGTATATGCCCCATCTAATTGGTAATAATCATTTAAATGGTCTGCTAATCTCTGTGATGAACCGAATGTCCATTTTATACCATCCTTCGCTGGTTGGACTATATATTTGTATGTCCTCATTATTATTATATTGGAATATTTTTTTAAGTAGTTTTAGACTATTTAATATCAATCACAATCATAATCATCAAGTCCTCCGTCCATTGACTCCCAATCAAAATTTTCAATATCAAAATATTTAAAATCTAATTTTTTAATTCTATCAATTAACCTTTGGGGGTCTTTTACTATATAGCAATTTGGACTACTACCATCCACCTTTTTAGATTTTAGTATAATATATCTCTCGGGTATTCTCGCCATCAAATCTCCAATTGTTCTTTTATTAATAGTCTTCTTATCTAATACATAATTGGATACATATTGACACTTCGAATTAAATTCACTCGCCTTCATAAACCACTCACCCTTATCTTGTTTAATCCATTTGGTTAGATTATGATATAATACTAATAATGGTTCTCCAATACTCTTACTCGCCATTCTTTTCATCTCCTCTGTGATGGGTCGTTTATTCTCATCATATAAATTGGAGTTAATATTTTTTTGTAATAACCAATTATATACTTTATGCATCATCTCATCATTATCTAAATTTTCATAAGTCGTATCCCAAAATAATTTATCTCCTACCAAGTCCTCATTCATTTCAATAATAATAAATCTGCGGTCGGTAGCACTAACTATAACTGGATTTTGTCCATTCGAGTTTATCTGCGATTGGTTTAAATCTGGACAAGTTTGTTGCTTAGTAAATCTCTCGTGGATATTAAAATCTGGAGTGGTGGTCTTATGCTTTAATTTCTCCATATATTTAATACCATCACTAGCACTTACTTCATTCATAACTAAATGGAGTTTATTTACTAAGTGGTCATTCCACGCTGGAGCGACTACCTCCTCTATCCCCTCACACTCGAATATAAACTCTTTACCATATAATCGACTAAACATCTCTTTTATAGTATCTTTACCAGTCCCCTCATAACCTTTAAATACTAAGATATACGAGAGTTTCTTATCTGGTCTCTGGAGGCGATGGGCGATATAATCCAATAACCAGTTTAAGAGGGCATCATTTTCTTCAGCACTACAATAGACTTTATTTATAAAATCTCTAAACCATTGGACTTCTTCATCTTTTATAATATCTTTATCTTCATTAAATCTAAATCCAGTAAATATATTAAACTCTAACTCGTGGGTGTTATTATGCTTCTCCATAGAGTAAGGTTTAAATACCATTCTCTCATAATCCACACGCTTTGGGTCTTCTAACCAGCGGTCGAAAAACTTACAAGTCTTACCACTTTCTGGATCGGTGGATTTCCAATTAATATACTTGTCTTGGATTTCTGCCTTAGACATAGTATTCCATATACCATCTATTTTAGACTTACACTTATATTTACCGAGCATGGTTAAATAGCAAACTTCACTCTCAAATTTAAGTTTCATCTCCTCGTATGTTTGGATTGATGACCCATCAAATTCTACTGGTAGTTCATAACAAGTAGTAAGTGGTTTTATCGCCCATTTTATGCCATATNTCTTAGTAGCATTATTTAATACTTCCATTGATATATCACCAATCGCATAAAAACCATCGAATATTAGAGTTGATATTTTTGCCGTATCCCCCACAGCATCTAATGCTATATTTAATATCTCATTTTCTACGCATCCAATTATACAGCATAAAGTAGATGATATAATATTCTTACTTTGGGTTTCTCGGTCTGGATTTATATATTGTGGATATTTTTTTATCAATTGTTTTTTATTGGAATGGATTTCTTTTATCAATTCATCTACCCTTGGATTACCACTTGGGGTTGGTTTATCTTGATATAACTTAGATATGATTTCTGTTTTACTCAACCCACTTTCAGCGAGTATTTCGGTTCTATTATTGATATAATTTTCTAACCATAAACAAGGTAATCCTGCTTTCTTAGTTAGAAATAACAAAATAGTCGGTTGGGCGTTTATCATATCATAGTCTTTAATCCCTTCTTGTTGAATGAAATTACGAATATTATGCTCAAGTAATTGGATACCGCCTTTGGCGTATAATCTTCCATTACCTTGACTTGGAGTATATGTTCGTTCTATGATTTCTTGACCTTCATTTACTATTCGAGTTAAAGTATTTCTTAATCCTTTTGTATACTTTTTAGTATCTTCTTTGGAATACTTTTTATCTTTATAGTTTCTAATTAGGTCTTCATCATTTTGTGTTAAAATATACTTAATTTTCATAAGGGATACATAATCCGTAGATTTGCGATCCATTATATTAACTGATGATTTTAATATTTTCAAATTCTTCTTATTGGATTTAACCTCTTTTGGGGGTGTATCATCATCAATAAGGGTTGAATTTGTTAAATTATCACCAATATCTGCTTCATTCATTTTAACTATATTATTAATTCCATTCATCTTTTTAAATTGTATTGAACTGAATTAAAAATCAATTTTTTTATTAAATAAATATTTATATTTGAAAATGAAATATATATTTTTATTTAATAAAAAATTTGAATTTTGTTTTATTATAAAAATATTAAATAAGAATGACTTATACACTCGGTGAGATTGATATTATGATTGAAAAATTTTATGTAAAATATTTATATAGGATGATGAGTGAGGATATTGATTATAATCCATCGTGTATTTATGATAGTATATTTGTAAATAGTGTTGATAATGATACTATTACTTTTAAGGATTATAAATTTAGAGAGGAGGTATTTCGTGAAGTATTACCTATATTAATGGAACTTATTAAACCCGAATTATGCTCTCCAATTTGTATTTGGAAAATGCTTAATATAACAGGATCACGCCACCACTGCGGAGATGAAAATAGGTGGTATAGATTTGCGACTGATTGTATTGAAATTTATTGTATTAATTGGTTTAAAGAAAATATCCAAAATGCTTGTGTTGAGATGGGGGACTTATGTAAATTTGATAGAAGAATTGTCCCTTTAGAACAAATGGCGAAGGATGTATTTTATTGGAAATATATGTTGGAGAGTGATTTTGGGTTAAATTGGCGAGAGCGACCAGATTTTGCGTCTAATATCTGGCGTATGGGTAAGAAGATGGCGATGAAGAATGAGTTAAAAAATATACTACCTATTGAAATTGTTGATAATATAATGGTGCATAATCAACAAGATGATAATAATGAGGATAATAGAATAGTGTTTTTAGAGAATGATGAGGAGGGGGTGTATAATGTAGTCCCTGCCCATTTTTTGGAGGACGATGATGCGGTCTACTTCCCTGCCGATTTTAACTGGTGATTTTAATATAATTGAGAGGTCTTAAAATCTTAAAATCTTATGTAATATAATTTTGTAGAAAATCTAATTTTAATTTTTATTTTATTATTATTATTTTTATAAATATCCAATTTACTTAAGATTTTAAGATTTTAAGACCAATACCCCCCCCTCTAAAATTACTTATTACTTAAAGAAAATGAGTAAATCATAGCGTCGAGAAAATTGAAATTAAATTGTCCAATACTTAAAGTTTAGAACGGAATAAAAAATATAAAATGAGTAAAGAAATACAAGTAATTGGTGAATTAAGTAAGTCTGGAAGNCAAGTATCATTTGAATGTCCNTATTGTCAAGAACAAACCCCCTCTGGAAGATTAAGTAAGAAGTTTAAAGTAAGACATCTACACGGAGTGCCTGATAATGATAAAGAAATTATAAGAACCCCACATTGTTATGATTATTTATGGTTAAACCCTTATCATAATAGTATAGGAGATTTTCATTTTAAAGTTATTATCCCCGAAAATGGGGGTGTTGGAATATGTGCGAGTAAATGATAATAAAAATATATATGATAATATTAAATGGATATTAGTGAAGTTATTAAGAAAGAACGCCCCAATATAAGCGATGCTACTTTAAAAGCGTATGTGTCTAATATAAATAAATTACATAGAAGAATGACCGATAAAGATAAAATAGAAAATTTAGATTTTCTTAGAAATTATGATAAAGTATTATTAACCTTGGGTGGATTAATGAAAGCGACAATGAAGAATTATTTAGTTGCTATAGTTGTATTATTGATGAGTAATAAGACTGAGGAACATAAATCATTGATAGTTAAATATAATAACCGAATTAAGGAGTTGGCAGATAATATCAATGATAATTATGATGAAAATGAGAAGAGCGATAAACAGAAAAAGAATTGGATAGAGCATAGTGAAGTATTACAACTATTAAGAAAGTTAAAGAAAGATACTAAACCACTATTAGAGAAAGCAGACCTTACTAATAAAGAGAAAGACCAAATACAACAATATTTAGTATTATATTTATATTCGGGTAAAGCATTCCCAGTATTAAGAAATGATTTTGGAGATATGAAAGTAGTTAAAGAAAATGAAACAATGGATAAAGATAAAAATTATTTTATAATTAAGAAGCGTGGTAATCCATTATTTAGATTAAATGAATATAAGACTGCTAAATTTCAAGGTGAGAAGGATATAGTAATTAAAGATATGGAATTGAGAAAGTTAATACACTCGTGGTTGGGGATAAATAAAACTGGTTATTTACTAATCAATACCTCTAATGATAGTCCAATGAAGGCAAATGGAATATCTAAATACTTGAACAAGATATTTATGAAGCATCTAAATAAGAAAATATCTACATCATTACTGAGAAGTATTTATATAACTAATAAATATAATGGGAATATGACCACCAAAGATAAGAAGGAACTGGCGAATTCGATGGGACATACGAAATCCACAGCAGAAACAATTTATAATAAAATAGATTAGTATATATAAATGGGACATTGTGGTTGTGATATTAAGAATGAATGTAAAATGAAGAATTTAGTTAAAAGCGTAAAACCAATTAGATATACTACTCTGGTTAATAGTAAGAAGAAAGTAGTTAAGGGGCAGTGTAGGGGTAATGCTAAATCATTACAAGGTAGAAAGAGAAATATTGTAATAAAATCTGGATATTAAATATTAGATTAGATTATATGAGTAGTGGAGATACTTGGTATAACTGGTATTATTATGATAAAGGGAAGATAGACCACGCTAAAGAGCAGATAGAATTTTTAAAAGAACGAAAAGATAATATCAATAAGAAATGTAATATGTCGAGAATAGACAAATTAGATAAGATAACTAAAATAAACATAACTATAGATGCTTTAAAATATGCTTATTCTTTATAATTGATTTTGAAATCTTAAAATCTTAAAATCTTACGGAATATAAATTGCTAATTTTAAATTTTATTATTTTGAAAACCTTGTGGGATTTATTTATTAACAATTAAATCCCGTAAGATTTTAAGATTTTAAGACCTTTATTTTAGAGTATCTATTTCACTGTATACATATTACCATTCATAGTAAAATGGTAAGACATATCAATGGAGGTAAAGAAGTCCACTCGGTAGTTAGCAGATGCGTTTGCTCCTAAGGTTGGTCTCCAAGTCATTTGTCCAACTGTAGATAGATTAGCACCACTATAAATAGATGGGTTAGTTGCTGAGTTAAAGTCCTCTAACACCAGTCCTGCTACGAATTTTGAGGCAGTTGCTTGATTAGCATTATAAAATAGAGTATTAGTTCCCGCTCGAGTAATTAGGTTAGAATGGTTCAATGCTCCAATTTGTCCCAAACAATCCAAAATAGACGCATACGCTTGAGATTGGTTAGTAGCATTTACTTTTATGGGTTGAGATGGGTATTGTTTTCCAGCAATCTCCCAAGAGTATTGGGATATAGCGATGGAGGAGCGAGTTCCTAAAGAATATTTGTCTTTATTAGCGACATCTGCTTCTAATCTACCCATAGCAAGAATGTATTTAGCACTACGAGGGTTAGACGAAAATGGTATATTGATTTCACCACTGCTTCCAGAATTGATGCTAGACTGGTTGTGTAAGAAACTTTCAGTAATATAATTAATACCAACTTGTCCTGCTTCTGCTAGTGTGCGTTCGAAACTTTCATTAAACATAGCATTAAATCTAATCTGTTTAGCACGAATTTGGACTTCACTAACTCGGTATGCTGCGGTCATATTCGCTGAGGTATTAACTTTAAGAGCAGTGGCGGGGTCTTCTAATTCAATAACAATTGCTGGTGCTTGTCCCACCAGATAACCGAGAGGTAGTAGGTATTGTCCTGAGGTAAAACCAGTCATCAATTTATCGACCATAACTAATGATGAACCATCTGTTTCAGCAGTCCCAGATGCTACGCCATTTATTTCAAAGGCACTATCTGGATTACCATCAGCACTACCACCAGCAAGAACATTTTCTATCGATGCTTTATGAGCAGTTCCCATAGTATAATCATTCATTAGATTTGCGATCTGGTTATAGTTATTAACATATTCCACCTGTTCGCCGTTGGAGTTAATTATTGAAATAGATTTAATTAGATTTTGTAATTCGGTTTTAACAGCACTTTCAGTAGCACTTGCTGCAGCGCTGTCAAATGAGCGGTTAGTAAATTTAAGAGATAAAACACTATCACTCCAATCTAACCAACTCTTATCTGCTACTGGTAGGTTAATACGAATAAACTTGTTAGAACTTGGGTTATATTCGCTTAATTCACTGCGAAAGATAACTAATTCACTTTCTGCTTGTGTTCCCTCTACGGGGTTGCTTGAAAACTGGACGCTATCGGGAGTTGACATTATAATCTATATTTAGAAAATAATTTTGAATTTTTTTGTTAATATTATAATATATGAGTGGGGCGGAGATTATAGCAATTATTAGTGTATCAGCAACAAGTTTAGGCGGATTAATATCCAGTATATTCCACGCAATGAGTTTAAGTAGATGCACGGAGGTTGGATGCTGTGGGTGTCTATGTAAAAGAGAGGTATTGAGTGAAGAGGCATATTTAAATCAAGAAAATAAAAAGTCTAATATAGCACCGCCAGTTAGTCCATTAAATTTAAATAGAACAGAAGAATAAGATTTTAAGATTTTAAGACCCATTAGTTTAATACAATTTAACTAAAATCTATCATAATATATATGAATAACTTATTAACTCGAGAGTTCCACGAGGTAGTGGGAAGGGTTATACCAGTTGAGATGAATGATGATATAGCATTAGGTCAATCATTAATGGATAGGATACCCTCTATGGAGGTGGATAGTGAGATGAACCCAATACATATAGAGGAGGAGGAGAAGGTAGAAGAAATAGACAACTTATACTCTAAATTAAATTTTGATTTACCGAATAGTAAAATAGGATTAATAGAAACAATACTAATTGGTAATAAAGATTATTGGGGATTATATGAATTATATACAGACATATCCCCTTATAATAAACTACCCAAGTTAAGTCTATATTCATTTGTAAGAGGTTTAATTGGAAGACCAGTATCTAAAAATGAATATACAAAAATCAATAGCGACATTAATAGTATTAAAAAATCAATGAGGCAGTTAAAAGACAAATGCGAAACAATGAAATTAAGTAGGGGTAATTTTACTTGCGATTTTGTCTAACAATAATATATATGGATACTGAATATTTTAAAAAATATTATATTAAAAATAAAGATATAATAGATAAACGCTCTAAACAATATCAATATAAACACAAGGATAGGTTAAAGAGGTATATGAGAGAGTATATGCAACGCTATAGACAGGCGGGTTATTCCACTAAATATAATAGACTAAAGACGACTGGGACTTTAAAACATAAGTTAGAACCTATTACTAAAGAAGGAGTTAAAATTATTTATAAACCAGTTATAGTTGAATTTTAAATATTTTGATATTTTGATATTTACGATATGGTAGAATTATTTTCTACGATATAGTATATATGGAAGATATTGATAATATATTAGATAATTATGAACCTGATGAACAAGTGGTTAAAGAAGACCATAATGATGATGATAATGATGGTGTTATACCTAATGAATGCCCCCCTAAACCAATCCAGAAAGCAAAGAAACCCAGAACTAAAGCACAACTAGACGCATTTGAGAAGTGTAGAAAGGCGAGAGAAGCAAATAACCTAGCAAAGAAAGAGGCGAAGGATAGTGTTAAGAAACAAATAGCAGAGGCGACTAAAATAGCAAAGGCAAAGGCAGTAAAGAAGGTTGTAAAGAAAATTAAAGAACCAGAACCAGAAAGCGATACTGATATTGATACAGATGATACTGAGAGTGAAGAAGAAGAACCAGTAGTAATAATTAAGAAGCGACCAAAATCAATCGAGAAGAAGAAGAAACCAAAAGTAGTATATCAATATGAAACAGATGATGAGGAAAGCGATGAGGACGACTATACGCCACCACCTAAGAAGACAAAAGCAAAGAAACCACCCAAAGATGATAGTAGTAGTGATGATGATGAACCAGAGGCAGATCCTTATGCTAATTTAGATTGGAGGAGCAAGGCAAGATTAAGAGGGTTCTAGACTGAATAGATGGGTCTTAAAATCTTAAAATCTCAAGCACTTTTCTACTTATATAAAATATGTTTTTGTTTTCAATTCCTTTTTTTTTTTTTTTT
>JGI24005J15628_10001128_pt1 | contig 14485 bp, 10 predicted proteins | sample LinPmetageLP40_FD_15628 | JGI IMG/M metagenome (IMG submission 15628)
ACTGATTATATGATCGGTTACTACAGCAGCCTCAGGCCGCACAAGCATAACGATGGGATACCGCCGAACTTGGCAGAAAAGAACTACTGGAATGCTCAAAGATCGGTGGCCAAAAACACTTGACCACTACAACCGGATTGGCCATCCGAGGCCCAGCCTGCCATAGACATGATGTGGGTCGTTCTTTGCCCTTGCCACTCCCCGGCAGCCCTCAAGCGCGAGAGCTGGATGCACGACTCTGGCAGTGTGAGGCCTCTCTCTCACTGCCAAGCTTGTCGTGAAGAAATTCGATGAAGGTACTGATCCGTCGACTTGCATATCTGCCTTCCGGAAACACGGCGTACAGATTCACTTCAGGAATCCGATAGTCATTCAGCACAACTTCCAGTCGTCCGACCTCAATATCCTCTGCCACATCCACCATCGATTTAAATATCACTCCAGCCCCTGCGATCGCCCACTCGCGCAACGCGCCACCATCGCTGGCCATTCGGTTCCCCGCCACCGTCACGGAAAATACCTGCCCTGCCTCCTGGAACTCCCAATGGTTCTGGGGCGCTCCTGGGCGAGCGAGCACCATGCACTGGTGGGATGACAGCTCTGATGGGTGTTGGGGGCGCCCTGCGTCCTGCCAATAAGCAGGTGCCGCACACACAACACGATGGGTACTGACGAGACGTCGTGACGTCAAGCTTGAGTCCGCCATCGGCCCATGACGAATGGCCAGATCAAATCGTTCATCGACCAGGTCCAACACTCCATCGGATAGCACGAGTTCAAATTTTACTTCCGGGTGCTGTATCAGGAACTGATCGATCAGCCGTGGTAGGCGCGTGCGGCCAAAATCATTGGTCGCCGTCAGCCTGATGGTGCCACTCAGCGACCCTGTGCCCGAGATCCGCTCAAGAGCCTTGTCATACTCGGCCAGGATCCTTTCGCTGTCGTCTCGAAATTGTTCGCCTTCCGCCGTCAAATGCATGGCACGCGTTGTTCTGACGATAAGCTTGGCCCCGACCTGCTGCTCAAGCTTCTGTAAGGCTTGGGTGACCAATGACGGGGACTGGCCTCGCTGACGGGCCACCGCCGCCATTGACCCACGCTCACAGATATCCACAAAAAGTTTCATTAACGCCAAGCGATCCATTATTCACCATATAGTGAAGGATGAATTCATCAGTCGAGCATTTATTAGCAAAACAAACAATGCCACTGTCAGGGCCGACGTCATGGGCGACCCCTCCCATGATCATGCGCCACAGGACAGGAGAGTCTCATGAGCCAACATCACCTATTAGTCGCTGGTGCCAGTGGCGTCATCGGCCGTGCAGCAACATTGGCCTTTGAAGAGGCAGGATGGCGAGTCACGACACTCTCTCGCTCCTCAGAGGGTCCGGGAAGCGGACACCACATCAGCGCCGATCTCTTGGATATTGCCTCTTTGCGAGATGCAAGTGATGTACTGAGCAGCGTGACGCACGTATTTTACGCCGCCTTGAAACCGGATCCGGACCCTGCCACTGAAGCACAACAGAATGGCGACATGATGCGGCACCTCTTCCAGGTGCTTGAAGAATCCCAAGCGTCAATCGAGCACCAGGTCTTCGTACAGGGCGGGAAGGTCTACGGTGCTCACCTCGGGGTCTACAAAACACCGGCTCGAGAAGAGGACAGCCGGCATTTCCCCCCCAACCTGTATTTCGAGCATGAAGATCTGGCTCGCGAACTCGAAGGCAAGGGAATTCGTTGGACCGCATTGCGTCCCGACATCGTGATAGGCCATTCCCTGGGTTCAGCCATGAACCTCGGTAACCTTATCGGTCTCTATGGCACGCTTTGCCGGGAGCTCGGTGTTGCCATGCAATTTCCCGGTACGGCGCGTGCCTACGATATCTTGCTGAACATCTGCGATGCCGATCTGGTGGGCAAAGCCGCCCTGTGGGCCATCGCAGAGAACCAGCAAGGGCCCTATAACGTCACCAATGGTGATCAGATTCGGTGGCGCCACGTCTGGCCAGAGATCGCCAACTGGTTTGGGCTTGAGACCGGCGAGCCTCAACCTATTTCGTTGGAGACACGTCTCGCTGCCGTGTCAGGCACTTGGAAGACGCTTGCAGAGCGCCAAGGACTTGCCGAGACAGATATCGACAAGATTGCCCAAGGTGGCTTCGGAGATTTCATCTTCCATGTCGAAGAGGACGCTGTCTTTGATTTGACGAAGGCTCGCCAAGCCGGCTTTGCAGAAATGTGTCGCCACTCACCCCAGAGTCTCATTCAGCACCTTGAGGCCATGAAGGAACGCCGCCTGATCCCTTGACGTTTGATCACTCGACCCTCTGGTACGCACCTGCTCGATTCGCCCTAAGTGCTTGAGCGATGACGTACTACGGGGGCACTAACACGCTGACAGATAACCGCATGAGCCTACGCGGTTGCAGAGTAGACCGCCCCATGAGCGAGGGTCATAAAGCCTTCAAGTGACAGAAGTCAGGAGCCGTCACGACAATCAGGCCGCCTTCCATTAGCGAAGGTGGCCTGTCTCGTGCTGTCATCATGTATCGAACCATGATCAGCGCTAGCTTACAGCGTGAAGCCACCATCGACGGCGATGGCCTGCCCTGTCACGTGTTCGGCCTGGGCGAGGTAGACCACCAGCTGCCCCATGTCCTCAGGTGTCTGGGCGACTCCCTGGGGCAGCAGGCTCTTCTGCAGGCGCTCCCATGCAGCGGGCTCGCTTTCGCCTTCCTGACTCCAGCGTGCCGAGAGCCCACTCTCGCCCCGCCACATGCCGGTGCCCACCACGCCCGGGCAGATCGCGTTGACGGTGATGCCTTCCGCTGCCACTTCCTTGGCGACGGCATTGGTAAAGCCGATGACCGCGAACTTCGAGGCACAGTAGTGCGACAGATCAGGAAAGCCGACCTTGCCGGCCATCGAGGCCACGTTGATGATCCGCCCGACGCGGCGTGAGCGCATCACGGCGACCTCGGCCTGAGTACACAAGAAGGTACCTCGCGCATTGACGTTCATGACGCGGTCCCACTCCTCCACCGTCAGCGCATCGATGGAATGGATGCCGATGATGCCGGCATTGTTGACGGCGATATCGAGCGGGCCGAGTCCGACCTCTGCCTCTTCAATCAAGCGCCGCACGGACGCCGCATCTGCGACATCGACCTGTAGCGCCAGACACCGTCTACCCAGTGCCTCCACTTTTGCCGCCGTCTCGCGGGCGATGGCGAGATCCAGATCCGCCACCACGACATCCGCGCCCGCCTTGGCCAATGCCAGCGCGATCCCCTGGCCAATACCGCGCCCACCACCTGTCACCAGTGCAATCTTGTCGTTCAGTTGCATGAGTCGTCTCCTGAATCTCTCACTGAAATCTGCAAATGCTGCGCTGCTGCCATGACGCTGGCACACGGTCCAGCGCCACTGGCCTCAGCTCAGGTGGTGGACTTCCTGAAGGCCGTAGACCGGCGTCGGGATACCCTCGAGCCGCGCCTTGAGCTGCAGCGCCAGATACTGGGAATAGTGGCGGGACTGGTGCAGGTTGCCGCCGTGGAACCATAACGCCTGCTGCTGGGTCGGCTTCCACATGTTGCGCAGCTCGCCCTCCCAGGGCCCGGGGTCCTTGAGCGTATCGGAGCCCATGCCCCAGCATTTGCCGACCTTGTCGGCGACGTCCTGCGAGATGATGCGTGCCGCCCAGCCATTCATCGAGCCGTAGCCGGTGGCATAGACGATCAGATCAGCGGGCAATTCCGAGCCATCGGTCAAGATGACCGAGCGCGGATTGATGCGCTCGATGCCGACGCCACTGCGCAGCTTGATGTCACCATTGGCGACCAGATCACAGGCGCCCACATCGATGTAGTAGCCGGAGCCGCGGCGCAGGTATTTCAGGAACAGGCCCGAGTCGTCATCGCCGAAATCGAGCAGGAAGCCTGCCGCCTCCAGCCGACGGTAGTAGTCGGCGTCGCGCTTGCGGATCGCCTCGAAGATCGGGCGCTGGAAGTCAGGCAGTATCCGGTAGGGAATCGAGGCAAAGATCAGGTCCGCCTTGTGGTGATCGATGCCGTTTTGCACCGCCTGCTCGGAATAGAGCGGCCCCAGCGCCTCTTCCATCAGCGAGTTGGACTTCACCACATGCGTGGAGGAGCGCTGCAGCATGGTCACATCTGCATCGTGCTCCCACAGCGCGGCGCAGATATCGTGAGCGGAATTGTTGGCGCCCACCACGACCACCTTCTTGCCACGATAGGCATCCGGCCCCGGGTGCTGGCTGGAGTGCTGCTGCTCGCCTTCGAAGGTCTCGGCCCCCGGGAAGTGTGGCACGTTGGGCATGCCCGACATGCCCGTGGCCAGCACCAGCTGCTTGGGCCGCAGGGTCACGGGCTTGCCGTCGCGTACCACCTCGACCACCCACTCGCCGCTCGCCTCATCGAAGTGCGCACTCTCGCAGGCCGTGGAGTTCCAGTAATTGAGCTCCATGATCCTGGTGTACATCTCCAGCCAGTCCGCGACCTTGTCCTTGGGCGCGAAGACCGGCCAGTTTGCCGGGAAGGGGATGTAGGGCATGTGGTCGTACCACACCGGATCATGCAGACACAGGGACTTGTAGCGATTGCGCCAGGCATCGCCCGCACGCGGATTCTTGTCGATCACGATGGTCGGCACATCCATCTGTCTGAGCCTTGCGGCCAGCCCGATGCCGCCCTGACCGCCACCGATGATCACGCAATACGGCTGGCGCTCGTAGCCCAGTTCAGCCTCTTCGCGCTGACGCGACTCAAGCCAGGTCTCACGCTGCTTGTTGGCTCCATGCTCGGCGCCCTTGGGGCGCTGCATGCCCAGCGGCTCAGGGAATTCCTTGAGTTCACGCATGGCGGTCAACAGCGTCCAGCAGCGCCCTTCCTTCAGGCGCAACAAGCCCTTGCCGCGTGCATCGGCGGTCTCGAAGGTGAACCAGGCCTCGACGATGCCGCCGGCCTCACTGGCCTCACCATCCAGTTGCCAGCGAGAGGGAGCGACATGCTCGAGGGTCGCCGCGAGCATCGACTGGATCTCGTCCTTGCCCTCCGACGTCTTGAGATTCCAGGTGAAGGCGATCAAATCGCGCCAGTAGCATTCCTCGCCAAACAACGAGAGAACCCGGGCGATATCGCGCTGAGTCAGGGAGGACTCGAAATCATCGAGCCATTGCTGAGCGATCTGAGTTGGCGTGCGTGCGGTCATGGCGTCTCTCCGCGTGTTGTTGGATGTTGTAGTCACGCCTTCCATCCAAGGCATCAAGCATGCCAGCTTCGTCATGCACGACTGACAAAGCTCGTAAGCACTTGTCGTGAATGACAAAAATTCGCCACTACCGAATCACCACCCTCCTCGCCTCGCTGGGCATTCCACCGTCCTCGTGACAACTGTACGCCGTACGCCTGACACGGGGCGTTACACCTGTAACGCCCCGACCAAGGATGCAGGACAGGATGATTGACGCTCCCGCCACACCGCATACGCTTGAAGGAGTACACGCCGCTATTGCTATGGCCACTGTTGTGACAACCGCGATTGCCACTTTCACAAGCGCCATAGCCACTACCAAAAGAGCCGTCTCAAGACGGCCAGCGCCGAGGCAGCCATGATCCGCCAACTCGACACGATGCAGCCCGACAAGCGGCAGCATATCCAGACCCTGATGCAACTGGGCGAAGGCCGCGACGTCTTCCCTGAGACGCAGCGCGATGTCATCCGTCGCTCCTGGCAGCGCTGTCTGGAGGAATATCAGCTCGATCCCAGCCGCCCTCGCCCGGTCCGCGTTCTCACCCAGCAGGCGCTGCGCGATCATCAGGAATCGGCGGATGAGCTGCTGCACGTGGCACGTGCCGGTGTGGAGCGGCTCTATAGTCAGATCGCACAACATGGCTATGCGCTGATCCTCACCGATCAACGCGGCATCGCGGTGGATTTTCGGGGTCAACGTGATCAGTTGAGTGAGCTGCGGCGCGCGGGTCTCTATCTCGGCTCGGATTGGAACGAGCGCTATGCCGGTACCTCGGCGGCGGGCACCTGTCTGCACGATGGTGCAGCCGTCACCTGCCATCAGCGTGAGCACTTCGATGCCACCCACATCGACCTGACCTGCACCGCAGCCCCCATCACCGATCCCCAGGGCCGTGTGATCGCCGCCCTCGACATCTCGGCGCTGAAGTCGCCCCGCCCGCAGGAGAGCCAGACCTTTGCGCTCTCCCTCGTCACCCTGCATGCCCGCATGATCGAGGATGCCTACTTCCTGCATCGCTATCGGGATTGCCTGATCCTTCGCTTCGATACCGCGCGGGAATTCGTGCACCTGAATGGTCGCGGCCTGTTTGCCATTCAGGAAGATGGCAAGGTGATCGCCGCCAACCACGAAGGCCGGCGTCTGATCGATGCGCATCTGGAGCGCTGGCCACCGTGGACGGTCTCCACCCTGCCCGCCGTCACGCAGCTGTTCGATGGGGAGCTCAATGAGCTGTTGAGCATTCCGCACGCCAGCCGGGATCAGATTCGCGCCTTCCGCCTGCGGGCGGATGACGCCATCGTCTTCGTGACACTGATCGAGCCACGCGGCTATCCGGTGCGGGCCCTCCCCACCGTCAGCCAGCAGGATGACCCGGTGCCCGAGCTGGACCAGCTCGCGGGAGACGACCCTTCCATGCACCGGCTGCTCAAGCTGGCGCGCCGCATGCGCCATGAAAACGTGAGCATCCTGATTCGTGGCGAGACGGGAACCGGCAAGGAAGTGTTGGCGCGGGCGCTGCATGACAGCGGACCACGCGCCAAGTCGCCCTTCGTGGCGGTGAACTGCGCCGCCATTCCGGAATCGCTGATTGAAAGTGAACTCTTCGGCTATCTGCCGGGCGCCTTCACGGGAGGAAGGCCCAAGGGCATGCGCGGCCTGATCCAACAGGCCGACGGCGGCACGCTGTTTCTGGATGAGATCGGCGACATGCCGCTGTCGCTCCAGTCACGCCTGCTGCGCGTGCTCGCCGAACGGGAGGTGTCGCCACTGGGGGCCGAGACGCCCATCAAGGTGGATATTCGCGTTATCACTGCCACGCATCGTGATGTCACGGAGCTGATCGCCAGCGGGCAATTCCGCGAAGACCTCTACTACCGACTCAACGGCGCCGAACTCCTGCTACCTGCACTGCGTGAGCGCGCCGATCGTCACTACCTCATTCGCAAGCTGCATGCGGAACTGCAAGCCGAACGCGAACAGTCACTCCACCTGCGCGCCGATGCCATCAGTGCGCTGCTGAGTCATCACTGGCCGGGCAACATACGCCAACTGCGCAATGCGATTGCCTTCGCGATGGCCACCGCGGAAGGCGATGAAATCACCCTGCATGATCTGCCGGAGGTCTGCCAGACCCACACCGGCAGCACCCGCGGGGCTGCCAGTCCGCTTGCCGCTGCCTCCCCCTTCGCATCCGGCGCTTCCTCGAACCCGGCCTCTCCAGCGCCCGCGTCTGCAGGGGCTGATGCGGGGACTGATGCGGACGCCAACGAACTGCTCGAGCTGTTGCGCCACACGGACTGGAACGTCAGCCAGGTCGCCCGCCAACTCGGCGTCTCGCGGCCCACCATCTACCGCCGCATGCGCCGCCATGGCCTGGTGGCGCCCAATCATCAGCCGCTCGCCTCATGAGCCAGCTGCATCTTCATGGCCGAGTATGGAGAACGTGAAGAGTGCATGAGGGTGACGTGCTCTGAAACGTCAGGTGCTTGCCACACACAGGCCCGAGCGGAAGTTCGGGCCAGCGTGTGTGTTTCTCCATTCTTTCCCCCTTACCCCTCTTTCCCTTCTTACCCTTCTTACCCACTCCTCACGTCAACGTCTCTGCGGCTCACGTTGCGTGCTTGCTGAGCCCACCTATCCCCGCTCGATTCGCCGGCTTTCACAACGCGCGAAATGACGCCCGCCCTCATCATGAATTTAACTCAACTTGAACATTAAAAAATCCAGTTTGTGTCATGGAGACAGGCACTAGATACTCACCTGCATCAGATCGTTGATGAAGACTTCCCATGACGCTGCACTTCACAGCCAGCACACGGAACGTGATGGCGAGCAGCGTGCCTCTCCCGGCATGGATGCGTTCTCACAGAGAGCAACCCGCTCACGAGACGCCTGAAAGATCACGGGAAGATGTCGACGACACAGTGAATTTTCTCTCTCAGGATCAGGGTGAACGCCATGAACAACGAATTCGGTTTCAGCATCAACAGTCTGCGCTTCGACGAGAACTACGTTCCGGCGGAAAACACCCGCCTGACCACCAACTTCGCCAACCTGGCGCGTGGTGAGAGCCGTCAGCAGAACCTGCGCAGCACGCTGAACATGATCAACAACCGATTCAATGCGCTGGCCAACTGGGACAACCCCAAGGGCGATCGTTACTCCGTCGAGCTGGACATCATCTCCGTCGAGCTGAATCTCGACGCCGCGCGTTCCGACAATGCCCTGCCGATCATCGAGATCCTGCAGACCACCATCGTCGACCACCAGACGAATCAGCGCATTGACGGCGTGACCGGCAACAACTTCTCGTCCTACGTGCGCGATTATGACTTCAGCGTGCGCCTGCTGGAGCACAACAAGGGCAAGGATTCCTTCAGCGTGCCGGAGCAGTTCGGCGTACTGCATGGCAATCTGTTCCAGGCCTTCGTGGGTTCTGCTGCCTACAAGGAATGCTTCAAAAAGCCGCCGGTCATCTGCATCAGCGTCTCCACCACCAAGACCTACCAGCAGACCGAGAACGTGCACCCGATCCTCGGGATGGAATATCGCCAGGACGATGATTCCCTGACCGATGCCTACTTCAGCAAGATGGGCCTGAAGGTGCGCTACTTCATGCCGCCGGGCAGCGTTGCACCGCTGGCCTTCTACCACACCGGCGACCTGCTCAACGATTACAGCAATCTGGAACTGATCAGCACCATCAGCACCATGGACACCTTCCAGAAGATCTATCGTCCCGAGGTCTACAACGCCAATTCCGTGGCCGGTAAATCCTATCAGGCGAGCCTGAAGCAGCAGGACCATTCACTGACGCGCATCGTGTACGACCGCGAAGAGCGCAGCCAGCTCGCCATCGAGCAGGGCAAGTTCGTGGAAGAGAGCTTCATCAAGCCCTACCAGAACCTGCTCGAGCAGTGGTCCGCCAACTGGTCCGCCAACCGATAAATCCATCATCGGTCAGCTCACTGATCCGCAAACAGCGCGCGCTGATCGACGAACGACATTCGCTATCTGAACCATTCCAAGGACAAGGTTATTCATCATGACGAGATTACTCCCGACCTCCACCGCTGGCAGCCTGCCGAAACCGTCCTGGCTCGCCGAACCGGAGGTCCTCTGGTCCCCCTGGAAGCTCGAAGGTGAGGCACTGATCGCGGGCAAGCAGGATGCGCTGCGCGTCTCCCTGCAGGAGCAGCAGCACGCCGGGATCGACATCGTCAGCGATGGCGAGCAATCGCGTCAGCACTTCGTCACCACCTTTATCGAACACCTGAATGGCGTGGATTTCGAGAAGCGCGAAACCGTCAAGATCCGTGATCGCTATGAGGCCAGCGTGCCGTCCGTGGTCGGTCCGGTCTCCCGCCAGAAGCCGGTGTTCGTCGAAGATGCCAAGTTCCTGCGCTCGCAGACCGATCAGCCGATCAAGTGGGCGCTGCCGGGACCGATGACCATGGTCGACACCCTCTTCGATGGCCATTACAAGAGCCGCGAGAAACTGGCGTGGGAATTCGCCAAGATCCTCAACGAGGAAGCCAAGGAACTCGAAGCGGCAGGCGTCGACATCATCCAGTTCGATGAACCGGCCTTCAACGTGTTCTTCGATGAAGTGAATGAATGGGGCATCGCCACGCTGGAGCGTGCGATCGAAGGCCTCAAGTGCGAGACCGCCATCCACATCTGTTATGGCTACGGCATCAAGGCCAACACCGACTGGAAGAACACCCTGGGCTCAGAATGGCGTCAGTACGAAGAAGCCTTCCCCAAGCTCCAGCAATCCAACATCGATATCGTCTCGCTGGAATGCCACAACTCTCACGTGCCGATGGAGCTGATCGAGCTGATCCGTGGCAAGAAGGTGATGGTTGGTGCCATCGACGTCGCCAACAACACCATCGAGACGCCGGAAGAAGTCGCCGAGACCCTGCGCAAGGCGCTGCAGTTCGTGGATGCCGACAAGCTCTACCCCTGCACCAACTGCGGCATGGCACCTCTCTCCCGTGAAGTCGCCCGCGGCAAGCTGCTGGCACTCAGCGCCGGCGCCGCTATCGTGCGCAAGGAACTCGAAGCACAGCGCTGATCGCTTGGCCGAGACAGAGCGCGGGCTAGGGCACAGCACTGACAGATAGCGTCCAGCTAGTTCCAAACCGAGTTGGCCCGACGATAGTGCTCGAGAGTGAAAGCAGACGCGACTGACACCGCCGCAAACAAAAATGGCCATCGTGAAGGATTCACGACGGCCATTTTTTCATCACTCACACCCCTGTCACTCAAGCGCTCAGTCCAGCGCTATCGCTGCAGCCCTTCCCCCACGGCTGATCATTACTACCTCCCCAATCTCCGAGGATTTGCCATGTCGCTCTCCAACACTAACCCAGCCCCCACCATCGACCCCGCCAGTTTCCGTGAAGCCCTCGGCCACTTCGCCTCCGGCATCACCATCATCACTACCCAGGTCGACGACGAACCGATCGGCTTCACCTGCCAGTCGTTCTACAGCGTCTCGATGAACCCGCCGCTGGTCTCCTTCAGCGTCAAGGCAAGCTCCTTCAGCTACCCGAAGATCCGCCAGGCAGAGCGCTTTGCCGTCAACATTCTTTCCAGCGAACAAAGCCATGTCTCCAACCAATTCGCTATGCGCGGCGCGGATAAATGGCAAGGCATCGACTGGAAACTCTCTCCCCTCGGCAACCCAGTCATCAATGACAGCCTGCACTGGCTCGACTGCAAGATTCACGCAGAGCACCCCGCAGGTGATCACCTGATCGTGATCGGGGAAGTGAAGGGACTAAATCTGGATGTTATTGCGACCGCTCGGCCGCTATTGTATTTCAAAGGGAAGTACGGGGGCTTGGCTGGAGAAGAATAAGACTGGAGAATACTAATCGGCTGGATTCTTTAGGATCAGACTAGGGGATTATGATTTTACTTATAAAACAATAAGTTACTGAAAAAAAGGGAAAGCGACCGTAATCGAGCGAAATGTACGGCTCTTTGGAATCAGTAGCTTAGCGAAGGTTGAGGATAGCACACGAGGCTGGTATGTGTACCGCTCGTGTACCATCGGGGGGTCCCTCTCTCTCGAGTAGCATGCCTCAGAGCAGCGAAAACTGCTCGCCTCAAAGGCATGCTGACCTCTTACGGCCAGAAGCAGAAATTTAGAATCAACTAACATGCAATAAATAGATGTTGTCTGTAATTAATAGACTACAGCTCATCGTCCAGCACCTGCGTGCTCTTTAAACTCGATGTGTAACTCACCCTGTGGGAAGACAAAGGCTCTAACCGGTCGCTCTTCACCACGCTGTGCCTGGCCAAAAATCAGCATCACAGGCTCCCGACAACTGTATCGAGAATCGGCATTGATATCGTACATCTGAGCCAAGTCATCGCCGCTTGGTTCTACAATACTAGCTGGGTGGTAGTGCCATTCGCCGATGTAGTAGGTTCGAACTCGGCCCTCCCAGCGCTTCTCTAGTAGCTCATGCAACCCCCTGATTCCTCGATGAAACCAACTCCGGCCGCGAGCTGAATCCTTTGTCGGGGAAAGTGCTTCTATCACAACGACCGTCGACTTATCAGTCGTGTAGTGTCCGACCAGAATTCCACCTGTTTCAATTTCTCCCGAGTGCCCGCACTCGCGATCAATTTGATTCCATGCTGCGACCGTCAATCGAAGGGCATACCCCCTGCATGGCGTGATCCAGTCGCGACCGCAACTCATCGGGTATCCCCGTTATTGGCCAGGTTCAAGTATGGATGGCGACGAATCGTCACATGCTTCCCCCAACTCAACGAGCTGGTAGCCTGCAAGACCTTCATCAAAGCGTTGCTCAAGAACGATAAGACCATCAGGAATCATCCCCACTTCAGCTTTCTCCAAGTATTTGACCGTCGCAACTGCTGCAAGCCACACGTCATCGCTTCGCGCCGGAAACAAAGGTGACCAACAGCCCGCCCCCTCAAGCGTCTCCCCACTCACCGTCCATTTTAAACGCTCTTCCGCAAGCCATGGTCCAACGGCGCCCGTGAACTTCTCTAAAGGAAAACAGCATGCGTGCGCCCTGAATAAAAACAATCGAGCTGCGGAGAACCCGAGAGAAGCTGAGAGGAATCGTCGTGGGACAGGCCACCAAGCTGCGTCGAGTCTTCTGAGGACATCATCGTCACCAGTGCAGTCCAGAACGACTTCGAAGGACTCCAAGAGCGTCTGGAGTGCGTCGCCGTGAGGGAGTGGTGCCGCCAACGAGTTGACTCGCGACATCGGAGCAGCTGCCTGGAGTCTAGCAGCTACGGCTTTCGCCTTATTGTATCCGAGAGCTTCACCTGTGAGCGTATGACGCACAAGGTTTCCAGCGTTGAGGTCGTCATGGTCGATGATAATGATCTCGGCTACACCACCGCGCACCAAGAGTTCGGCGACGGCAGAACCGAGGGCACCGGCACCGATTAAAGCCACTGAGCTTTTTCGGACTTCTGCGTGCAGTCGCCCGCGCGCCTGCAGTCGGTCTGGATGCCAGTTCTCCGTTGGCAGGTATGATAATTTCTTGCTCCCGCTGAAGAGTCCCAAGCGCAGTCGCTCATACCGTCCGCGCTGGTTGTCCCGAAACCCTTTCATCGGGGTGTTATTTGTGGGAATTGCAGGCAACGAGATAGCCTGCCAATGAACTTCAACCGGAGCGCCATGCCAACGCGAGGGAATCGGATACCCGAGGATAATGATCACATCCTCCTTTCCTCGGGCTTGGTGGACCATCCAACGGAAGAAACCATCGACATCCACATTGAGCCTCGCACCGGCTCGTCGAAGCTCGGCCCACGTACCTGGAGCATGCCACGGCGGAATCACGATTGGTGATGGCCATAGCCACCAATAGCCGACCCACGGGTTCTCACTTGATTGATAGCCGCGACGACAACTTCGAATCCAATCACCACGCGTGTCGAAAAAATTCTCCGCGACAATTGTTTTATCAAGGCTTGGAATCACGCCCCAGTGAACCTCACCGTGATGTCCTACGTGCTTACCCCAAGCTTCCCATGAGTCTGCGCCCTCATCGTGAATCACAGTGAAGCAGGAGTTGATAAGATCAAAAGGACACTGCGGGACTTCGAAAGGCTCGTCTCTCACCATCAACTGGTCATTTGCAGCAACCTCGAGCCAAGCGATACAACGCTCGACGTGCCAGCGTAACCGTTGTTCTACATCGCCCTTGGGCTCCGGACCTCCAGCAATGCGCCCGAGACGTTGGGATGGACTATCGAGACACGGCTTGCCGGTTCGCCAAGTTGCGTGATTCGAGGTGGACACGACATTCCGGTCTTGATGCGGAAACGTGTGGACGATGCCACCGTTTTGAGCTGGAAAGATGCGTATGCTACCGGCAGGATAGGAGCCATCAATTAGGACGACCCAACACGTTTGCTCGGCCACGAAGTCAGAGGAGCGCGGAGAGGTCAGTCGAAGACGAACTGCCCACGCAGACTCACCCGAGATGAACTCTGGGTGCGACTCCAATGCTACGCTGGGCACACCTATAAGTCGATCAAGTGCGACCCGAATGGACCTTGGCGCCTCGTCCACCATTCATCCTCCTCTACGCGAACCGGCCAGTGCCAGGCGCAGCCGGGCCTATGGGTGGGGTGAAGCCTCCCTTCTTTCCTGACCCATTGTTCGGCGGCTCGGGAAACTTGGAGCCGAACATCTCACACCAGAGGTTGCCACTCTCCGTGCGGTCCTCGGAATCTAAAGCCCGCCTCGACAGTTCAGCTCCAGTCTTAACCTGGTCGTAGAACGTGCAGAAGTCCTTTCCGGTGATTCGCTTGAACACATCATGCGACGGAACGCCATAGTCTGGGAGCGTCGGTTTTCCCTTGGCAAGCACCAAAACAGAGTAGCTGCTTACGATCGCTTCGAGCGTTTTCACTACGCCCTCTGCCACGGCCCCGAGGCCATCAGGGCAGTGCTCTCCGATCAAGCGCTCGAGTGGGAATCCTTTAGGGTGTACGGGGTCGGCATAATGCTCGAGCCTCCACCACTTGATGCACTTCACTACGTTAACGAAGTGCCCGTTGCATCGTGAGTTCTTATCGCGGGTCCAGCGAATTTGTTCAAGGGGATGAGTATCATCCCACTCGTCTGCATCGCGATCCGGGATCCGAAGTGGTTTCGCCTGCCACTCTGCTTCGCTAGCGGCTTGATCAAGC
>JGI24005J15628_10001130_pt1 | contig 14478 bp, 17 predicted proteins | sample LinPmetageLP40_FD_15628 | JGI IMG/M metagenome (IMG submission 15628)
TTGTAAGCTTAGACATATCTTCAGCTGATTTTACAGCCTCACCAAAATTTGAGTTAACAGCATCAAGACCTTTAGCAAAATCTTTAATAGGGCCAGCTAATAAAGGACCTAAACCAGGTATATCTTTAACCCCATCTGCTAGTTTATTTGCAAAACTACTACCTTTATCAATTTCTTTAATTTTATCTGCAATTCCATCAAATTTTGATAATATTCCATCTGTTGTGTCTAAGGTGTTTAATAACTCTTCGTTTATTTTTGAATATGCTTCTTTTTCTGCTTTAGTAGCATTAGCCATCATTACATTATTAGCAGAAATTTGGGCTTCAACCCTTAATCTTTGTTTAGCTATAGCAGCTAAATTTTTAGTAATATTTTTTCTTTCTTTGGCGTCTTTAAGTTGTGATTTTTCAAAAGTACCTAGTTTTCCAATAGCAGTAGCTAATTTATTAGCTTCACTTTGGGCATTATCAAAATTAGCAGATAAGTCTTCACTACCCTCTTTTGCATCCTTAATTTTATCACCAAACCCTTTTATAGCATTTTGAGCCCTTGCAGCTGAACCTGCTAGCTCATTTGTAAGATCAACAGTTTCCTGTAATTCTTCGTTTTGATTTTTCTGATTTTGGATGTCTTTTTCAGTTGCCATTTAAGCGATGTTTTGTTATAAATATTAAAAAATTGAGTTTTTAATTATAACTTGATTTTCCTTGAAAGCTTGGAGGATTTATTTTTCCGGAACTATCTAAAATATTAGTAGTTGTTGTATTTCCTGATTTAGATGATTTAGGATTTGATTTTTTAACTGCTGCTGCTTCATCATCATAGTATTTTTTAATTTCTGTAAAAGTAAAATTTCTTAACCATATAGGCATATCATATACTGTATGCCAATCATACCCTCCTTTACCATGAAATACTATTTCATGTATAGTTTTAAATACATGCTTATGTAAAGTAAACCCCTCTTTAGATGTCAGGCCAAAAAAACCTGAGACTAATTGGGATGGGTCTTGATTCTTTAGTTCCTCGGGGAAAAAAAGTCAGATCTATGTCTGGTTGTATATCGCTTATATGTTTTCTAAGAGCTCTTGAATCTTGAGCTAATAATGCTTTATCTACAAAGCTACGTATAGTAGGTGGATCTGAATCTCCATTTACAGAAATAATTTGGAATTTTAATCTTGTTGATACTATAGGATTAGTATCTTTATTTAATTTTTGTAAACCTTCAATTTCTTTAGATATTTTTTGCTCATCTCTATGAGTTAATAATTTAAAAGTAACTTTATTTTTAGAATGAGGTAATACAAAAGGAAATTCGTTATTACCTTGAGTAAACAATTTTTTGTCTATTTTTTTATTATCTATTTTAGATAAATCAACTTCATCTTCTTCACCATTATATTCAAATTTATAATTAGGTCCATAACCTAATATTCTAGCTGCTATCATAATAGCATTTTTATCACCTACAACCAAATCATTGTAATCAACTTTTGTAACTATTAAAGATTTTAATAATCTATCAATTACAGTTCCTTTTGCTATGTAATTTTGGTTTGCTAGTATATCTTCTTCTCTAGCAGTCATATATTTCATTTCTATTGTACCATTTGATAATGGGTGGTCTTTAGGATATAATAAGCCTTGTGATGGTAATTCTATTGTTTCGGTTGGAATTTTGAATTCTTGCATAATCTATTTTTAAATAACTGTTTGTTTATTTGTCATACATATGTAATATACAAAAAAGCTTGACCGAAGCCAAGCTATTTTGAAGGAAATATCAGGGAGTGTAAAATTTTCTAGAAATTTAAAATACAATAATCTGGTTGTACTTCTAATGAAATTTCTTGAGCGGCACTGTCATCATCCCAACTATAATCCCCAAAGTTAGCTGATGTTATCATTGCGCCTTTAATTATCCATTCAGATACTATGTCACCTACTGGTCCTAATACGTTGAATGTTAAATCTTTTTTATAAAAATCGGAATATCCATCTCTACCTGTTACTGATTCATGATGTAATCTAACCCACTCCATCACTGCTTGCGCTCCTGATGGTGTAATAGGGTCAAATAACGTCATTGAAATTGGTCCCCAAGTTGTTTTTCCTTTTACAAATCTTTGAACATTTATATGATTTAAAGGAATTGCTTCTTGTGCTATGTTAACAGCTCCTACTGCTTTTATTTGGTAGGATTGCATACCTTCAACACTCATAAAAAACCTATTCTTTTGTTTTGGTTCAAATGCTGTAAAAAATATTTCCGATGATTGTAATACTGCCATTTTATTATTTTATTTTATTTTATTATAAATATCTAATTTTTTTGTTTTTATGCTGGAAATGTTGCTCCAGTTGGTAAAACATTGAAATCAAGAATTATGAATTCAGCTGTTTTAGTTGGTTGTAAAAATATTTGACCAACTAATTGATTTCTATCAATTACTGCTGGTGTATTATTTGAATCATCCATTACAACTTTAAATGCATATAATCCTTGTCTTTGTTGTACCGATTCTAAATAAGGATTAACTTGTGATAAGAAGTTATTTCTTGTAATTATTGTATTTTGTTCAAATACTAAATTATCTGAAACTTGTCCTATAAAGCTCTTAAGAGCAATCATTAATCTTCTTACATTTACTCTATCTAAAGCACTAGATTTTTTCTGTAGTGTTTTTTGTCCAAATACTACAACACCTTGTCCTGGGAATGTAGCTATTGGGTTAACATTAGATTCATATAATGTATCTCTATTACTTACTGTTAATCTTCTTTCAGCTCTAATAACTTGTCCTAATCCACCTCTTGTTATACCCGCTGGTGCAAACCATGGATCACTTGAAGCATCTGTAAAGGCGTAAACTCCTGGTATCATTGTTGAAGCTGGAACCCAAACCATTTCTGCTGTATTAGCATCAATCGTTTGAACCCAAGGCCAATATGCTGCGGCATATGAACTATCAAATGCTGCTGCTTGAGTTGTTACTGTAGCTAATGCTGTATCGTAATTTACTAAATCTACTATAAAAATACTATCTCCTCTTGCTATTGTATTAGATACTGCGCTAGCAATTGGTGTTGCACCTGTTAATCCATTTGCATTAATTAATCCTGGTGCTGATAATACATTAAATTTATAATCATCTGTATTAGCCATTAACCCTACTGCTGTTGTATAATTCGCTCCTTCTAATCCTTGACTATCTGTATTATCGATATTATCATAAAAATTCATTTTTCTACTATATCCACCAGCTGTGGTAGGAATATTTGATCCAGCTCCACCATCTAGTGATGATGATTGTGGGGCATCTGGTAAGCTTGCTGTAAAAATATCTTTAGCAACACCTGCATTATTAAAATAATCTGGTGTTAAATTATTAACAGCACTTATTCTTACGTAAGCTGAAGCATTTGGATAATTACCTGTTTCTTTTATGTAAAAATCACTACCATCAGTTGCTACTGATTTATCCATATCTCCTATTACTTTTGATATAAAGTTAGGTGAATTTGGATCTAGTGATAAATTGTTATACGATTCTAATACTATTTTTTGATTTGCATCATCATCTCCTCTTCTAATTAATAATGAAAAAGTTCCTGATGAAGTATTTACTGTTGCTACTTCCCATCTAAGGTTATCAGTTGTTCCATTTACTAATGCTCCTGAACCTCCTGTTACTTCAGTATGTCCTGAGTTCATTATTGCACCTTCAGATATAGTTTCTAATACAAAAGGAGATTTTCCTGTTTTAGCTACTCCTCCTGGTGCACCTGAACCTGTATTCATACCTCCATTAGTATCAGCTACTGCTGAACTTGTTGCAGGTAAGAAGGATTGACTTACTACACGAGTAACCCATAATGAATTTCCTCCATTTGAAAAGTAATTATTTGCCGCTATAGATGTTAAGAAAGAGTAAGGACGTGAACCACTCATTTGGTAAGTTCCATAAATAGTACTAAATTGACTAAATGATGTAACTAATGTAGGTATGTTAACTGGTCCTTTAACCGTTGGTCCTAATATAGATGCACCTTCTTGGGTTGGTAAGGGTGCTATAAAAGATTGGTCATTTTCTCTTTGTAAAACGCCTGGGGATAAAATAGTTTCTGCCATCGTAATATATTATTTTTAATATTGTTTTATTATAAATATTAAAAACCTTTTCAAAAAACTATTCTGGTTTGATAAACTCGCCAGTTTCTAAATTTATAGTGCCTTCGCCATACTTTTCTTGAAGCTTTACTGCTAATTCTCGTTGAGAATCTCTATTGCTTTTAAAGTCACTTTCTATTATTCCTTTTCTTTCTTTTAATTCAATTTCAGCAGCTACTATTGTTCCAAATTGTTCTATATTAGAGGCTAATGAATCTTGAAGATTTACTAGTTTTTCTACTTCTTTTTTAGATAACTTAATATTTTGCATATTATTTTTGTTGGTTATAAATATATATAAATTCCTTTAAAGTAATAAGTTGTTTCTTTATAGGTAAATAAGATTTTTCATTTTTTAAACATCTATTAAAACCTTTTTCATTTGTAGTTTTTATATCTATCTTTAAATTAAATACATCAGCTACTATTTCAGCTAATTCTGCTTTAGTAATACAACTACTACATAAAACATTTTCTATTTTATAATCATTCCAGTTTTGTATCATTTCTAAACAATACTTAGCCCATGTTAAAGTAGTATTACCATTCCATCTTGCTTGTTCTGAAAATGAAGCGTCTTTTGTTGTTTTTAAAAATTCAAATAAATATGGTTTTGGTATTAATTCTGGTCCTATAATAGATGATCTTATTATTTTTGTATTTTTTGAGTCTTGATTTATCCATATACTAGCACTAGTTTTAGATGCTGCATATGATCCCATTTCATTATCACTATCAGTACCTGGGTATATTATCCTACATTTTGTTTTTTCTTCTAATAATTTAGGTAATTCATAATTTACTTGTATTCCTTTTCTTGTTGGGTTAGTAATTGCTATACAATTTACAATATAATCTCCTTTAAATTCTTTAAGATATTTTTCAAAATCTAAAGTGGGCCATTTTAAATCTGTAGTTGTATAATCTATATCCATATGCTTAAAATAAGCACAAACCATAGACCCTAACATTCCTTTATGTCCTAATATTAATACTTTCATGGTTTAAAATAATTATAAGGTTCTAATATTTTTATTAATTCTTTTTTTGAAACTGTTACATCATTACTATTAAATTCATCTGCCATACAATCGTCATTTACATTTTTGTAGTGCATGTAATAAGTATTATTAGTTCCACTATAAAACGTTCTAGGTGCTTCTTCTTTAGCAATCATTATTTCATGTATTTTTTCTGATATTCTAGGTTCACCAATATTATATTTTAAACCAAATTTATCTTTAAATATTTCAAATAAATCCTTAACTAAAAATGCTTTTAAGTTCGGTACAACATTATAACCACTTACTTTTAATCCAACTTCAATTAAATCCATAGCTTCTTCTATGTCAATCATAAAACGAGTCATTTCATCTGAGTATAAAGTAAGTGGATAGTTTCTGTTAATAGAATCCCAAATTAAAGGAATAATACTACCTGTTGAATTTAAAACATTACCATAAATAGCAGATGATAACTTTACATTAGATTTTTCTGCATTTACTATAAATGATTCTCCAGCTATAAATTTCATTGAGCCATATAAGGTAGTAGCAGCTCTAGATTTATCGGATGAAATAAAACAAGCAGCTTCCATATTATTTTCTTCTGCTGCTCTTCTTGAATTAATAGATCCATCAATTAATACTCTAACACCTTCTTCTACATTTTGGTCTACAGCTTCTATTTGTTTTAATGAAGCAGCAAAAATACCAATAGTATGTCCTTTAGAAGATCTTTTTAATAAATCAAAATTACGAACATCACCAATAACACAATTAATATTAGGAAATCTTTTTTTAAGATAATAATGTTTTGCCTCATCCCTTGAATAAACTGTTATTTCATTATCATTATAATAACGTTTTACTAAGTTAGAACCTAAAAACCCTGCACCCCCGGTTATAAATATTTTTTCATTTTTCATGGTTTTATATATTTTACTTCAGGAAAAGGTACTATATAAGGTATTCCTAAATGTTTTGTTTTTTCAATAATCATATCTGCAAAATTCCAAGCTAATATTAATATGTAATCTGGTGGATCTGATTCTAAAAATTCTGGTGGGTAAATAGGTATTTTTCCATTTGATGTATATCTACCATATCTTTCAGGTGATTCATCTATTATATACATTAAATCATTAGTGTCCCACTTCATAGTACTACTTATTACATTTGCTCTACCAGAAGCCCCATAACCCACTACTTTTTTATCCATTTCTTTTATTAAACCTAATTGAGCACTTAAATTATTTAAAGCTAAAGATATTTTAGAACTAAATTCACTTAAATCCTTATATTCTTTTTCAATTTCAATTAACTCTTCTACTATACTATTAACCTCATCACCAAAATTTTTAGTTGCTATTACTCTAATTGATCCTGAATGTATTGGTACTCTTTCAACATCAATTATTTTTAATCCATGTTTAGATAATAAATGGTTTAAACTTGTAACAGTATAATAATATAAATGTTCATGATACATAAAATCAAATTGGAATTTATCAACTAAATCAACTAAATATTGAACTTCAAATATAAACTTACCATCCTTTTTTAAAGATTGTTCAACTCCTTTAACAACTGAATTAATATCTGTTATATGAGCAAAAGTATTACTTGCTAAAATATAATCAAATTTATTTTCCCACCTATTATCTACAACAAATTCACTATTAAAGAAATCATTTTCAATATTTAACCCCTTTTCTCTACCTAATTTAACTATGTTAGTAGCAGGATCAATACCTATAGTGTTATGTATCCCCCTACTTCTTAATGCATCTAATAAAGGACCATCATTACAACCGAATTCTAATACACTATTAATAGGTTTTACACCTTCTTTACTAACTAACCAATCAGCATATGAATTAAAATGTTTTTGCATACCAACTGATGAAACATATCTATAATCTTTAAATAATACCTCAGGTTCAATTAAAGTATCAGTTTGTACTAATTTGCAATCATTACACATTACAATAGATAATGGATATTTTTTAATATCATTTTTATCAGCTTCTAGTGGAAAACTACCAGCCAACGGGATTTCTCCAAAGTTATATATTATACTAAAACTATTGTTATCACACCCAGCACATTTTTCTCTATTAGTCATTTAAAATTTTTATTTTTGTAATAATATTAGAATTATTTTTTAATAAAGGCATTATATCTACTAATTTATTATCTAAATCATAATATCCAATATTTTTATTTTGGGATCTATTTACAGAAAAATCATTATATTTTATTATATCTGTATCATTTATATTAAATTTAATATCACCCTTTAACATATACAATATAATAACTTCATCATCGAAAAACAACCTAAAATAATCATTACCCGTATTAAAATTCCATATTTCTCCATCATTTATAATTTTAAAATCTAATTGATCATCAACTTCTAAAGGATAAATCTTATAATCTATATCTTTATTATTAATAATATCTGTAAAATAATTTTCACATAACAACTTTCCATTTGCATATTCTTCCATTATTAAAGACTTCCATATTTTTTTCAAATCTATAGATGAAAAATTAAAAAATAATGTTGAAAATATTAAATCTCCTCCCTTTGAATCCTTTTTATTTAATTTAGTTTGACTTAATAAATTTGAATTATGGTTTGAAAGTATCTCATCCGTAAGTTGAATATCATAGTTAATAAAAGTATAATTACTATATTCTAGACTTTCACAAAATGCTCCTGCCTTTTTAATTTGATTTAAAGCTGTCCAACCATAATCAGGTAAATGGGTACTTAATTCATATTCTTCATTATTAAAAGTAGTATGCCACCACATATGTAAACTCTTTTGTGGATATCTTAATATAGGATTACTTCTATCGTATATAAAATAATTAACTAATGATGTAATATCATTACTTAAAGGAATATGTGATACTAATAATACATCAAACCCCTTGTTTTTAATTCGATTAATGTTATCTATTAACACTAATTTTTTTTCATCACTATCACAGTGACTTAAAATACAGAATAAATTTTTACTCATTATAACATGCTTCTATTGATGATTTTAAATTCTTTTTAATTTCTCCCTCTGGTATTATCCATCCATTTATAGTAATCTTAATTTTATCTTTTAAAACATATAGTTGATTATGTTCTATAAGGTAACTGTATTGTATGATATCCATTTTTTTTAGGAATAAAAGATGTATTAACTACTTTCCCATCAATACAAATTTCAACATTTAAGTCTTTCTTAATATCCCATAACATAAATAATTGATGATTATTATCAACCCTTTTATCACCTATATATTGAATTTCATGTCCTAAAAACCAACTATAATCTGGTTTTTTAAAATTAGGTAGAACATCTCCTTCCATTACCATACTAGTGTGTATTTTTCGATTATCTTGATTACCTTCCCAATCTTTTCTAGCTATTTCAATACTATTTTCATTTAAAAATAAAGGATATAAATATCCCTCTACAATATCATCACCAACTTTATTATAGTAATCCTCTAAACTAATTGACTTTAAATTATTAATAAAGGGTTTAATTTTTAAAGCAAATAAAGCCATATAAATTCTTTTGTTAAACTGCCCTATAATATCCTCTCCTTTTTGACCTTCACCATAATTTAATATTATATTATCATGATCTTCTAGCATAACATTCATCTCATCCATAAATTCATCAGGAATTATTAAATCATAATTAATAACAAAAGCTTCATTATAACCTATATCATCGGCATATAATAAACCTCTTTTAATTTGTTGTGCTGCTGCAAATCCATAATCAAAAGAATGAGTATTAAACTTTAAATTAATTCCATCTAAATTACGTCTCATAAAGTTTACCATTGAACGACTACCATCTAATTCAATTATAGGATTACTATAATCATATATAGCGTGTGATGTTAAATTATATATATCTTCTTCAATCGGATAATGTGAAAATAAAATAATATCTGTATTGTATTTTTGGAGCTGTGTAAGGCATGTTTTTAAAGCCAATACTTTTTCAGGATTATCACAATAAGCTGTGACTAAAAAACAACGTTTATTTATCATAACAATTTATATAAGGGGTTTTATCACGTTCAGGTTGATACCAACTAATATATTCATGTTCTATATAATTAGTATTTAAATTATTACTAATAAACCATCTACCATTACATTCTAATATTTGATTAATAATAGATTGTTCTGAGTTATATAATTTTAGTAATTTCATCTTTTTTTCTAAAACATCATCAGGTAAACGTTCAGGTGATTTTCCAAATATCCAAAAATCATCAGTTAAACTTTTAACTCTATCAAATATTAATTTATGTTGGGGATGACCATATTCACCAATAGGATTATGTGTTACTATCTTATTCCATTTTCTAGAATTTATAATTGTATCAATTTTATCATATGTTTGAATAGGATAAAGTGTATCTTCATATCCTAAAATTTCCCAAGAGCCTACATTTAATTTATTCATAACATTTTCAAACTCCTTAATTCTATCTTTATTTTCAGGATTTGAAACTAAAACTACTTTATAATATTTTCCATATTTAATTAACTCTGCTCCCCCAAATATTAATTCATCATCAGGATGAGCTATTATCATAAGTCTAGTTGCATTATAATCTAAATATGCTTTATTTAATGTATCTCCATCTTTTTTCATTACTGAAGGATCAGGACCATGTATAAAAAGAGGTTTTTTATTATAACTATCATACATTATATCCCATCCTTTTTCAAGATAATAAGTATTAACTTCAATCTCATCATCACTACTATAATAATTATTCCAAGTAATAGGTAAATAATCAATTTTCCCTTCCTCCCATAAAATGCAATTAGCAACTCTTTCTTCAGAAAAAGCATTATCATCAACATAAATTTTAACACTATGTTTATCTAATTCTTTATTCCATTTTAAACATTTATTAAAAAATTCTCTACTATTATCATCATAAAAATAAAAACCAGTAGCAATGATTAATTGGTTAGGATTTCTAATAATATTCTTTAATCCTGCTAACTCATCTCCATAATGTCCTTCTAATTTTATACCATAATGTGTTCTCCAATTATAAATGTCTTTGTGCCAATATCTCATGAATAATGGATGATCTTTTAAATTATCTAAATAGTTTAATGAATCATCAATATTTTTTGTAGCAAAAGCATCACCATCAATCCATGCAAATTTTTCATAATTTTCATTTAATGAATCTAAACTAGCTAAGTATTTAGCAAAATAAATTGAATAATCTTTATTTTTCAAATCATTTTCTCCTTTACTAATTACTTTATTTTTTGTTTTATAATCTATTCTTTTATTAATTACATTAGATAAATTAATATTAGAATCACAATTAAAACCATAAACTATAAGTTTATATTTAGAATATTTAAGTAAACTTTTAGCAAGTACTTCGATCATAGGTAGATATCCTTCATCACCACCTGTTATCCATATAAATTCTTCTTTAACCATTATTAATTATATTAAATACTTGATTAACAGTTATTGATTTTTGACAAATATGTTGCATATGAGTTCCTTTATAAACAGGACACCAATCCCAATCTCCGGCATCAAATGTATAAACTGGATCGTTCCAACATTTAATACATAAGTCATTTGTAATTTTAGTCAAATTTTCAGTAAATTCATGTCCTTTTTCTGCAAATCCATTAATCATGTAAGTATGTTTACCTAAAGCCCAATTTAACCATGATAATCCTGATCCTAATCCTATAAATATCTCTGCATGTTTTAAATAAGTAGAAGTAGTATCTAAAGAATCATTTATATCTATAGTATTAGGTATGTTTTGGGGACTAGTTCCACACACAAATACTTTATATCCTTTATTTATAAATTTAGATGCTAATTGACACCAACTATCATAAACCCATTCTTTACACCCTGATGTAGCTTGAGGACCAAATACTACATACTTTTCTTTACATGGTATTTTATCTTTACCTAAACTAATACCATAATTTAATTCTTCAAATTCAAGTCCTAAAATATCAGTTGCTGTTTGTTGTAATGGAATTAAATTTACGGGTTGTGGGTTTGTATCTTTACTATTCCAATTATCTTCCTCATTATTTCTAAACCAACCAATATAATAATGTGCATAACAATCAACTTCTACACCTGGTGATACAAATTTAATATTTTTATATTCTGGTAATTGTTTAAACCAGTCATTGTGAAATGTAGATAAAATAACTTTACATTTATTTTCATTAGCAAATTTAACAGCATATGGAGTCCAAGCTAATGTATCACCTATAGATTTAGAATCTATTGAAATATATATTTGTTTATCTTTTAAATCAAACTCACTAACTATTTTACCATTAACTTTTATAACCCAATCAGTTTTCCATTTTCTACTACAACTAATCCACATATTATTACTAATCCTACCTACATGAACTTTACAATCACAAGATTTATCAATAAATTCAACATCATAATTTTTTACAAAATCCCCAATGATTTCAACTTTAGGACCATCATCGTAAGTTACAATAACTTCATTATCATCTTCAGGTTCTTTATAATTTTTTAAAAAATCCTCTAAAGTATCTTTACCTATTCTAGCAACATTATCCCAATTAAAGTTTTCATGTATGGTTTTAGCATCTATAAGTGCACGTTTTTTATGATTATTATAATTTTCATATGCATCACGCATTACTTTACTCAAATCATCAAAATCAGGTTCATAATAATTACCGGGCATTGAAAGTTTACCATTTTCATCCATAGGCATAGTTTGTGAAAATCCTTCATATGAATTGCCTTGACATGATCTTTCTTCAATTATTTTAACAGGTAATCCTTTCCCTTCAGCAAATTCTAGTTGTCCTGAGCAGTTAGAGTAAATAGAAGGTGTACCACAAGACATAGCTTCAATTAAAGGTAAATTCCAACCTTCACTTCTAGCACATGATAAAAATATATGACCTTTTTTCATATAATTTACATAATCTTCTCTTGATACAAAAGATTTAAATTTTAATCTTGGGTCTGATGGTATATTAAATTTATCTAATCTTTCTTTAGTTGTGTTACACCCATCTTGATGGAACCCCCATTTATTATCTACAGATAAAATTAAATCAACAGGATCTGATTCATCAAATGTTTTAAGAAACGTTTCAATAATTTCTTTAGTTGATTTTCGATAGTCCCATCTTCCAAACATTACAAATTTGAATCTTCCATCATCATAATTGATATCTTCAGGGTAAAAAGTTGTTACATCAACTCCTTCAGGTACTACTTTTACTTTATCAGGACTAGCACCCTGTTTAATAGTACACTCTGCTTGCCATTTAGATGGAACCCATAATTGGTCAAATGAATTCCATTTATTAAAAAATCCTTTTGGTTGAAGTGTAGATTCCCAAACATTATATCCTATTTTAGGACCTATATAATCATCCCAATAATAATTGTGATTTGTTTCTTGTAATAAGATATTTACATTATGAGTAAAATCATTTTTAAATTTAGAATATATTAAATGATCCTCCCTTTCTCCTATACTTTGATTAACCCATAATGTTTGAAGAGTTAATAATTTTTTGTCTTGAGGAGTTAAGTAAGATTCATTATCATGTTGAGTATCAGAATTACCTTCCCACCCATCATTAATAGTAAAATTTCTTACCTTTACATCAATCAATTTTGATAGATGTCTAAAGAAATCACGGGTATGTTGATTGTAACCTCCGTCACCAATATAACTCCCATGAGCAAAAACTTTAGGTTTATTCATTATAACACTTTATTATAAATATACAGTTTGTGGAGAATATCGGAGTCGAACCGATGACCTCTTCGGTGCAAGCGAAGCGCTCTAGCCAGCTGAGCTAATCCCCCATTTGTTTAATGTTTTTATATTATCTATATTCATTCCTTGCACTTGAGCTATATAATAATACAACTTTTCCGTTGTATCTCCAAATTCACTCATTATAGTTCTAACATCTTCTTTTGACATTTTAAATTGTTTACATAAGGCATCAACTAATCTAGTTAATCTATCATTTTCCTCTTTCATAGCATCCTCAAATAATTTATTATAACGTTTTCTAGCTCTTAATTCAATATCTAAATAAAGTCTATCTTGTTCTGGATCTTTACCTTGATAATTTTCAATAAAGTCTTTCTGCTCTTCTTTCATCCAGTGTAATTCCCATTTAGCTTCTTGGAAAAATTGTGAGTATTCAAAATCCCCATTTCTGATTTTATTTAAAAGTGATGATTTATAAGGTAATGATTTATGTGATCTAAATCGTCTCCACCAATAAAAAGGCATTGCACGTCTTCCACTAGGTTTTACAGGTACTCTCATACTCCTAAATATTTTTTATATTTTTGATCCATTTTATCATAGTATTTCGTAGTTTGTAAACTTCTATGAGCTAAATATATGTCCTTTTTGTTATTTATCAAAACCATAAAGCAAGGAGCTAATGATCTAGCATTAAACCCATCAACTTCTAATTCATCATTAGGATTTATACATAATGCTTTCCAATTACTTAAATCTAATGTTTTTAATGTAGTATTTAAAAATTTTTGATAACGTTTAGTTTCTCTTTCATCTAATTCGTCATTTTGTATAAAAACTGCTGAGTTTTTGTTAGATTTAACAAAATTATGCATACAAATTATAAAATCATTATCAGGACTCAAAGTATCTATATAAATGTTATCATCTTCCCTTTCTTTTTTAGCAAAAGGACAAGTAGGCATACCATTATACTCATCTCTTGGTACTTCTAGCACATATTTAATATAATCTAATACTTTATTTTTCATTTAATGCTTTTATTATCAAATCCCTTAATTCTTTTCTAACAATAGTATTATGAATCCATCTATCTAACATTGCATCAATTTCTTTCATCTTAGTACCCATTCAATAATAGAATAAATTCCTAATATAATACACCCTATATAAGCTATCATAGCCCCCTTAGTTGATGATTCATATTGTTCTTTACTTCTTCCTTGTCTATATTTTATGTCTTCTTCAGTCATAGTATTTAGTGATTAATTAGTTTAATGCGTTTAAATCGCAGTTAAATGCGTATAAAACGCATAATTTTTACATATCTCGTGTATCTCCATGAATTATTTTTACAGTTGGAAACCTTAAAGAAATTCCTCCTTTATCGTTTTTAGTTTCTTCAAAATATTGAACAGTAATTGTTTTTCCAACAATTGATCCATCCATATACTCTAATCTTTGCTC
>JGI24005J15628_10001132_pt1 | contig 14468 bp, 20 predicted proteins | sample LinPmetageLP40_FD_15628 | JGI IMG/M metagenome (IMG submission 15628)
TTTACCGCATTAAGAGAAGGTAGAGGTTTAGTTGATGTTGCATTTAAATCATCACCATTATTTATTCGTAACGGTTATAAAGCTTATCAACAATCAGTGGGTAAAGGGTTTGTAGAAACTAACTACGGTACAGTGTTAAGAGATGATGTCACTATAGGTGAGACAATGAAACAAGCAATGGGATTTGGTTCTGCTAAAACTAAACGTATGCGTGAGGCTGAGTACATGGCTAGGTTCTACGAGACTAGAGGCATGAAAAAACAAAAACAAATGAGCGCACAAATTACTAATGCATTTAGAGATATATTAATTGGAAATAAAAATAATGATAGTGAGTTATCTATAGCAGGTCAACAAAGAGTTAATGAATTAACTAGAGAATTATATAAATGGAATAGTTCAGTAGACCCTAAGGATGCTATCTTTGTGAATATTGATAGACTATGGGATGAAGCAATGAAAGCTTCTAGTAAAGTAGTAAGAGACTTATCGTTAAGTCCTCAGACTCAGAAGCGTATGCAGAAGTTTAGAGAGATGTATGATTTNTAAATTATTTTTTAACTAGACTACCACCGAAATACAATCCAACGATCGCACTCATTAAGTGAGTATCTAGTGGGGTAATAACTACGCCCGCAAATTCTCTATCTATTATCATTTCTTTTCGTTCAATGATAAACCAAAATCCTCTGGAAAATTCTGTCCATGTTAGGATAACAGATGTATCAAAAAATACTGGCGCAAACTTAGGCCAGATTACAATAGATCCGAGAGCTAGTAGTGCTATGATTCTTCTAGTCCATTGAAACCCTTTGTTGTCATATGTCCTAGCTTTTTCTATAGCTTTCATTTGGAAATTACCACGAGCAAGTAACATCTTTTGATTCTCTTGCTTAGCTTTAATACTCTGCCCCCATAGTGACATCACGCCACCTAATATACTAGAGCCTAGTATCGTAATTAATTCTACTGGTATTCCCATTGTGTTCCTTTAGTATGCCCCCGAAGGGGCATTGATTATTTATACTGCGGGTGATCCGCCTGATGTCATTTTATAAACTATGAATAAAACAACTGCGCAAATGATACCAGCTTTAATCCAGTCCTTCATTCCCCAATCGTTCCATTCTTTAATCCATGACCACGTGTCTTTTAAAAGTTTCATATTACTCCTTATAGTTCGAACATAGACAAAGCTAATTCATTAGTAGCTTCATCTGGGTTAGTGTGATGGTAGTTAGCATACAATTGATACTTGGCTANGCCATCACCTTCGTCTATTCTTTTAAACAAATTACTGGTTCCTTTTTGTTGCCATAAATTTGCNAAGAATAATTCTTCTTGCTGTTTNGAAGATAGCTTTATAGGATCGTTNTGTTNCCTCGCTTTACTTACCCAACTTGGCATCTTCACACCCATAGCTTCGTAAGTATTAGCAACTCTATTTAATCCCGTTTGAAAAGCGTTTCCTTCTCCTTCAGTAAGAAATTGGAAGTCTCCTCGAGCACTGCTTAACTCATTAACAGTATTCGTTCCGCCACTACTCTCAATCATTTTAGATTGCTGAGTAAATTCTTCTAGTAAATTAGGATTTTGTAATTCTAACTTACTACTTATATAGTCTCTTATGTTACGTGGCTTTGGCTCATCCTTTGTAAAAAGATTAGCTATACCACCTATTATATCTTTAAGCATTGTGTGGTTCGTATGTTGTTGTGTGTTCACAGCTACTACATTCACAGTTCCCACCGCAACAAGTACCGCCATTACTACAATGACATTCGTGATCACAATTCTCACAAGGTTTCATTACTTATCTTTGTTTTCTTCTTTAGGTTCTTCAACCTTTACAGCGTCTCCGCCTATCTTTACATTACCTAGTTCAAAATCTGAACCAGATGGCATAGGGTTTTTAATTTCTTTTTCCATGTGTACTCCTTAGTAATCTATTAGTATACCATATAAAGGGGGCAAATGCAACCCCTTACTTAGTCCAAGACACCCACGATTCCGTAGGTTTTTTAGCTACATGTGGCTCACTTTGTACTGGTACTTGAAAAGTTATACCATATGTAGGGTGTGTAAACCATAAGGCTTGTTGTGGTTTCTCATACGAGAACCTGCCTGATAAAGCGTACTCATCATACCCTTTGATTGAGCCATTAACTATAGCATCCTTCAAAGATATGTACTGATGGAAGTGACCCATGACTACGTAGTCAATTGGTTTCTTTTGGTTAGCATATTCTGCCTTGACTTTCTGCACGCCTCGTGCTATAGGCCCAAGCATTCCTACTATACCAGCACCGCCACGTACACCTAATCTATCACCATGAGTTAATAAATAACTAAGGTTATATATCTTATAGTATGCGTCGTATGATGTAGGTATTAAGAAGCTAACCCTCTTATCCTTAGAGAAATACTTCTCTAACATATTGTACAGTAACCAATCAAAGCTACTCTCTACTGCTTGCTTATGTCTGTATTGTTTATACATACGGCTATGATTACCAATGACGCAAGGTACAAATACATTACCAAACACATCAGCCAGTTTAGTTATAGCAGAGGATAGTACATCAACCAATTCAATCACATGCTCTATGCTTGTGCCATCATTAGTCTCAATCAACTCATCATGTATACTACCACTAATCATATCACCACCTAACGGCATAACAATTCCCGGGTAGTTTGGATTGACCATATGGTTAGTACATAAATCAATTGCAGAATTAATTGTAAACTCTACACGCTTACGCCCTATAGTTCTGTCGTACTCATTTAAGTTATTAACATTGGCTTTAGTTACAACCTCACCCCAGTGAAAGTCTGATATGAATAACGTTGGGATTCCAGGTGCCCCCTTTGCTGGTGTGGATTTGTGTGTCCACTTAGGTGGCTTAGGTTCATGCTCTGCTAGACCAAAGACATGCTTACGTATAGCAGTGGCTGTGATATTTTCTCTAGCTAGTTCATCTACTTGTTGCTTGAGTTCTTTTATCTGAAGATCATATGTAATCTTCTGTTCCGTTAAAGCTGCCTCAGTTCCTGGTGGCTTGATGGTAGACTTAATATTGTTTAGCTTAGCTTTCTCAAGCCTGCTATTTAGTGTAGGTCTTGGTAGACCTAAAGCCCTTGAGGCTTCGGATATGTTTCCCTTAGCTAGTACTAAGGCGTTGACTGCGTCCTGTAATATGTCCGTCATAGATTGTCTCCTGTGGTGCATACAATGTGTCTTTAGGATCGCCGTATGCGCACTTAAAACTCATATGTAAATTTCTCTCAGCTGCAATAGGATGGAAGTAAGAAATAAATCTCCCCTTCGCTACTTCACATTCCTGTTGGGTATTAAATTGTATTGGTACTATTGATGGTAGGCATAACGTTGGTGCATCATTAGGTAATGATAGAAAACAAACTAGTACTGCCACCGTCCATGTCATCATAAATCTTCCTTGTGTATTTGAGCCAGACCTCGCCAGTAATCTTTCTCTTTTAGTTTAAGGTTCTTCCAAAATGGTTGAGCCTTTTTATTTATCGGCTTAGCTTTTCTATATAAGAACTGAGCTAGTCCGTCGTACTTAGTTTTAACTGGGTACTCTGGGTGTGTCCTTAGTCTCATCAATTATCCTTCCGAAGTTATCAACAAGCTTATTAATAAGAGTCTTATCACCTGATGCAACAANNCTNCTNGNACCTATANAGGTNCCGTCTGGTAAATCATTATACAACCACGTGTCATGGTTNATCTTATAGTTTATATTAGCAATCATAGATGCCGCATCTTTTGCTTCTCGGATTGCTCCCTTAACATCTACTTCACCTCGTGACCTGGATCTTCTACTTGCGTCACGTTGAATCGCTCGGTACTTATCCAAGTAATTCTTTAGTTCTTTCTCCGTAAATTTATTAATCTCTTTCATACTCTCTCCTTAAAAAACAAATGGCTGAACAACTCTCACGAATCAATCAGCCAATCTGCCCCCTTAAAACTTAACCTGTTTAATGCCCAAGTCAGTTTCAATTATAATACTATCACAGTTTGGCTCTTGTGTCAATACTTTTTTTAATTAAAATGCATCGTCCCAAGTACCAGTAAGTGCGCCTTTTGCGTACTCAGTGCTACGATTCTCAAAGAAGTTGGTGTGTTCTACACCCCCTACTATCCAATCAACCCACTCTAATGGGTTATCTTTTACCCCGTAGTTAGGCTTCAAGCCTAGCTGTAAGAGTCTTCTGTCTGCTATGTGTCTTATGTATTGCTTAACTTCATCTGGATTCAACCCTTCTACTGGGCCCATAGCAAATGCTAGGTCAATGAACTTATCTTCTAACTCTACCATTTCTCTACAGATTTGGTACAGCGTAGCCTTAAAGTCATCATGCCATACGTGGGGCATTTCATCTAGCACCTCATGTAATAACTTAATCATGTTCTCTACATGGTGTGACTCATCACGAATAGACCATGCGACAATTTGTCCCATGCCTTTCATCTTGCCGTGCCTTGTAAAGTTAAGTAGCATAACAAAGCTAGCAAACAATTGCAAGCCTTCACCGAATGCTGAGAATACTGCCATGTCTCTGACAATCTTCTCCTCTTCCGTGCCCCCTTTATTTCTCCACAAGTACTCATGCTTATCATTCATAGCTGTGATCTCTTGGAATGCTCGGTAATCTCTATCGTCCATACCTACTGTATCATTAAGTAATGAATAAGAATGTGCATGGTTAGCCTCACTCGTAGCAATAGCTGATAACATCATACGTATCTCTGGTTGTTTAAACATAGGCATGTACACATCCATGTAAGCTTGCGCTATGTCTACGTCTCCTTGTGTAAAGAATGTTAGTATTTGTTTTACTAAGTTCTTCTCACCTTCATCCATGCGGTGGTTCCAATCATTTACATCCTCATGTAGGGGCACTTCACTTGGTAGCCAATGCATCTTCTGTTGCATATCATATGCCTCAAATGCCCACGGATATTTAAATGGTTTGTAATAGTCTCGCGAATTAAATACACTCATTGTACCCCCGCTGCTTGTAATGCTAGTCCAGCTACGAATGTTACTACGTATACTGTTACTATAAACTCAATCATAATTCCTCCTCTAAAATTGCATGCCCTATTGCATAAGGTATAGCGGGCACTAAGCTATTACCTAATCCTTTAAGTCTGTCCACCCTTTGGGGTACCCCATTAGCCACTCGACCCACGTTGGGTTCAAACTCCCACCAGCGCTCCCAGCTAGTCGGCCTTTCTGTTTCATCTTTTCGTAGTTGCTGTTCGGACCCGAGTCCTTGTAATCTCTGGCTGTCGGTGTCGGAACTTTCTCCCATAGACGTGGCTCTCTCACTTGATCCATTAATCTTATCTGTATTGGTTGACCACTGGGTCTCTTCAGATGTCCTTGGTCCAATGCTTTCTGTATTCCAGGTAGGTTTGATCCTCCCGCCATGTTGTCTGGTGTTCTCCACATTTGAATGGGCAATGACCCAGACTCTTTCTCTTTGATGGTTGGCGCCGATGCTCGAAGCTGAAATACTAAACGCCCTAACGGAGTAACCTTCACTCTCCAAGTCCTGGAGTACGGTGTCGAGACCGAGTTTAATGTGGCCACCAACGTTTTCTCCAATGACCCAAGTCGGTTTACATTCTTTGATAATCCTAAACATATCTGGCCAGAGGTGTCTCTTATCTTTTTCACCAAGTTGGCTACCTGCGACGGAGAATGGTTGGCAAGGATATCCTCCCGTGATAATGTCAATGGGGGCAAGCGTGTCTTCTTTGATTTGCTCATACGTTAACTCCTTTATATCTTTATATTGTTTAACATTAGGCCAGTGTTTCTTTAAAACTTTACGTGAGAATTTTTCTATATCACAGAACGCTACTGTTTCAAATCCTCCCGTTGCCTCAAGTCCCAAACTGAACCCGCCTAACCCACTAAATAAATCTAAGTGTCTAAGCATTATGCTTGACACATTACACATGACTCTTCGTCTTCCATGCTATCCTCTCTGACTTTACGCTCTACTTTAACAGAGATATTTTCTGCCCTCTTGATCGCCTCACTGCGACAATAGTATAGAGTCTTTAGTCCTTTCTCCCATGCACGTTTGTGTATGTTATTTAATCTTCTAACATTCACATCTGGTGGGAAGAATAAGTTTAATGATTGCGCTTGGCAAATATATTTTTGACGCTCCGCAGCCAAGTCAACAAGCCACGTCTGATCAATCTCGATGGCCGTTTTAAATAAATTTTTTTCTTGTGCCGTGAGGAACTCGAGCGTATCGACAGATCCTCTACTAGAAATAATAGTCTTCCAAACATCTTTAGTATTCTTTCCTTTTGATTCAAGTAATTTTTCTAGGTATTTATTCTTGACTAAGAAAGAACCACTCATAGTTTTTTGTGTAAAGGCGTTGGCTCTTAAGGGTTCTATGCTAGGAGATACACCACCACATATGATAGAGCTACTTGCATTTGGCGCAATAGCTAACATGTGTGCGAATCTCTTACCACTTCCTTTCATGTCACTTGGCTCGCCTCTTGTCTTACCTAATGATAGATTAGATTCTAATGCCTTATCATGTAAGTGTTTAAATATATTCTTATTAATACCAAAGGATACTGCACTGTTTAATGCTATACCATTCTTCTGTAGATAAGAATGAAAACCCATAGCACCTAACCCAACAGACCTCTCTGCCTTAGCTGAAGCTACTGCTCTCCATAAATGAGAGGGGGCATTCTTAATAAAATATGTAAGTACGTTATCTAACATACGCATGATGTCATCAATGAATTGTGTATTATCTTTCCACTCATCATAGTATTCCAGGTTAACAGATGATAAACAACATACTGCAGTACGTTCTGCGTTAGTCGGCAGGGTAATCTCACTACATAAGTTAGAGTGATGTACCTTTAAACCTTTAGCTTTTAATTCTTTAGGTAATGCTTTGTTAACTGTATCACTGAACATAATGTATGGTTCACCTGTTGATACTCTTGCCTCTAGTATTTTAATCCATAGGTGTCTAGCTTTAATTTCTCTTATAACTTTTTTATTATGTGGATCAATTAGTTTCCACATCTCATCTTTCTCTAAGGCTTTCATAAATTTATCTGGTACATTTATACCATGATGTAGATTAAGATTCTTTCTATTCACATCACCACCACTAGGTTTACGCATCTCAATGAACTCTATAATCTCTGGATGAGATATGTCCATGTAGCTAGCGTAGCTCCCGCGTCTTGTTGCCCCCTGGTTAAAGGCTACCATCTGACTATCAACTACATGCATGAAAGGTATAACTCCTGTCGTCTTATTACCTTTGCTTGTTGATTGATCCTGCGACCTTATGTCACCCCAGTACCCACCGATACCACCACCAGAACTTGATAACCAAATGTTCTCTGCATAATGTTCTGACAATCCTTCACGAGAATCATGTACATAATTTAAGAAGCATGATATAGGTAAGCCTCTGTCTGTTCCTCCGTTTGATAGCACGGGCGTAGCAAACATGAACCATAACTTAGACGCGTAATCATACAATCTTTTTGCATGTGCATCTGAGTCTGCGAAAGCTGCGGCTGTTCTAGCCAATGCTTCCTGGGGAGATTTCTCCGTTGGTAACATGTATCTATCTTTTAAAACTTCTTTACCAAAGATGGTAAGAAGATCATCTCGTGCGAGATCAATCGTTGGCTTGTCTGTCATTCTGTATTCCTTATTTGTGTTGAGTGAAAGCTTGTAGTATACCACACTACGAGGCTCTTGTCTATAACAATCATGTTAAGTTCCTTAAAAATAATGTCGAGTATTCAAATTTTTTCTCTTGACAAAAGATATCATCTAGTGTCTCAACTAAATCTAACTTTAAATCTTTGTCCAGGTTCTTTACCACCTGCACCATTCTGATTTCTACCTGTGGATAAATCTTCTCCAGTATAGGTCGATACAAATAGTTAAGCTGAACCCATGCTTTCCTAGTTGCTTTAAGCTTACACTCTAGAACTAAAAGAAATTCTCTGTCGCTATTGGGTAGTATTATAATGTCTGGCTGGCACCAACCTAGCCCACGTCTATCTTCATACTCATACCACTGCCCGTGTATTACTTTGTCTCCATATAATGCTTGTATATAATTGGCTATCCTATTCTCATAGATGAGCCCAGCCCTCTGGATGCCCTTGATTCTTGGAGAGGAGATGAATCTAGGTTTATCCTCGAGGGCTTTAGCCCACCTGAGACCTCGGATTACGTGCCGTCTTTTCTGCATAGGAATACCAATTCAGATTCAACGCGTATGTAACCAGAGTCTGTCATAGCTTGGATGTACTGTGTGATCTCCCCGGGCGCCATAGTCTTGTTCAAAAGTTGTCGTTTAAACAGCTTTAGACGCACGTGAGAGCGGTTATTATTAAACACAGTAGTCTCCAACCAACCCTTCATATCATGAGCAATTTTACCTGTCTTACTCATGCCAAAACCTTCTAATGCCTTAGGCATATGCTTCTCTACATCAAACATAATCTTCTTAGTACGTTCCCAATCACTGCCTGTGATTACTCTAGTACCTCTACGTGAAGCACTAACGGACATAGCTACCTTGATAAAGTGTGATACCCTACGCTGATTGTACTCAATCATGTTAGGTTCAGTAGGTTCTGGTTTAATATATTCTTGAAAATCTTTTTCAACTTCTTCGTATGCTTCTGGGTCAAAAGCAAATTGCCCATGCATCTTAGCTATCATACTAAGGTCATGAGTTAAGTCTTCCGATATCTTATCTTCTAATTTTTTCTGGTATAAACTCTGTGCTATTCTCTCACCCTCATGGTAGATAGGTAGTATCCTAGACAGTAAACCTTGGGATGCTGCATCCTCTGGTAAGTTATCCACAAACTGTTGAGGTGTGGCACATGCTATCCAATTAAGGCATGGACCTTTAATCATTTGTGATGACCCTGTTTTAATTTGATGACTGTATATATCTTTACTATCCCACATGTCAGTCATAAACATTTGTAAGTACTGGTGATTTCTATTCATGAACGTACCAAACTCTGAGGTTACTAATGTGATAGATGAATCATAGAACATATCTTCTTTAGGTGTAGCACAACGTAAGTCTAGTCGTGTAACCTTAGACATTTCTACTGCTAATTTCTCTGGTGTAATCCTATCTTGTATGGAGTACAAAGGATAGTTTTTTAAACCATACTGTGTCAACCCACTGTTGTATTCATCATGATCTTCTTCTGTACCTACAGGTGTAGTAAGTTTAGAAAAGACTTTAGAGAACGGCAGGATGAGCGAGACAGATTTGTTTCTACCTGGTGGTGCAACTAATACTATAAACATATTAGGTCTAATGTTATAGTTAGTCATAGACAACCAACACTTACGTCCTAGTGCGCCAGCCACAGCGGATAGTGCTGTCCATCTGGAGAACCTATCTGGTATTGGACTACCTGTTGTAGCCTTAACACATGCTTCTATAAAGTCTGTATTGTTACGCATTAGATACCCACTTCTTTAAGTTCTTCCAAGAATCCCCTACCTCTGCATCAGAAGGTATGATCATAGTTCTACCTTTAACTTCGATAGGATTCTCTAAGCATTCAATTATCTTAGGTATTAAATAGTCTATCTTATCATTAGGACATTGACCTAAGACTGCATCATGCACCTGTCCTAATATTTCTACACCTTGTGAATGTAGTTCTGACCACACTCTGTATAAACCTTTGTTAAGTAAGTCACCTATAGTAGATTGCGGAAGATAGGCTATAGCTTTTCTTGCATAGTGTTCATCATCTAACCTACCCCAGAATTGTCTACGTCTACCAAAGGGTGTGATTAGATTACCTGTTGCTTGTAATTCTTTTATAACTTCTGTATGCCATGTTCTTATACCAGGAAATGCACCAGCTACACGCACAAGTATTTGCGTACCAGTACCAATCTTCTCACCTAGTTCTATGAGATCGCTGAAGCCCCCTTTCTTATCCTGTTTGTGCCAACGTTCTAACGAGGCTAGTGGTATGACACCACCAAAATATAAGAGTTGAAATCTTGTAGCATGTGCTACCTTAATCTTTGTATGTCTTGCTACTGTGTTAGCTGACGCTCCATAGTTAGTACCATGACCAGCCCTCTTACATACATCACGATAAGAAAAGTTACCATAGTAAGGGCGCTCTGCTAGTGTTCTATTCTGTGCGTTATCTTCTGTCCAACCCATGTTAGGCCATACCATTTTGGCTACCTCAGTGTGGAGATCAGATGACTCAACGGCATTAATGTAACCCTCATCTCCTGATAGATAAGCTGTTGCCCTGGACTCAGCTGCTTGTAGATCGGCATAGAACATAGTACGTCCTCTGTCTGGTACGAAGATAGCCCGCATATCCTTTGTAATATTCTGTAGGTTAGTACCTGTTCTCCAGGGACTTTCTGATGATGACCACCTGCCAGTTTCAGTACCCGCTACATTATAAGAGCAACGGATACGTCCATCCTCATCACGCTTTGCGGCTAGTACTGATAGTTGTTTGTCTATATCACGTAGTGCTATGATAGTCTTACAGAAAGGACGAGCACGAGGATACTCTTCTATCATATGTTCTAAAGCTTCTCTGTCTGTTGAAACTTTCTGTTTACCTTTGTCGTATTTAATTTGTGTTGGAAGATTCAAGTACTCATAGAGCATGGACTTGAGTTGTGTTGGACTGTTATGATTAAGGTCTTTATCCCATACAGCATTAGCGAATAGACTTAGCATCCTAGCTAACTGTAATCTTTTCTTTTGTAAGGGGGCACGAATAATTGTGACTGCCCTTTCGTCTACGCGTAAGCCACGTAGTACCATAGAGATCGCAGGACCTAAGCTTGCTCTCTCAAAATCGTATGTCGATCTAGTGTTGTTATCTAGTTGAGGCTGTAGCTTATCCCATATCTCTGTTGTAAGTGTGCAGTCTAATCCACAGTAAACCCACAGCATTTGTTCTTCATTAAGTTTTAAATTCTTAATCTCTGTGTTCTTTATTATCCTCGCCATTTTTTCTCTCCAATTGTTTCTTATGTAAGTCTTCCACTCGTTCTCCTATTTCACGAGCGATCGCCATGTAAGCTGAAGCATCCAGGTATGTATCCTCTGTCCTAGATCCTTGCTTTAATCTTGCTATCTTTAATAGACACATCATAACTGCTACGTCATGTGGGTTTATTTGAAAGTTAGTATATGCTGACCACAGGTTTGCTATGTTCACATGGTTAATTAACTTGTCTCCGTAGTCTACTTGTCTGTCTCCGTTAACTAATTCACTTGCTTTTATTAGCAACTCTGAAGACCTTCCTGTTGTTTTCATACTCTCCCTCTCTGTATTTATCAAATTCTTTTCTTGCTCTTTCATGGTCTATTGAAGCTAGGTCACATACGAATTGAAACTCGTCGTACTTATACTTCAACCACTTCTCTACTTCTGCCTTGTGTTTCAAACCATCCTTTGACTTGCCATTGTAGGCATAGTCTTGAACAGCTTGATCTAATACGGCTCGCCATAGGTTGTAATGGTTTGCTATATCTACTGAATCTTCGGGCATTGGTTTGACCGAAAATAATTCTGATCGTTTCATGTTTACTCATCTGCTTTGGTACTCTTTGAAAACTTGGCTAAGGTTTTCCAAGCACTCTCGTTGGTGTATATAGAGCCTAAAAAACCTAATCCCTTTTCTTGTTCTGGTTGCAGTGAATGTTGAGCGTGCATGGTGTCATGTATTACACCCTTCACATGTATCTTTTGTTTATGGGCAAGCCATGATACATCATACAATTGATTCTGTGCTACCTTAACTATCTTATCGTTCTCTAGAATATCTTTGACCCACTTCCAGGCACTGATCTCATCAGCTGCATTCCAGTAGTTGAGTAAGTCTTTATTCTTATCACGAAAAGGTACTACGATTGTAGTACTAGGGTTAGGTGCAAAGCCTATGCATACGATAGAGCCTTCTGCTGTTTCAATATCAAATGCGAGAGGGTTGTCATGGTTAGCTTCACTAATATATTTCTTGTAGTACACATCTAAGTCTTCAAGAGTTGGTTCAATCCATATCTCTCTGACTGTGTGTTCTAATTCTTTTGTTGCGGATTCTCGTTTTGCTTTTTGTAAGTCAGCTACAACGTGAGGTCTCCACTTAAAATTTTTAACGACAGAGACAGGACTGTAAGTTGGTAATACTTTATAAGTTGTAGATAAAAGCTCCGTTAATAACGTAGCCCCTCTGTTCTTACCAATCTTAGCTAGCCCTGTCACTGCCCACAAAGACACTGAACCCATTGCGATAATGATATTTGGATTGGCTTCTTCTATCTCTTTGTGTAACCTTTGAATGTCTTGCTCATATTCTTGCTTAAGATATCCTTCACTTGTTGGGGCGTAAGGTGAACGCCACTCGGTTGTCTTACATAATCTTTTGTATTCACTTCTCTTATGAAAGAAGTACTGTGCTGTGTTGAGGTGGGGTTTTAATTGTATAGTATGGGTGAGTAGACAGTCGGAGAGTTCAATACCTGCAATGTCACAGAGTTCGGCAAACATTTTTCCCGTGCCCCCACGCAGGATAGTGTTAGCGATTGTCTCACTGTTGGTAGGATACTCAAAGACTATAGCAATCTTACAAGCCTCGGCTGATTGAGGCTTGCGTGATGCTACGCGTTTGTATACTGCATACTCACCCATTAGATTACTTCTTAATAATCTTCTTTACAGAAGCTTGAAGTATATCTTTATTTCTGCCAACCATTTCATGCTTGACAATACCACTAAAGGTTTGGCCTATTGCTTGCTCAAGCAACTCACTGAATGACGCACTGTCATCCATCTCCAATCCCTTTAAGAGGAATGATTTTAATGACAAAGCTGGATTGCTTTGTTGCATTGCCTTTGGTGTCGCCCAAAATTCCATGCGTGTAGGCTCAGCATTAACTAAGTCTGAATCAGCTAGGTCTGATTGGATAACACCCACTGCCTTGACGTTGATACGTACAAGTGGTGTTTGGTTTTCACCCACCTTATCCGAACGATAAGAAGTAATGGTGAAATCGTAGCTACCCTCTGGTAGCGTGACTGACTCTGGGATATCCCCTGGAGTCATGCTTAAAAAGTCTAGAACATCTGACATTATTTGCCTCCTGTTGTTAATTTAGTTTGAGCATTCTTTTGAATAGCCTCGAATAGTTTTGCTAAATCACATTCAGTATTAGCTTCAACACGACTAGGTGCTGTGATCTTTAAATCCATCTTGTGATCTGAGACTGTCCTTAGGGTACGCTCAGTGCCCTTACTTGAAGACCGTGTGTCTATCCTACATACACAGTTGAAGTATCTTCCTATCTTAGTAGATAGTTTAGATCCCACACTTGTTGGGTATGCTTTGGATACACCTAAGTCTCCTTCCATGTACTGCATATGAGTAGTTACTACTACATTACACGGTACCTCTGAACCTGTTATATACTGTATGATATGTTGGACATCCCTTGCGGCTGTCCCCCATTCTGGTTGACTAGGTTGGTCGGTGGATTTCTTATTGTTGAAAACCAGGGCACCACGTAATGCTGCCTCGCCCATCAAAGTCAAGCTGTCTATAACAAGTACATCTTTATTAGTCCAGTTCTTAACTGAACCAAAATCTTCGTCGCCATCTTTCCAATTAGTAATCATCTGCACACCCTTACGAAATGCTGTGCCTTGTCCTAAAGAATCTTTACAAGTAACAAAGGATACACGACTGATTGCATCTTTGTTTAAGAACTCTGGAAGAATAGACAGACCATCGTCAAAGTCTAGTATGCGTAAGTTATACCCAGCGTTTGCAAGTGAGGCTAGTGCTGTGGTCTTACCCGAACCACTATCCCCTACCAACATAAGCTTAGTATACTCTGCCGACTTGTGTGTTTTTATGTTTGCCATTTTTTCTCCTGTTAAATAAGTACTCACTCTATCATACTTTTGTTATCCTGTCAATAGTTATTTCATTCTCTCATCAATAATTTTACCAATAGCGAACACCATAAATGTAAGCAGTACTAAATCTGCTAGGATTAATCCCAACAAAATGTTGATAATCATTAAGCCTCCATCAAATCTGGATGAGGTTGCTTATCGAAATCATTATCCAGGAATAGATTGCGACGTGATGGTGAGGAAGAGCATGTCTCTTTAAACCTACAGCCACCATAGTTATTACAAGCAGTGAAGTCTGCTGGGTAATGTTGGTTGTTAAAATATTTAGTTGATGTGTCTAGTGTATCGGCTGTATCTTTGTACCATTCCATTATTAAATCTGTTGGTACATTGTATACACTACGATCAAACCTAGTGAAGTGAACACCAGTTTGCACGGCATCAATGATGAAGCCTGCTATGTCTA
>JGI24005J15628_10001148_pt1 | contig 14334 bp, 14 predicted proteins | sample LinPmetageLP40_FD_15628 | JGI IMG/M metagenome (IMG submission 15628)
TGAAGTACCAGAAGACAAGTTTGATGTAGTTGAAGAACTAGCAAACAGACTTGACGAAATGGAAGATAAGTTGAACGAAGAAGTTGCTAGCAACATCTCAGCTCAACAAGATATCGAAGAGCTTCAGCGTGAAAAAATTATTAGCGAAGCCAGCAATGACTTAGCTGATACTCAGGTAGAGAAGTTAAAGGCTCTAAGTGAAGATGTAGATTTCGAAAGTGTAGAGAATTTCCAAGAGAAAGTATCAACATTGAAAGAATCATACTTCGGAACTGAAAAGTTAGAAGCTGTCTCTGACGATAGTACTGTAGTAAGTGAAGATGCAGACTTTTCAGGTAGTGGCGATGTAGCACAACCTGTTAATGAGTCTATGTCAAAATACACTTCTGCATTAAGTAAATTCGCATCGGTTACTACTACTCAAAAGTAGTTAGTACTGAACGAATAATAAAAGAGGAATAAACAAAATGTTTATGTCAGAAAACTTACAAGAAAAATGGGCACCTGTTCTAGAACATGCTGATCTTCCAAAAATCGAAGACAACTATAAAAGAGCAGTAACTTCCGTTATTCTTGAAAACCAAGAAAGAGCAATTAACGAAGAAAGAGGTGCAATGAACGAAGCACTAGGAGCTGGTACAGGTACTGTAGCAGGATCTGGTGTTACAGCAACTGCAGCAAATTGGGATCCTATCCTAATTTCTTTGGTAAGAAGAGCAATGCCAAACTTGGTAGCCTATGATATATGTGGTGTTCAGCCAATGACAGGACCAACAGGTCTTATCTTTGCAATGAAAGCTAGATATGTTGATAGTACTACTGCGATAGATAGAACAGAAGCCATGTTCAACGAAGCCGATACAGACTTCGCTGGTTCAGGCACGCATGCGGGTGCAGACCCATTTGCATCTGGTTCAGCTAACACAGCAATACAATCAGGTTACACAACTGGTACAGGAACCGCGACGGCTACTGCGGAAATCGATGCTGCAATACCAGAAATGTCTTTCACAATCGAGAAAGCTACAGTTACAGCTAAAAGCAGAGCGCTAAAAGCTGAGTATACAATCGAACTAGCACAAGACCTTAAAGCAATTCATGGTCTAGATGCTGAAACAGAATTAGCAAATATCTTATCTGGTGAAATCCTAGCGGAAATCAACAGAGAAGTTGTTAGAACTGTTAATTCACAAGCTAAAATAGAAGGTGTGGCGTCAGAACCAAACCTAACAGGAACAGCTGTAAATGGTCAATTCAACTTAGATACAGATTCTTCAGGAAGATGGTCAGTTGAGAAATTCAAAGGTCTTATGTACCACATTGAAAGAAACGCAAATGTTATTGCAAGACAAACAAGAAGAGGTAAAGGTAACTTTATCATGTGTTCGTCTGATGTAGCTTCTGCTCTAGCAATGGCTGGTGTATTAGATTACGCTCCAGCGTTATCAACTAGTTTAACAGTTGACGATACTGGAAGTACTTTTGCTGGAATCTTAAATGGTTCTATCAAAGTATATATCGATCCATACTACGCTTCAGTCGCACAGCGACCTACAGGCGTAACTGGTGGTGAAGGATATTGCACAGTCGGTTATAGAGGAACTAATCCTTTTGACGCTGGTGTGTTCTACTGTCCTTATGTCCCATTACAAATGGTTCGTGCAGTTGGTGAAAACACTTTCCAACCAAAAATCGGATTTAAAACTCGTTACGGTATGGTTTCAAACCCATTCGTAGGAGCTACTCCGGCTGATGGCTTGGCAACAGCAAGCACTAACTCTTACTACAGATCATTCGAAGTATTAAACCTTCTCTAGTCTTAGTAATAGCTAAATCGTATGATTTCAAAGGGCTCCTTCGGGAGCTCTTTTTTTTAGTTGATACTTTTGTTTGTTATAAATATACATACATGAAAGAGAAAACTATTTCTGACATTATCAATAGTCATCTTGAACCCGAAGACGGTAGATGGAATTGGTATGGAGAAAACAACAATAATAATACAATGATACAATTTGATGAAAAAATACACGATTACGAAAACGACAATCTTAAAGCTGAGGTACATATAAAAAAAGATTTAGCTAATAGATCAACTTTTGGTATAAGAATGTTTAACAATAATGTGTGGGTGAAAGACGAATTATTTGACGGTTATAGTGAAATGTATGCTGAGAACGCTGCAGAAAACTATGTGTTCGGAATAAAGGAATAATATGGCAACAGGTAATTGGCAAGCAGATCAACCTACAAACTTAAACTATTTAAGTCCAGTAAATTTTGATCTACAGATTAATAAACTACCAAAAACAAAATACTTTTGTACAGGTGTAACATTACCGGGTGTAAACTTTAGTGAAGCTTTACATTCTACTACACTTGCTATTAATTCATACTTACCGGGTGATAAGATTGAATTTGATCCCCTAAATGTTAAATTTGTTGTAGATGAAGATATGAGAAACTATCAAGAAATCTTCAACTGGATTATGCAATTGGGCCCAGGAAGTGATACAGATGATTTTCAAAATCTAGTTAATTCTTCTCAAACACCGACAGGTAAATTTAGTAGAGCATCATTTGAGAATATGTATTCCGATGCAACAATTATTGTTAACTCATCATCTAACAACGCGAATGTCGAATTTATGTTTCAAGACTGTTTTCCAACAAGTCTTGGGTCAATAGAGTTCGCTTCGGATACAACCGGTGTCGAATACGCTGTTTGTGATCTTACTTTGAGGTATACACTTTTCAAAGTAAAAACCAGTACTTAATAAGTACACTATATAATATATACATTATGAATTTAAAACAAATACAAGATATGTGGAAGTCCGATTGTCCTATTGACGATATCGAACTAGACGCATCTTCTCTAGAAGTACCAAAACTACACGCTAAATATTCAGAACTTTTGTCTGATAAAAAATTAGAAGTCATTCGTTTCGAAAGACAGATGAAAGAACTCAACAAAGATAAATGGTTGTGGTATGGTGGTAAAATGTCTAGAGATCAAATAGAAGAAAATAATTGGGATTATGATCCATTCGGTGGATTGACAGTTCTAAAATCTGATTACGATAAGTTTACAGGTGCTGATAAAGATATTCAAGATTTAAATGATAAATTAGAATATCTAAGAGTAACAGTAGATGCATTAACAGATATTGTCTCACAAATTACTTGGAGACATCAAACAATAAAGAATATTATAGAATGGCGAAAGTTCATGGCAGGCTCGTAGTAGCCAAAACAGACGAAGTTTATCTTACAGTCTCAGCAGAAGATTCAATCAGAAAAGAACTTTCAGAATTTTTTAAATTCAAAGTTCCTGGTGCAAGTTTTATACCAGCTGTTCGAAAACGATTTTGGGACGGATACATTCGTCTATTCAATCTAAATACAAATAAAATTTATCTAGGATTGTATGATTATCTCAAAGAGTTTTGTGATGAACGAGACTATACTATTGAAGGATATGAAAAAGAAACAGATATTTTTACTATAGAAAGATATCAAGAGATAGTTAAAGATATACCGTTTGAACTTAGAGATTATCAGAAAGAAGCCATAGCCTACGCTGCTCATAATCAAAAATGTATATTAGTATCTCCAACAGCATCAGGTAAGTCTTTAATGATTTATTGTCTTATTAGATACAACTTTTTAAAGAAGAATAAGAAAGCTCTCGTCATAGTACCAACCACATCTTTAGTAGAACAAATGACTAAAGATTTTCAAGACTACGGATTCAAAGGTGATATCGCTAAAATATATGGTGGTGATAAAGGTGCTGATGCTCCAATCGTTATAACTACATGGCAATCAATGATGAGATTACCGAAGTCTTTCGGTAATGAGTTTGGAATGATCATAGGAGATGAAGCACATCTATTTGCTGCTAAGTCTCTTACAAAGATAATGGAATCATTAACAGAAGTAAAATACAAAATAGGTACGACAGGTACTTTACAAGAGACCAAGACACACAAACTACAGTTAGAAGGTATGTTTGGTCCTGCTTACTTTGTAACAACTTCAGCTGATCTAATGGCAGAAGGAACTCTTGCACAATTAGATATACAAGCATTAGTCTTAGCTTATTGTGATGAAGAACGAAAATTAGTAAGTAAAATGACTTATCAAGAAGAAATGGATTGGATAGTTAGAAATGAACGAAGAAATATGTTCATAAATAATTTAGTAAAAGATTTGAATGGAAATACATTAGTGTTGTTTCAATTTGTTGAAAAACATGGTAGACCATTGTTTGACTTGTTGAACAAGTTAGATAGAAAAGTATTCTTTGTTTTTGGTGGTACAGATGCTTTAGATAGAGAAAAAGTAAGAGAAATTGTAGAGAAAGAAAAAGATTCAATAATCGTAGCTTCGTTCGGTACATTTTCAACTGGTATTAACATAAAAAGACTACACAATGTTGTATTCGCTTCTCCTAGTAAGAGTCGAATTCGTAATTTACAGTCTATAGGTAGAGGATTGAGAAAGTCAGAAGATAAAGATAAAGTTACATTATACGATATTGCAGATGATCTTTCTTGGAAAAAAAATATGAATTATACTCTCAACCACTTTTCAGAAAGAATAAATATCTATAGTACCGAAAATTTTAACTATGAAATACATTCAGTAAGGATACCAGCTAATGCCAATGAATAAAGACAATACTGAATATCAGTATCTAAGACTAATAGACGGAAAAGAAATTTTCGCATTGGTTAGAGAGATTAACATTACTAAGTTAGAACTAAACTTTCCTATGAATGTTATGTGTAAATCAGCAGTATCAGGTGGAGTATCAATTCATTTAGGTCCATTCGTACCTTTCACACATCAAGATAGAATGATAATATCTGAAAGAGATGTGATAGTAAGAACATCTATAACAGATCAATTCATACATTTATATGACGAATCGATAGCTGCTTGGTCAGAAATGAGAGACAATGGTTCTATTGAAATAAAATCTACAAAACAAGATTTCGAAGCACAACAGGTTCAACTCGCATCGTTAGTAAAGAATAGATTATCAAAAGTATTACATAGAGATGAAATGTGGGAAGACTATCGTGATGATGAAGAAGATGATTTTTATGAATATCAGAGTTTACCTGATACAGAAGACATAATTCATTGATCTCTTTATATAGTATATTCTCTTTTCTCGACAGTACATACTTATTTTACAGTATGAATCTAAATCTGTCAAGCGATTATTTGAAAATAAATGAAAAAACTTTGAACAATAAATAGAAGACAGAGAAAAAATATGAAAATAGTAAAAATAGAAACACCAAGCGAAGTTCAAGACTTAGATAACGAGTATTTGTCTAAAGATTTAGATCCTACAGATGTTGTAGAAATATTTCAAACACCTTTAACAGGATCATATAATTGGGATTACACAGTCCAAGACAACAGAATCAAAAAACTATATGAATTAGGAAAAAAATTAAATTGGAATGTTGAAGAAGATGTAGATTGGAGTCCTGACTACCCACCATTACCAGAAGATCATTTCGATATAGAGAATTCACAATGGGAACAACATCAAGTGTTCAAGACATTTAGTAAAGAAAAAAGAAAAGATTTCTTTCATGATTTAGATGCTTGGAGTAACAGTCAGTTTTTACATGGAGAACAAGGTGCTTTATTAGTAGCATCACAACTAGCTTGTTGTGCACCTACATTCAATGCAAAACTATATGCAGCATCACAGACTTTTGATGAAGCACGGCATGTTGAAGCATTCAATAAGTATATACAAACAAGATTGGGTCGTAGATGGCCAATCGGAACAGCTTTAAAGGGTTTACTAGATAAAATACTTACAGATCATAGATGGGATTTAAAATTTATCGGAATGCAAGTAGTAATAGAAGGATTAGCATTAGCAGCGTTTAATGTAGCAAAAGATTCAACTCACGATCCAGTATACAAACAAATGATTGGATATATAATTAGAGATGAAGCGAGGCATGTAACTTTTGGTATAAACTATTTAACTGATTTTGTACAGACTCTTACAGAAGAAGAACAACTTGATAGAGCTCAATTTGCTTTAGAAGCGTGTACTGTAAGTAGAAATAGACTCAAAGCGTATGATGTTTGGGAAAAGTATGAGTTGGGCATAGAGTATACAGAACAATATTTAAAAGAGCATGTGCTGTCAGAACAATTTCAAGACATATTATTTAGTCGAATCATGCCAAATTTAAAGAAAATAGGACTATTGAAAGAAGAATTAATACCTGAGTATGAAAAGTTAGGTGTTATGGGTTATGTTGATGGTGATAGTGACTATGAAACAAGTTGGGAAGAATTAAGTAAACCTTTAAACAATTAGTACTTGACAGATATCAATTTGGTAGTATAATAGATATATGACTTCAGAAAAAAGAGAAAAAAGACAAACTAAAGCATCAGTTCACTATGTAAACAATAAAGAGTTTACAGCAGCTATCATTGAACATAACATGGCATGTAGAGACGCTATAGCAACAGAAGTAGACAAACCTAGAGTTTCAGAGTATATTGGAGAGTGTATTTATAAGATAGCTACAAGACTTTCTACTAAACCAAATTTCATTAACTATTCTTATAGAGATGAAATGATATGTGATGGTATTGAAAACTGTTTACAGTATATTGAAAATTTTAAAGAAGAAAAATCAACTAATGCGTTTGCTTATGTTACACAAATTATCTATTTCGCTTTCTTGAGAAGAATTCATAAAGAGAAGAAACAAGCAGCAATCAAACAAAGAAGTATCGAACAAGCTGGGGTTCTGTATGATACTTTTGATACAATGGACGGTGATACTACAGGAATGAACAATTCTTATGTAGACTATTTACAAGAGAATATGAGCCCAATAAACTATAAACCTCGTGGGTCTAAGAAAAAAGAAGACAAGTAATACATTATGAAAATAGCTTTGCTAAATGATACTCATGCAGGTATCAGAAACAATAATCAAATGTTTGCAGAGTACCAAGGAAGATTTTATACAGAAATCTTTTTTCCGTACTTAGACAAACATGACATCAAACAAATTATACATCTAGGAGATTACTTCGACAGAAGGCGTGATGTAAATTTTTATTCTTTACATAAGAATCATGAACATTTTATTGAACCTTTAAATAAAAGAGGTATTAAAATGGACTTGATTGTAGGTAATCACGACATATACTTTAAATCAACCAATAAGTTGAATAGTCCTGACTATCTATTACAAAGTGATAATATTAACATCTATACTGATCCAATAACAAAAGAATATGACGGATTAGAAATAGCATTACTACCTTGGATTAATACTGAAAACGAAGATGAAGTAGAAGAATTCTTACAGTTAACAACAGCACCTTTTGTCATGTCACATTTAGAAGTAAATGGTGGTATGTTAAGTCCTGGACATTTTCATGGTGGAGGTACACCGGTGTCGTGGTTTGAAAGATTTGAAGCTGTCTTCTCAGGACATTTTCATCACAAATCACAATTAGGTAATATTAGATATTTCGGATCACAAATGGAATTCACATGGAATGATTTTGGTGATGAAAAGTATTTTCATGTTTTTGATACAGAAACAAGAGAAATTGAGGCCATTAAAAATCCTCTAAAAATGTTTCATAAAGTTTTTTATGACGATTCAAATGAAACATTAATGACTATTAAGAAGAAAGATTTTAGTAGTATAAAAAATACATTCGTAAAAGTTATTGTTACGAATAAAAGTGAACCCTACTGGTTTGATGTGTTTATAGAAGAACTTATCAAAGCTCAACCAGCTGATTTAAAAGTTGTAGAAGATCATAGTAATTTAGATATTCTTAACGAAGATGAATTAGTCGGAGAAGCCGAAGATACATTAACAATTCTTACAAAACATATCGACAGTTTAAATATCGATGGAGACAAAACTAAACTTGATACATTAATGAGATCATTATATACAGAAAGTTTAGACATATTAGTATGATAAAAATAATACAATTAAACAGTGGTGAGATGTTAATCGCTGACTTACATGAAAACAATGAAATAGAGAATCCTCTATTCGTACATCAACAAGCTATGGAAGGTCAAGGACCTAAAGTTAATTTATATCCATATAACATATTAGGAACAGGTAATATTACTCTCAATCCTGATAACATTGTGTGGACAGTTGATCCAGAAACAAAATTACTAAATCAATATCAAGAAGCATTTAGTACTATAATCACACCTCCAGGACCATCAGTAGTAAAATAACACTATAGTTAATATATGATAAAGTTTCGTAAAGTAAAATTTAAAAATTTTCTTTCTACTGGTAATGAATTCACAGAAATAGATTTATCTAGAAAGAAAACAACATTAATAATTGGTGCCAACGGATCAGGAAAGTCAACACTTCTTGATGCTTTGACCTTTGGTTTATTTGGTAGAGCCTTTAGGAAAATACCAAAGACAGCATTAGTAAATTCTATCAATCAAAAAGGAACAGTTGTAGAAATTGAATTTCAAATAGGAAGAAATCAATATCGTGTAGTTAGAACTATCAAACCTAATAAGTTCGAGATATACAGAGACGGTAAGTTAATGCATCAGGATGCGTCTGTAAGGGACTATCAAGCGATTCTAGAGCAACAAATACTAAAGTTGAACTACAAGTCGTTTACACAAGTAGTTGTCTTAGGAAGCTCTACATTTACTCCATTCATGCAATTGAATACACCAGAAAGACGAGAAATTATAGAAGATATACTTGATATTCAGATATTTTCTGTAATGAAAGATTGTTTAAAACAAAGAACATCAGCTTTAAGACATGAGTATGAAGAAATAAAAACCAATATAAAGATTGGTGAGTCTAAAATTCAAAGTCAAGAAGATTCAATGAAACGATTAGAAGAAAATCGTGATGAAATGATTGATAATCTCAGTAAAGATATTGTTCAACATAAAGAACAAGTTAAAGATCATAAAACAAATATTGATACAGATATAATTTCAGTCAAAACACTTCAAAAAACTATTGAAGATGAATTAGACATTAGAGAAAAACTTCAACAAACATTAAGTGATGAAAGACAATTTGAAACGGAAAGAAAAAAGTTTATTAAAGAATTAAAATTTTATGAAGACAATGATGAATGTCCAACTTGTAAACAAGATATTGAAGCAGATCATAAACAACATATATGTTCAGACACTAGTAATAGTTTAAAAGAGATTGATCAAAATTTAGATCAAAGAAGTATTACTGTTCAAGAAATTAATCAAAGACTTCAAGAAATATCAAATGTTCAACAAGAGATATCTAAAATACAAGTTTCTATTCAAGGAAATCAAAATTTAATATCTACTAACGAACAATACATCAATAAAGTTCAAAGACAGATTAATGAATTAAAACAACAAGAACATGCCGAAGACGATAAAGAAAAATTAGAAAAGTATCGTAAAGCATTAGATGTATTACAAAGTATGGATGCGGAAATATCAGATAAAAAACATTATCATGATTTAGCAGAACTATTACTTAGAGATAGTGGTATCAAGACAAAGATAATAAGACAGTATCTACCGATCATGAATAAGTTGATCAACAAATACTTAGCTAGTATGGAATTCTTTGTACAATTTGAACTTGATGAAGAATTTAATGAAGAAATAAAATCTAGATACAGAGACAATTTTTCATACGCTTCATTTAGTGAAGGTGAGAAAATGAGAATAGATTTATCGTTATTGTTTACATGGAGATCAATAGCTAAATTAAAGAATTCAGTCAACACAAACTTACTGATTCTTGATGAAGTATTTGATAGTTCACTTGATGAAGGTGGTACAGACGAATTCTTAAAGATACTTCATACCTTAGATGATAACACAAACACATTTATTATTTCACACAAAGGTGAATCAATGAATGAAAAATTCAATAACATTATTGAGTTTGAAAAAACAAATAACTTTAGTAGGATAAAATGAGTGAAGAAACAACAATTCTTAAAACTGATAAAATTAGAAAAATGTCAAATATAGTAAAAACAGATAAAGACTTAAGAGAAGTCGTACCAGTATTTGATTTTAAAAATCCGTTAGTCGATCCTATGGTTTTAAAAGATGAATTAATTAATGCTATGTTTGATCATTCTGGTTTAGGTGTATCAGCGAATCAGATAGGATATAAAACAAGAGTTTTTGCTATGAGAGGTGAAACGAAAGCTGAATCAGTTGTTTGTTTCAATCCAAGTATAGTAGATTTTTCTCCTGAAATGAATACTATGGAAGAAGGTTGTATATCTTTACCTGATGTATTTGCAAGAGTAGTAAGACCCTCTCATGTAGCTATTAAATATAAGACAGCTTTACAAGAAGAAGAAGGACAACTAGCTGAAGGATTAACAGCTAGAGTATTTCAACATGAACTAGATCACCTAGACGGTATTCTTTTTATCGATAGAATCGGAAAGCTTTCAAGACAAAGAGCTTTTGAGAAAGCAAAGAAGATTCAAAAAATGAGAGCTCGAGGAAAAGAAAAGTATAAAGCTAGATTTACTTTGTGAACTTAGCATCGGTATTACATCTAAATTTTGATTCACATTTATCAGAATGTATCAAAACATACGATAAGGTTTTTACAAGTGATTGGTGTGAAGATTTAATATCATATTTTGAAAACAGTTTACAAATTAGAACTGATGATCATAGAAAACAAGCAAGTGAACTTCAACTTATTGGTGATCCTAGACCAGATGCTATAGAGTATAAGAATGAATTGTTTGAAAGATTATATCCAATCGGGACACAATACGAACAGTATTTACATTCTTTATGTCACCCTGATTACAAACCCTTCGATAAACCCCTAACTGATATTTACGCTACAGGATTTCGTTCCTTACAAATACAGAAATATAGTCCAGAAGATAAAGGATATCCTGCAGTTCATATTGAGTCGGGTAAAGAACATTACAAAAAATACTTAGCTCTTATTGTTTACTTGAATGAAGTAGACGGTGGTGAAACAATATTTCCTATGGCTGGTACATCTATCGATCCTCAAGTTGGTTCCGTTGCAATATGGCCATCTGGAATTCCATTCTATCATTGTGGTTTAAAATCTAAAACTACTAAATATATTTTGACTTCTTGGTTCGAATTTATGTAAAAAAACTTGAATCCGCGGGTACACTTTTGTTATACTATGTATATAGTTTGAAATAATGACAAAAAGAGGTAAAAATACAATTAAAAGTTCAGATACTTGTAACCGCAGGTACACTTTTAGTATAATATATACATGATAGAGATTCAAAAAACAAATAAAGACATTTTAGCTAAATTAATGGCTACGGAAAACATTACAGTTATTCATAAACAAGTACCTACAGCGTACTTTGATGTCAAATCTAGGACACTTTGTTGTCCAGTTCTTAAAGAAGAAATGAGTCCTGAACTTACTGATCTATTTATGGGTCACGAAGTTGGTCATGCTCTTAATACTCCTTTAGAAGGTTGGCATAGTGCTGTATCTGAAAAAGGTATGACTTTCAAAGGATATTTAAATGTTATAGAAGATGTTAGAATCGAGAAAAAAATAAAAACGAAATATCCTGGACTAAGAAGATCATTCTTTGCTGGTTATAAAGAGTTAGCTAATAATGATTTTTTCGGAATTAGAGATACTAATATACATGAACTCAATCTAATTGATAGAATCAATTTATTCTATAAGATCGGATCAGTAACTAATATTTCATTCAATCAAGAAGAACAAACTTATATAAACAAATGTGAAAAATTAGAAACATTTGAAGAAGTTTTAGAGTTGGCTACTGAATTATTTGAAAGACAAGAAAAACTTACAGAAGATAACTTAAAATCATTAACTGATCAAGAAGTTCAAGATATGATTAATGAAATGATTGATAATGAAGAAGACAATCAAGAAGAAGAATCAGATTCAATGTCAGTAAACACAGATCAATCAGAAGATGAAGATGAAGATGAAGAAGGTTCTGATGCAAACTCAACTAGTGATTCGAGTTCTGATGATTCAGAACAGGAGTCAAATTCTACAGATGGTTCTGATTCAAACAACGAAGACACTTCTAAAAATGGTCAAGAAAGTAAAGATGAAACTGTTAGAGATGGTAAAGAAGGTGGTGCTTCTTCAAGAAAAAAATTAGAAGATGAACTAAACAAATCTATATCAGATGAAGCTTTCAGAAACAAAGAAGAAGAATTGTATGATGATAATGAATATCATGAACCAACTTACTTTGAACTACCAGGTAAATTAAAATATGAAAACTATATTATTGATCATAAAGAAATAGATACTCATTTTACAAAACCAGATTGGAATGGTAGATCATTTGATAGAACAAAAGTTAGTACACAAGTAAAAACTTTTATGGATTCTAATAAAAAGATTATCAGTTATATGGTAAAAGAATTTGAAATGAAGAAAGCAGCTGCTGACTACAAAAGAAGTTGGTCTGCTAAATCAGGTGAACTTGATATGAGTAAACTTCCTTTCTATCAATTAAAAGACGATATTTTCAACAGAATACAAGTAACACCAGAAGGAAAAAATCATGGTGTTGTAATGATCTTAGATTGGTCAGGTTCAATGTGTGGTTCGGTCAAGGCAACAGTTGAACAAGCAACTTTACTTTCAATGTTCTGTAGAAGACTTTCTATTCCTTTTAAATTATTTGCATTTTCAGATTCCTATAGACATCAACAATATCCTGAGTCTATTAATAATATCGGAGATTATGATAAAAAAGACGAAGCTAAACAGCTTTATAACTCAAATAAAATGTTTGGTAAAGAATACAAAGATGTCACTTGGGACTTAGGAAGTGTAAAACTTCTAGAAGTATACAATGAAAAAATGAGTAACAAAGATTTTACTCATGCTGTAGAAAATTGGTTTCAACTAGCAGATTCAATCGATAACAGATATGTTTGGGATGGAACAAGTTCTACTTATGACATGAAATTTAATACACCTGATAATTTATACCTGGGTGGTACACCATTAGATCATTCATTATTATTAATGAGAGATTACTTAGATGATTTCAAAATGAATTACAATATAGATGTTTGTAGTTTTATTACATTGACTGATGGTTCTAGTCATTCTTGTTTATCAGGTTCTAGAGCTAGACTGATAGATAGAAAATACAATAAAGTTCAAAACTTAACTAACAGAAGAACAACACACGGACTATTAAATTGGATAAGAGAAACTACTGGATCCAGAACTATCGGGTTCTACATATCAACAGATAAAAGTACTAGTATCTCAAGTTCAGCAAATCTTTTTTGTGGAGCTGATGTTGAATATTACGGTGAAGCTTATGATAAAGCTAGAAAAGAATTTGCGAATCTTTCAACATCATTCACAGATGGGTGTTACGATCTAGCTATTCTCATCAATCAAAAGAAATTAAAACTTGATTATGAGATAGACGAATTAAAAGTTGAAGAAGGTGCGAATAAAGGTACCTTAAAAAGAGCTCTTGTTAAAGCTGGTAACAGTAAGATGAAACAAAGAGTCATTCTAAATCAATTTGTAGGACAAATGGCAGTATGAATATAACAGTTGTAACCGCGGGTACACTTTTGTTATAATATGTACATAATGAAAAATAATCAAATTAAAGAGGTAAAAAATATATTATGATTAACTTAACAGCTCAACATGAGAAATTTATAGACGCAGCGGCAGAGGTATATCCTGGTCAAGCTGAGTTTTCAAAATCACAAATTAAAAAGATTTGTCAAGAAACGGGATGTCCGAATCCTTCGTGGTTACAAAAACCTACTTTTAGGGTAGGACATGGAACTTATTCACTTGAACTAGCGGGAGTGTCAGTTCAAAATAATGTAGTCGACCTACCAGTCGCTTCTACTTCAATCGGAGCTCCTAGCGTCTTAATGAATGATATAACAGTTATTCCTGAGATCGTTAAAGAGTATGTTCCTTTTGGACATTTTACTGATCTTAAAAACATCATAAATTCAGGATTATTCTTTCCTGTTTTCATTACAGGTTTATCTGGTAATGGTAAAACAATGATGGTCGAACAAATCTGTGCTAAACTCAAAAGAGAGTGTTACAGAGTCAATGTTACAGTTGAAACAGATGAAGATGATCTTATCGGTTCAAACACCTTAGTTGACGGTAATATCGTATTCAGAGAAGGTCCTGTTCTTAAAGCAATGAGAAAAGGTGCTGTTCTTCTGATTGATGAAATAGACTTAGCGTCTAACAAGATTATGTGTTTACAATC
>JGI24005J15628_10001154_pt1 | contig 14287 bp, 16 predicted proteins | sample LinPmetageLP40_FD_15628 | JGI IMG/M metagenome (IMG submission 15628)
GGTACTTCATTGTTTAACATCTGCATACGGATACGGCGGATATTTTCTCCGTTCCAATATTCTTCCAGTGTGCTTGGTTTATATTCACCAGTGCCTTCCGCTGTGTCTATGTACTGTTTAAAGTTTTGCGCAGGTTCACGACTAGCACAGCACAAACGTCTTTCAGTTTGTGGACTTAAATAAGTGTGCGTCCAGGGCGCCATACATAAGTTATCTGGTTTTTGCATGATAATAATTTGCTATTTCCGAGTGCTTGTTTTGATCTGTAATATGGAAATAGGGCCTAAACAGTTTACTATCTCCCCAGTCCCATAAGTTATACCCACTGCGATATGCATTGTATTTTTCAAAATATGTTTTATCAACGCCCCACTTGGGATGTTCAAATCCACCTTGATCAAACAGAAAAGGTATTCCGCTATCTACTAAACGTTGCAGTACGCTTTCTATTATACACTTGTTTCTATATATTTCCAAGTCTAAATCGAAAAAATGTTTTGCGTGTTCTGTAACTATGTGTTGTTGTACTTTAGTTAGGTTACTTGTGCTTAAATTTTGTATTGTATAAGGTCCACTGTCATGTTCGTATCTGCAACTTGTAGTAAACAATACTATAATAAAACTTGCGTGTAGTATTGCATGGTCTACTTGTTTGCTGATCATTAAATTACTCACACAGATTTGTGCTAGACTAGTGCAATCTAATTGTTCGTGCCAGGGAATAATTGAACTATCCGGATCGCTGGTTCCAAAACTATCGCCACATACATATATCATTATTCTATTAACTCTAATAATGGATTAACTACTTCCTCCTTAAATAAATTTTTAACTAAGGAGTAATCCCAAAATCTATTTCTATTGTGGGCAATTTTTTCTTTGACTATTGGTGTATCGAAATCTGTTTCCACAGCAAGGCGTATTTGTTCTACTACGTTTATCAATCTTAAATCATCGTCGGTTAATAGATCATAACTTTCATCTACACAATTATCAAATGTTTCAAATCCAAAGTCCTGTAACATTTTTAGTGTGCCTGGTTCTCCCAGTGTAATAAAAGGATGACCAAATGCAATTGGTTTAAATGATTTTTCACTTATACCCACATCTGGAATGTGTTGTTTGCTTGTCTCATCATATGCAAAACTATGTTTGCCTGGGTGAAAAGGACATCCCTTGTCGTAAAAAAATGTTTCTGCTACTACACTAAACGTGGTTTTATTATACCAATCAGGATTAATATATCTCATCCAACGATCATTTCGTGTATCAACGTCTGTGCTATTTGTTATGGGCACACCTTTTTCAACATAACTATAAATTGAATTATCCAGCACTGGAAATAACTTTTCATACAAATTATCTCTGTGCTTTCTTTGCATGTTCATTAACATTAAAAAACTATATTCAGGCGCGGATTCAAATTCTATATTATGATAACCCTCTGCCCGCCAGCATAAACTTTCATCAAACCAATCAAAATGTTTAGGACGTAGAGTAAAATCTTCTCTGTTGTCCCATCTCGAATCACATCTATCTGCACATTGGTCAATAACAATTTTAAATCCTTTATCTCGCAGTTTTTGTATGTATTCTGCGGTCAGCGGAGTTGGTCTTTCTGATAAACTAGGATATATAGTTTGTAATTTTCCAAAAGCATAATCAATGTAATCAAGTCTATCTATTAAAAAAATAGTACTACTAGGATCATATTTGCAGTCTTCTTTGTAAGGGTCAATATTAAAATATTTTGTAGCGATACCTAGTTTGTCATAATGCGGACTTGCTAAATGAATATAATTTTTTTCATTGTAAAGTATTTGAGGTTTAGAGTTCATATTCAATTGCCTGTGCTATCTTTGTATGGCTGTGTGCAAAGTTTTGATTACGATATAAGTCTGTTTGTCTTAATTTTGTGTGCAAATCCAGTGCGTTAGTTTGTTTACTGCCCATAACAATATTTTGTAAACTCTTAATATCTTCACTATAACGTTTGTGCTTATCACACATCTTTTGTAGATATGTCATAAGTTGTTGCTGCGCACTTTGCGGTGTACAAGTTAAACTAAACTCCCAGGGGTCATGCATTAGGTTAAAATGTATACTATTAAAATTCATAGTATTTGCCCATGTAAGAACTTCATCAAGGTAATATATGTTTTGTATATTCCATGTTGCACATAACTGTGTTGTAATAGGATATCCACTGTCTCTGAGATCATGTATCTTAGAAATATTAGCATTACTTGTATCCCAGTTAGCGCCATATCTTTCATATTCAAAACGTTCTTGTGTATTATCTACACTAAATGCTATTTGTACATGTTTGAAATGCTGCCATATACTTGGATCCTTGGGATACTGTGTTGTATTTGTATTGTAATGTATATCAATATCTTTAGCAAATCCTCTATCCACTGCGTGTTGTAGCAGTGTAAAATGTTCTCGAATCATCCAGGGTTCGCCACCTGTAAACTCAAAATACTTTATTTGAGGCAAAATGCTATCCATGTTTTCCCAGAAGTGCGCACTTTCTCTGGGCCATTGTCCTGCTTTTAACCAAGTTCGTGCTATATGATTATCAGGATCATTACTATAATCCAGTTCTTCTTTTGCCCATTTGCTGCTACTCCAGGAACCACATATTCTACATTTTAAATTACAAATGTTTCCAAGTTTTAAATCTAGAAATACTAGTTCTTTGCCACTTGTATCCGTGTAATCAATATCAATGTGTTTAAACTTTTCTAACATGTATTCGCGTTTTGATTTTTTGCCAGCATCTTCTTCGCGCCAACAGTTGCGGCATCCATCAGGCTTTTCATCATTGCTAAATTTTATGCGTAGTTCCTGCATTGTTTGACTTGCAAAAGCATCCTGTAGTGTATGTGTTTGCAGATCAATATTGGGTATTTCATCTGTGTATAAACAACAAGGACGGGTTGTTCCCAAAGGTGTTGTCTCAACACTTATCCATGGAAGTATGCACTTACTCATATTGTGCTAGACTTTGTAGTTCAGGGAACACAGTATAAAAGTTTTCTGTGCGCACCTCATCTAATTGTGCAGTAACACGATTAAACTTTGGCAAATTCTGTGTATTGTCCTGACTGTTCATAAAACTAATAGTACTGCGAAATCCGTTTGTTGCACGTTGCAAATGATCCTGAGGTTCTAACCATGCAATGTGTTCCTCAAGTTTTTGTGTTGCTTGTGCTTTTAGTTCTTCTGGCAAACAATCTGCACGATACCAGTCCGGTGATTGCAGTATGTTAACGTTTAAATCTTGTGCTTTGAGTAATCCACATTCTACCCATGCTCTGTGAAAATCAGGCACATGTAGTACATTCATTAAACTTACTGTTGGACTAATATAAAAGTCAACGTCTGGACATTTCTCTAGCATACGTTCTCTGTTGTGTACTACTTTATTCCAGTCACAGCCCTTGCGCATAAGTTCTGCACGATCACCACTAGCATCTAAACTTGCACCTATGCTTACACTTTCAAACATACCCCAATAGTCCAGTACATCCAAGTCCTTGTACAGCGTTTCATTAAAGTTTGTATTGTAGATAAGTTTAACATCAAAGCGTTCTCGCTTGACAAGTTCTTTTAGTATGTTATAGTGTTCCTGCATAATGAGAGGCTCGCCACCAGCAAAGTATATTTGCTCTATGTGGTCAATGTGTGGGATCATTTGTTCCCATATATCATTTTTGTTTTTGCCAGCCCATTCAATACGCTTGTGATTAGGCTTTACGCCATGCATCTTTACATGATCATCAAACCACAAACTGCTAAACATAGGACCGCAACTGCGACACTTAAGGTTACACTGATTACTAAAACGAATATCCCAGTATACTAGTTCAAAGTCTGGATTAATACCCTGATCTACCTTATCAATGTGATGACCAAAGTGTTTGTTGTGGCTGTTGCGCATACTAAAGAAACCCTGTTGTTCTTGCTCATAACAACGTGTACACTCTTTACATGGTTTGTCGGCAAGCATGCTCTCACGCATTTGGACATACTTTGACCCGTTCCAAACTTCCTCTAATGAGTTATCGCGCATGTTGCCAATAGGGTGTTCCATTTCAGCCAAGCAACAAGGGTATGCTTCGCCTGTTGGAAATCCGTGTATATGTGTCCAGGGTATCATACAAAAGTTTTTGCTCTCCATCAAACGATATTGTTGATCTTTGCGTAAACTTTCTAATTCCACAAACACTGGACGTCTACTATTGTAGTCATATGTTTCGTAATACTTTTTTGTTTTAGAGGCTCTCATACCATGCCTCTAGTTCTGGAAATGCTACACTAAATGTTTTATTACGCCTGAGGTCATACTGAGTATAAAACTTCTTAAAGTCATTGTGTAGTTTAGGCATTTCAAAACTTTCACTGTGTGGCGTTTCTACAACTTGCAAGTATTCAATTAGCCTAGTCATATGACCTTGTTCCCAATCATGCATCTCACTTTGATCTATTTCTTTTAGTCTATCAACACAAGTCTTGCGTATTTCATAGGGCAATACTAGAGGCGATTGGAAACTAGGAAAGCGTAGTATATTGTAACTCATAAATGCAAAGTCTTTGCCAAATACATTTCTAGCACGAAGTATTTTTTCAATTAAGTCTGGCAGTGTAGGCAAACACAGTGCATTAATAGTAAACATGCAGTGCGTGTGTACATCATTTAGTGTAAGTTTTGCCATGTTTTTCCACCATTGCTCAAACTCTAATCCATCACGAATATATTCAGCACTAAGACCTGTTGCTTCACAACTACTGTATATGTCCAAGCGTGGTAAATGAGTTTTTGCTTCTATTAGTCGATCAATAAATTCTTGTTTGCCGCCAAGATTACTGTTCACTGCAATACCAGTTTGACTTTTATCTGCGTTTGTTTTAAACCAATCAAACAGTCTCCACAGTTCCGCAGTCATTGTAGGCTCGCCGCCTGTAATGCGTAGTTCTCGTAGTGTGCGATGCAAGTCTGTATCCCACCATTTAAAGAACGCTTCTACATATGGATTAGTTTCGCCATACTTAAATTTTTGACTGTGATCGTGTGCATGAGTAAAGTGTCCTCTACCGTCACTTTGTAGGTCAGTGTAACTGCCTTTTTGTTTTATATCTTTTACCCATGTTGTGCTAAATGCGGGATTGCAATAACTGCAAGCAAAGTTGCATGTTCTATCAAAGGCAATCTCAAGGGTAATAAGATCAACGTCATCAGCGCAGGGTGTATTGAAAGCATTTGTTAATTCCTCACTAGTATATATCTTACTTTTGTAAACACGATCACTAATAAAATCTTTACCCATGTCCTCGAGTTTCCAACAGTATTCACAACCTTTGGGACGTACACCATCCTGCATTTGTTTACGTTGAAACTTTTTTTCAGGTGTGTTGTGTAAGAGTTTAGGATTTTTAAGCACTTCTTCTGGATCAACTAAGTGTGCTGGCGGATGATGACAACTAGTAGTCATACCGCTACCAAGCCATATAGTAGCGTTGTACCACTTGGCTGCGCAGAAACTTGCGCTCTTTGTGTCTAAATGATCTGCTTTAAATGTTAGATCTGGTTGCATAATACTCACATTGTTTCCAAAATTCTGTCATTTGTGGAAACGTTTCTAAAAAGTTTGTGCCTCTGCGGCGGTCATGTTCTGTGAAAAATTTATAAAAGTCTCCGCGCTTGCGTTCTACATCATCTGTACCCTGCAACATCCAGTCTAAATCACGACGCATTTTTAGTACTTCATAGTCTTTAAAGCCATGCATCTCATGTAAATTATCTTCCATGTAATTAATGCAGTCCTGCATTACCACAGTATATTCCTTGGGCAGTATTTGCATGCTTTGCCATTCAGGCGTATATAACAGTGGAGTATCAAACCATACACGTTGGTATGTGTCAGTATAGTTCTTGCGCAAATATACTATATATTCTAACAGTTTGTGTAGTGAAAGTATACTTAAATTATTCATTGTTATAATGAATGTTAGACTGCTACGATAAGGAACATCGCGCACAAATTCTTCACATCTATTTATTGCACGATCAAAGTCAAGTCCGTGACGTATGTATTCTGCCTGCTTGCCCCAGGTATCCAAACTAACAAACTGCATAAAGTGTTCTATTTGTTCACCTTCACACAGTTGTTGTACATAGCCTTTGTATTTGTCCCATACACGTTCGTCAACACTAAAGTTACTTGTAGTGTTTAGATGCAAATCAGGTTTAGGATTATCAAGTACATAGTCAAACACACGATAGGTGTTAGGATCCATAGTAGGCTCGCCACCTGTCATTCTGAAATGTTTGAGATCCTTGTATAGTGTGGGCCACCAACGCCAGAAGGCTTCTCTGTAGGGATTGTCCTCCCTGTGGGGGATGGCCCTACGTGAACCCACAAAGTGTGCAGGGTCATTGTGCGGTACAGTTGTGGGCCATGCTCCGTGTTGTTTTGACTCTGCTGTCCAGGTACTTGAAAACTGAGGGCTGCAATAACTGCAACTAAGATTACAAACATTATTAAAATTTACCTCNACATAACTTGGATTTACATCTGCACTGGGATTTGCTAGTATATCCTCAAACTTAGACATAGCCCAAGGTTCACCACTGCGGTAGTGACGGTCACTCATATTGCCCTGTGCTTCAATATTCCAACAATAGTTACAGTCACTACACTTTATACCCTGCATCATTTCTAGTCGACTTTGTTTTTTGTGTGCAGTGTTATGTAACGCACTAGGATTGTCTGCTAGTGGCGCTTTATCAATTTTATGTAGTGGAGGATGATAGCAACTGTTTGTATGTCCAGTTGTTAAGTGCAAACTTACTTGTTGCCATTTTGCTAAACAAAAACTATCACTGACTGTTTCTAAACGATCTTTTGCTACTAGTGCATCACTGTAATAATCACTCATAGTTATAGGTTCTTTCCTGAATAATATCTGCAGTTCTGTCAATTAATATTTCATTTTTATTGCGCATTAGCCACCTAGTAGGATTGTCATCATCTATTGTAAACTGTGTTTCTGAGTTATGCAAGTGTACCTGATAATTGTCAGCATTGTTGTTTACTAGCCGTGGGAACAAACCATAATTATCAATAGTAAAGTTATTAAGTGCAACCCGCTTTACAAGCACTTTTGCCCCCTGTGCGTATATCTTAATTGTAGTGGGTATACTAATTTCACATGTAAAACTTGATGTAGTGTTTGCTTGCATTTCTTTTTCTAGCACTGTGTCTAAGTCACTTAGTATTGTAATAACAGTGTTGGGCTCAGCATGTCTGTATGTTTGGAATACAAACTGAATACTAACTATGTTGTGCTTCCATGCTGACATGACTAAACCCTAATTGCTGTAAAAGATTACTGACTTCTCTATTATACTTTACTCTTTGTTCGTTTGTCAATCCTGTTTTGTTCCACTCCTGTGGAGTGTCACCTGATTGAATACTATAATTTTCCTGTTGTCTTGCAAGTTCTGTGTTAGGCAATATTTGTGCTTCACTAAGCAATACGTTTATGTAATCACATGCATAATCGGCACGTTCTGTAAACCATTTCTTAGTGTACTCCATATCTTCCAGTGTTTCAGTTGGATATGCAACAATAAGCATTAGTAAACTTTTGATCTTGTATTTTTTTATCATATCCAAATGATAATCTAGGCTATCATTTGTAAAGTTTTTACCTAGTCCTATGCGTATGTGTTCCACTACACTTTCAACGCCCAGCATCAAATTTCCATTTGTGTCCTTTATCTTTTGCCACAGTGCTTCTGGATGACTGCGTTCACTGCGTACAATAAAGTAACCATTCCAACTTATCTTTTGTTCATGTATGCTATTGTATTCTAGTATATGATCCAGTACTTTGGTAAACTCTCTCATGTTGCCATTGGTTAAACTGTTGTGAAACTCAAAATGTGTTATACCATAGCGTTCAACTTGTGTTAGCATTTCTTGCCATAAATTTTCTGCTGTTCTAAATCTGTATTTTGTCCAGTGTTCAACAATGTCACAAAATTCGCAACTACGAATACAACCTCTACTATCACATACAGGTATGCTAGGACGTGGGTAATCATGTAAATTGTAATCATCAAAGTTGGGCACTGGCAGTGCGTTAAGATCTTTAATTTGATCCCACTCCATTGTGTTAATGCCAGTGTGCGACATTCCACGCACATATGCTGGTAAACTATATTCGCCATCGCCATTTATATAGTCATCTATAAAACCCTTACTTTGTAATAATTCAGCAAAGTTAGTGTTACCCTGTGCAATAAATCCTTTTATGCCACTGCCGCCAATTACTATTCGTGTATTTGGTATACGATAACGCAAATTATAGCACAACCAGTATGTAAAAAACTGACAGTCCTGTGTTAGTAAACTTAAACAAACCAAATCTGGATTGTATTCCTTTATCCTTGTTGTACAGTACTCCAGTAATTCATACAACTTTTCCCATGTATCATCAGTAATATTCTGATCGAGAAAGAACTGTGTAATGCTGTCTTTGTTTGGGTACTTGTTTATAAGTTCGTTTGCTTCAAAGTTTAAGTCAATCGCAGTGCTGCTAAAACCTTCTGCTTGTAAACAGGCTTTAAGAAGCGCAGGTGCTAGTATAGGAGTTTGTGTCCATGTTCCTGGTACGCTGGTAATGAGTATGTTCATGCTATGAAAAAAATTAAAAAGTTCTTTGTATCATTATTTACTTTAAAATAGTTACTACAATGCCATTGATCTCTGTTGCAAACAAGTAAATCACCTGCATTCCAGGAATATTCTATATCTATTTCTAACTGTGTTACTAGTTCATCACAGTGAGAATAGTCCTCAAATAATAGACCATTGTTGTTTATTGTTGTTGTAGTTTCATCTGACTCATGTGGATTAAAGTCGCTGGTATGTTTGAATACCAATGTTTTGTTTTCCTTACCTGAATCCAATGGACATAATACTAGTAAATTGTGCTTTACAGTTTCGCCAAACAACATGACTCCAATGCGTTCATGTTTAACCCTACTGTCAGTATGAATACCATAGGGTTGTAAACTTTCCTTGTATGCACCAGTATCAAATTCATGTTCACCTAGTAGTGATGTAAACACAGGATTGAATATACGATAACTTATATCATCCTCAATATGATATTCAAGATTTTTATTGTTACTAAAATTTGGGGTATGTGCATCTACTTGTTTGCTGTCGTAGTAGTTGCGAAGTTCCTGAATTTGCACAGGTGTTATTGCGTTAGGAATTACCTGTGCCATTACCAGCCTTCATGCTTCCTTATCATATCCATTTCAAGTGACATTGGGGCAGCAGGACAATATGTTTGTGCATAATACTTCTTAAAAAAAACACTTTCTTTTATACCTATATCTAACATGGGCAATTTAAGTCGTGTCATTAGTGCGCCGTTAATTTCAGGCATATTCATAGTATCATATTCAGCATATATACGATCCAAGTTTTCAAACCACTGCACCTCTGTGTGATCCCAGTCAGTAAGCATGGTCATGTATGTACCCATTCGTGCGCCATTAATAGCGTGTGTACCGTGTTCAGCATCTCTGCCCACGTTGTGCCACATGCTAAGTCTATCAAAGTTTGACTTGTGTACCATATCTTCAAACTCAGGAAGTGTAGGCTTTGTGCCATTACGCAAACACATTTTTACACCTTCTCTAAAGCCTGCACGCCATGCATGTTTGGCACTGCCATTGGGATAGGTTGTACTGTATACGTTATTCATTGCTAGATACTTGGGATCATAACAAAATTCTACATCATTTTCATCTGTGCCATCGCTTGCTTCATGTGTGCGCATGTTGTTAACAAACGTGCGTGTCCAGCAACTCATGCCGCCATTGCCATACATAAGTCCGTTTATAGTATTAATTGCTTTCCAACGAAACACACAGTCTTTATAATTGTCCTCTATGTCCAGTGTAAGATCAAAAAACTCAGAGAAAGGCATGTTATCGCCATCAATAAGAATAAAACGTTCTGTGTCACTTGCAGCCGCGGCTGCTTTGTGTGCAGCATCACTGCCTTGCACACTGTCAACACGCTTTGCCCAGGGCACCATGTTTTGGATCTTTATCCAAAACTCTTCCTTATTAGGCTCATCGTAACTTAAATATACACAGTCCAAGTCTGCAACGTCAAACTTCTGTACCATATTTTCTTTCTTTTTCTCGTTGCATTACAATTTTATCCTGGTCACTAAGTTCCAAACAAGGATTTCTATTTTCAATAGTAGTGTTGAAACTAAAACTCCAACGCTCGCCTTTGCTGCGGAACGGATTAACTTGATGTAATAACCAGGCAGGGAAAAAGTATATATCTCCTACTGCAGGCTTAAATCGAATACAATTCGGGCTATAACTTTGTGCTCTCCCGTCTACAAAAGTAATCATGCCTGCACTAGGATCGTGATCTTCCATAGCCCATTCACGTTCTATATTATCTGGCAAGCGTACATATCCAACACCACTAACTGCACCACTGTGTTTATGAATAGGATTCCAGTCTCCTGCAACGCTAATATTTCCCCATGCATCATGTAGTGTACAATTTAGATCCATCAATTCTAACTGTGGCCCAATTAACCTCAGATGTTCATCAGTTAAGTAGTCCATGGTGTTCCATTGACTTTGCATAACTGTCTTGTACAGTGTTGCACTACCAGTTGAAAGCATGTTAACAAAGTCGTCTTGTGATGTTTTTAAACCTTTAGCAGATAATGCAAATTCTCTTTTTTGATTTCCAGCAAGTCTATCATTGCGATCCGCTGCAGTTGCATGATTTTCAAATGCATAGTTTAGTGCATCCATTACAGGTTTAGGTATTTTTGTTTTAATAATAGGGGGACCAAAGGGGGTGAAAACTTCTATATCAGTCATTTTTTTTGTCCTTTATAAACTTATTCCTACTTTCTATATATTCATCAAAAGGAAGTTCTGTAACATCCTGTGTTGCATCGCGGTAAAATCCTGCTTCATCAGCCTCGTCTTTCATTAGGTCTCTGGGGGGAATAGGATTGCGAATTGCTTCTTGTCTTGCCTCTTCCATTTCGGCTTTATCTTCATTAGTAAGTTCTAAATCTCCTGTTAAGTTGTTAACAGTAGTATTAAAACTAAAACTCCAGCGTTCACCTTCGCTTCTAAATGGGTACACCATATGGTTTAACCATGCAGGAAAGAAATAAATTCTACCTACTTCTGGTTTTAATCGTAGCACAGTTGCACCTAGACCATTATTGCGTTCACCATAACTAAAATGTATGCATCCTGCACTGGGATCGTGATCTTCTGTTGCCCATTCTTGTTCAATGTTTGGTGGCAAATTTAAGTATCCAACACCGCTAATTTGACCTGTATGTGTGTGTGAAGGATTAAAATCACCTGCTACACTAATGTTACCCCAGGCTTGATGAATTGTACAACTTAAATTCATATTTGGCAAACGATTCTCTACAATTTCAATATGTTTTGCAGTTGCATTACGTCTAGTATTTTCCCACTGCACACGTTTGCTGTAAGAATACAACTCACCACTGCCATCAGCCAACATTTTTACAAAAGCCGCTCCATCCTCTTCATTGAGAACATGATCATTTATTTGAAATTCACGTTGCATATTGCCTGCAAGATTCATACTATGATCTGCTGCTTTGCCGTTATTTTCAAATAATTCTATAAGACTATATCCAACTTCCTGTGGAATAACCATCTTTACAATGTTAGGCCCAAAAGCTCTGATTAATTCAACTTCATTATCAGGATATCCTGTGTCTGTAACTGTTTGCATATTTTACTCCTTTATGGCATATACGGATTTGTCGGAAGATCTTGTTGATTAAGATCCCATGTACGCTTTGGGCTATTGCCTATGTACTCTAGTTTTTCATCTACTACTTGATAATCTCGTGTCATTGAAAAGCACTTGTCATATTCTAACTGTGTAATTTCAATATAAGTGCCTTCTTTAAGTTCATAACTTATATCTATTATAACACCTTTATCATTATAATACAACTTATGAATTGGTTTCTCACTTGTATCCCAGTTGTGATCTCTGCATGCATCGAAAAAATTACTGTAATCCATATCTTTTTATTAACTCCTGTGTACAAAAATTTTTGTTATAGTAATGAAATGGCATAGTTTGTGCGTAACCATTTACACAAAATGTCATATCATCTGTTAGTGTCCAATGGCAACTGTCCTGCCAATTATCTGTTTTAAATTTGTTTATGTGTTTTTTCATGTGTGTGAATGTTGGATAATTAAGCGTTGGAACATAGAACTGTTCACTACCAAGTTCAGTAGCCGCTATACTCATGAACACATCTGTATCTGCAATATCATGTCTACAATTACTTAGCACTGAATTTTTATACACATCAAAATTATCTAGTACTGTTTTACATCTTGTAAAAAACTCTTGTGTTTGGGTGCAATGTCTAAAATACATAAAGCCATTGTATGCATTTAGTAACATGTTTTCACTCCACAGCGATCTATACTCTGTGTCGTTAACAAATTCGCCTCTGTAGTTATTTACTTGTGTGGTAAAGCAGACGTTGCGTAGCCTACAGCCTACCCACCAGTGATCAATATTGCTTGTAATAAGCATATCACTTTCTACTTTGAATGTTTCTTTAAAGGGTGTTAATTCCCATGCTAAACATTCATTTGCAAACGGAGGCATTGTAGGTATTTTAATTACTTCATCAAATGCATGTTGCATGTGTGCTGGAACATCACAGTCTGTAACCACTGCAAAGTCATTTATTTTACAATATGTTTTGATAGTTAGTGCAAGTAGATAAGCACACTCCAAGTACTCCGTGCCCTGTGCAAAAGTTAAGTAACCTTGATCGCGTGTTTTTGCTCTCATAGTTTATCGCCTATATCTAAAAGACTGCGCTTGTTCATAACATGTAGGTCACCTGTGTAACGTAATACATTGTGTGACTTTTTGTATTCATACTTTATTAACCATCGACCATCATTGTAATCCAGTACACAATCACTGCTACTAAGTGCAGGCAATGCATAGTCAAATGTATCCGTATTTGTGTATCCACTGCATACTTGATGTGCAATGCTTAGTGCAAAGTCATTACGAAAAGGTGTTCTACGGTATCCAAAAAGTTTAGCAAAGTAATCATAGTTTTTGTATACCATGCGCCAAGTATCAAATATACGCTGTGCATGCGCTGACTTACGAAAATACACCACTGTTGCCCAGCGCATTTCAAATCCATTATTTGTCATAAACTGGTCATGTCTAAAAACTTGGTTGCCTGTTATATCCCAACTATGATTATGGCACATAAAGTCGTGATCACATCCAAAATAGTTTGCAAGTGTATCACACTGTACAATGTAATCACTGTCTAATAATATAGTTTCATCATAAGGACTTAGTTCATAAGCACTGTATCTTCCTATATTATTCCATTCAGTGCCTTCAAGTTCACCATTTGGATAACGAAAAGTACGAAAGTTACGTTGTTCTGGATCTAATTTTATTATTGTACAAGGTACGTTTAAATGTTTAGTTGCAAGTCGTGCGCATATTTCGCTTAGACTTTTATAGTCTAACTGCGCACTTTCACTGTACAATATAACAACGCCTTTAGACTTCAACTTGCCCTGCTTTGCGCTTTCCCTTTAGCAGTTGATATTCATTATGCCAATCATTGTGTACTTCGTTCCAGCGTTCATCACACAATTCTAGTAGTTCTTGTACATTAACTTCAATAGGAGTATCGTAACTATCTGGTATAATAGTCTCTGTAGGCTTGTTAAACAATCCTACATTTACGTTTTTCATATACAAGTAACTTAGCAGTGTCATATCAACACGAAACAATCCACCATTGTATGTTACACTAAGGCGTTGCTGTTGTTGTTCTTTAAGTGTTTGTTTTTGCCTATTAAGCGCGAAACGCTCATTAGCATATGATTCTAGATTTTCCATAGTAGATATTATAACAGGCGCCGTAGCGCCTGTCAATAGTAAAAATGTTAATTTGTATTAAGCGTGACCTACAGTGCCTGATACTGTAATTGTGCCGCCAGCATCACTAACATGAGTAGTATTGTGCTTTTCACTAGTGAACGCCATGCGCTGTGTACCGTCGACTTGATCCAGTACGTTGTAAATTGATTTGTTAAAACTTACACTATCTGCCGCACTATCAACCCATGTGCAACTTACTTCAACTGCTGCAG
>JGI24005J15628_10001160_pt1 | contig 14258 bp, 20 predicted proteins | sample LinPmetageLP40_FD_15628 | JGI IMG/M metagenome (IMG submission 15628)
AGTCAGACCCAGTTGCTTGTGCATCCTTGATCATCTCGATTATCTGATTGGTAATAGTTTCTTTGATATCTTTTTTCATAATGGTTGCCTCCTCAGGCTATTTAAATAAATACAATGGAAGCCACTCTCCCGAATGGCTTCGATGAATTTACTTAGATGGCGACAATGCGCTCCCGACCAAACTTCTCCCACAGCCGCTCGTCACCCATAGTTAGGTAGGTGCTGAACTCTGTGATCTCGTCGGTATAGTCTCGCTCAATGCTGATAGCGTAAGTCACATCAGCGGTAATCTTTCCAGATCCGGTAAGGTCAATAGCTTTGACGATGCCTTCAATGAAGCAATCAGTGCGTCCTACAAAGTCATAGGCTCGTATCTTGGTTCCGATTTTAAATGTGTTCATGTGTGCCTCCTCGGCGTTACTGTATGTCTATACAGTGGTTCAAATAGTGCTCAACGAGCAGTTGTGCGAGTATAAAACAGGGTATTCTCATTTTGCAAACTTTTTTTTGTCAGCGTATAATAAAAATCATTAAACATGAGCAAAAACAAGGCGTACATTAAGATGAGACTATGGTAAGCGTGGAAGTTTTTGATAAGCGATTGGATCGTATCGAAGCAAAGCTCGATGAGGTTTCTCAGACTCTCTCACATCTCGCTAGGATAGATGAGAGGCTGACTGGTGGTCACAAGCGCATCGACAGGCATGAGCAGAGACTGGATCAGCTCGAAGATCAGCAAAGGACAGTGGAGACTCGCATTGCTGAAACTATGGGCAAGTCAATGATCGTTGAGCGTGGAGCTTGGATAGTGTTCGCCGCCGTGGCTACCGCCATTGCTCAAATTTTTTGAATCGCGGGAAAAAGAATTAAGCACCCCAGTGCCGAATCCCTATAGGGAGATACACAAAGATGATAGAGATAGATAAGAGCTTGAAGCCATTGACTTACAGGCAGGAAAGATTCGTTAGTGAGTTCGTAGCGTCTGGCAATGCAACCAGATCAGCGGACGTTGCAGGGTATGCTCATCCAAATCATCAGGCGTTCAGGTTGTTGTTAAATAATAGTGTAAAGGCGGCTATTGATGCCGAAAGGAACCGTTTAATGAATGATAGCGAAGATAAACTCGCGTCTTATGTGTCTGATTTAGAAGCGTTGAGCAAGAGCGCCGATCAGTCCGGAACGCGCGTCAGAGCCTTAGAACTGTTGATCAAGGTGTTGGGTGGTTTTGCCCCCGAAAAGAGAGAGGTCACAAGCTTCCATGGCTCATTTCTTGCTGATTTAGACCTTGAGGAGGACGAAGTGCCAGAGCTTCTGGCTGAAAACTCCAAGGATATCAGCGACTTACATTAGGAGAACTCAACCTCATTAAGGTTGTGCTATCGATAGATCCGTCGCGCACATGTAATAAAAGGTAGGAGGTAGGGGGGGGTAGAGGTCTGGCTTCACTCGCGTTCGCGCATACGGTTCCATGTGGACTATATCACGAAAAATTAGAAAAATTTTGAAAGTAATTTTTAAAAAAATACAGGATAAATTTATGCACAGATTGATGATCACCAAGCGGATGGCACTTGAGTATCTTTCGCTAGACGAGGAAGCATTTGACAAGTTTATCAAGCCCTTGGTCACCACGCTCAAATTTGATGACCATATTTTATTTTTGACTGACCAGATAGATGATGCTGTTTCTGAGTTGATGACTAGCGGCGCTGTTGTTAACCCTAAATTTAAACTGCACATCGTTGAATAGGGGGGGCGGTCAATATGAGAGTACCTATTGAAATATACAGGAATAATTTCTGATGAAAGGTGTAAAGCATTACAAGAAAGATGGGACGGTTCATACCGGCGCTATGCACAAGATGCCTGATGGGTCGTTGCACTCTAATAAGACTCATACAAAAACAAGTGTGAAGCTGTTTCATNTGAGCGAGCTTTCTAAGACGGCACGGGCTAAAGCTAAAAAGGGCTAACTCATGGCAACACCTCGAAAGGGAAAGGCAAAAGTGAAGGTCACTGCTAGCGGCAAGAAAGTGTCCTATGGGCAAGCTGGTAAAGCTAAAGATGGTAGCCGCAGGGTGCAAGCTGGAACGGCTAAAGGCGATTCTTATTGCGCTAGGAGTTTAGGTATAAAGAAGGCGTTGTCGAAAGAAAAGCAGAACGACCCGAATACCCCCAACAATTTATCACGCAAGCGCTGGAAATGTTCTGGCGCAAAATCGAGGAGATGACTATGTCGCTGTACAAGAATATCCATGCCAAAAAAAAGCGGATCAAGGGTGGTTCTGGCGAGACTATGAGGAAGGCTGGGCAAAAGGGAAGACCTACTGCAAAGAATTTCAAAGACTCGGCTAAGACGGCTAAAAAATAAATGAGTAATCATCGAGAAACAAGGTACAGCAAAGGTGACTTTAGGCGTCCTGAGGATAGCAATAAATTTTCAGCGAACTTTGACAAGATCTTTGGGAAGCGAGATGTTCCTCAAAATGTACAGCGCTCATCTTATGAAACAAATGAGAAATTGCGCGTAGAAAACCAAACCACTGAAGAGTGGATCGCTGGGTACGAAAAGTATGAGGAGCCTGTGTGAAAACGATTGTTTTAGAGCGTTTTTGCTACCATCCTGAAGGCACTTTGGGCGTTATAAGGCTGGACGGAGATCTATTTTATTCGATTGAGAAGCCATGGTTAGATAATGCGAGGAGTGTCTCTTGCATCCCTGTAGGCACGTATCAAACGGGTTGGCGTAAGTCGCCTAAATTTGGTCAGACTTGGCAAATAGAGGATGTGACTGATCGCACGTACATTTTGATCCATGTGGCTAATTACCCTTCGGATGTGCATGGTTGCATCGGGCTAGGCACTTATTTGATGGGCGATAGGATTGCGGTGAGTCAGAGCAGAAAAGCTGTTACGCGATTTGAGAAACTGACGAAGGGCTTGGAATGGCAATTGGAGATAAAGAATGCTCCGCTTGCGGCGCTCTAAAGCCAGCAGATCACTTTGGTGCGTCTCAAGTCAGGTGTCATAAGTGCAGAGCGAGCAAGATGAAATCAGACGCGAATGCGAGCGTTGCATCTTATATGACGAAAAAGTTATCGGGTGTTCGTTACCGCCACCGTAAAAAAAATAGCGGGACTGAGCCGGTAAAGCTAGATCATTTGATGGCATTATATCAACAGCAGGGTGGCATGTGCGCGTTAACAGGATTGCCAATGCACTCAACCTCTGAAGAGTCTGACCTTTCAGTGAGTGTTGACAGAATTAATAACGATTTAGGCTATGAGGACGGCAACATTCGCCTTGTCTGCGCGAGGGTCAACTTCATGATGAACACGTTAGACGATGCTCACTTTCAATGGTGGTGTCGAGCCGTGGTTAATAACATTGGAAATTGAAGAGGTCGCGGCAAAGCTCAAGGGAAATTTTCCCCTTTATGCGAAAAATGTGCTGAAAATCGTTACTAAAGAGGGCGATTCCGTCCCATTTGTTCTTAATGCGGCACAGTTATATGTCCATCGTCAGTTAGAAAATCAGCTAAAACAGCAAGGAAATATTCGAATGTTGTGCCTAAAAGCGCGACAAACGGGTATTTCTACCTATGTGCAGGGTCGCAACTACTGGAAAGTTACCCAAAACCGTAATGCCAACGCATTCGTTTTAAGTCATTTAGCCGAGTCAACAACAGCAATCTACAACATGGTGAGGTATTTTTATGACAATGTGCCACATCCGGCGTTTAAACCACCGCTGGCTAGTCAGTCGGCGACAACTATGGTATTCGACGCGATCAACTCACGCTACAGAGTTGGGACCGCAAGATCCACACAGACAGGGCGGGGACAAACAAACAGATTTGTCCACGGATCAGAGGTTGCCTTCTACCCTCAAGGAAGTGACATAGTCGCGGGTCTGTTGCAGACAGTAGGCGGACAGAAATCTGAAGTGATACTTGAAAGCACGGCGAATGGAGCTGGCGGCTGGTTCTACGATCAAGTAATGAAAAGCCTTAGGGGTGAGACTGAGTGGATCACCTGTTTCATCCCTTGGTTTTGGATGCCCGAATATAGAAGGAAGCCCTCGCCGTATTTTGAGGCGACTCCCGAAGAATATAAATTAGCACAACGATACAATCTCGATGACTCGCAACTGTGCTTTAGAAGAGCCAAGCTTGATGAGCTGGGCGGAACAGATCTTTTCTGTCAAGAGTATCCTAGTACGCCGCTTGAAGCATTTTTAACATCCGGTAGGTGCTTCGTTGAGGACATCCACTTATCTACAGCCGAGAATGACTGCTACACGCCCGACTTTGTGGGAGACATCTTTGGAGGCGCTCTTTCTGAGCGATCCTTAGCTCCATATCGGGAGTGGTATCCACCACTTGCAGAAGACAACTACACCATAGGCGTTGATGTTGCCGAAGGATTATCTTACGGAGATTATTCCTGCGCCCAAGTTTTGGATTCTTTAGGCAGGCAAGTTGCATGCTGGCACGGACACATAGATCCGTGGGAGTGGGGCAATATCGTATCTCAGATCGGTCAGCGATATAACAATGCTTACGTTGTGGTAGAGCGAAATAACCACGGTCTGACAACCCTGCGCCGACTACAAGAATTGTCTTACCCGAATATGTTTATTGAGCATTCGGTAGATGGTGCTTACACCGATAAAATGACAAAGCGAGGAGGTTTCCTTACCACCTCTAAAACGAAGCCTTTAATCATAGATGGACTAGCGGCATTACTTAGACAGGGTCAGAGCGGCATTGCCGATATGGACTTAGTGAGCGAGTTGCGAACTTACATAATAGACGATAAAGGGGCTTTCAATTCTCAGTCAGGGTGTTATGATGATAGGGTGATGGCTTACGCTATTGCCCTGCACGGACTTGCTTCTATGCCGAGACCTCGGCATCGCATAACACAAAAGCGATTCAAGACGCTAGATCCCGTGACAGGCTACTGATGCTAGAAAATGATGTTGAGTTAAGCAACGATACCTCGGATGGTGTGCAAGATCAAAGCATGCAAAGCCTTGGCGCTCGTCTTTCCAGCACATTTCAAGAATATAAAGATGCTCGCAAAGAAACAGAAAGCGAGTGGCTTAAAGATCTCCGTCAATACAATGGTCAGTACGAACCTGACGTATTAGCCCGATTAAATGAGGCTGGAGCGAGATCAAAAGTATTTGTTGGACTTACTCGAACTAAGGTAATGGCGGCGTATAGCCGAATTATTGACCTCATGTTCCAGCGCGGCGATGTGTTTTTTTCGGTAGAGTCCACACCAGTCCCTGACTTAGATCCTATGCAAGCTATGCAGATGCGCCAACTCGCTACAGCACAAGTGATGGAAGCATCGCAAATGATGGACCCTGCCATGAACGAAGATCTGGTCATGGCTAGGATGCAGGAACTCGAAGAAGAGTTGAAAAAGGCTGAAAAAAGAGTTGCCGATGACGCGGCTGAATTAATGACCATCGATATTATGGATCAATTAATTGAGACCAACGCAGAGCAAAAACTTAAAGAAAGTATTTTAGAAGCCTGTATTTTCGGTTCGGGTGCTTGTAAAGCAGGAACAGTAAGAATCGACAAAAAACAATCTTACTCAATGATGGTTGATCCAGAGACTGGTGAGCAAGCCTACGGTCTCAGTGTGATAGAACAGCCTATGCCGGAAGTTGAGAGCGTCTCTGTTTTTGATCTCTATCCCGACCCGTATTGTTCTTCTCTTGATGATTGTGACGGGCTATTCCGCAGGCACGTATTGACTCGCCGACAGTTCAGAGAATTAGCTGATTTACCACAGTTTGATTCTGGAATGATTAAGTATTTGCTAAAAACAAACAGGACAGGTAACCACACTGAAGAAGAGCATGAGCGTACCAGAAGGCGTATTGCTGGTATCAATGAGCATAGCGAATCCAATAGATTTGAGGTTATGGAATATTGGGGCTGTGTTGATGGCTATGAGCTAAAAGAACATGGTGTAGAGATACCCGAAGATGCTGATTTATCGAGCGATTTCAGTGCCTGTGTTTGGTTATGTTCGGGAAAAGTAATAAAGGTGATGCTTAACCCTATAAAAGGTTACGACATTCCTTACTTCATATTTCCTTATGAGAGATCTCCTCACCAGTTCTGGGGTACAGGCGTACCTCGGATGATGCGGGACTCTCAAGGGACGATGAATGCCGCAACAAGAATTTGGTTAGACAATTTAGCTATGTCTTCTGCGCCAATGGTTGAGATAAATACTGATCTGCTTGCCGCTGGAGAAGATCCGACGGACATCCATCCTTGGAGGGTGTTCCTTCGAGAGGGCGGCGATGGTTCTATGCCGATGGTTCGGTGGTATCAGCCCATAGCAAATGCTAACGGATTAAATCAGATTGTTGAGATTTTCCGTCGATTTGCTGATGAGACTACGTCACTTCCAAGCTATACACACGGTGAGCAGACTAGCGGTCTGAATAAAACTGCAACAGGAATGTCAATGTTGATGGGTGCGGCTAATGTTGCGCTTAAATCAACGATTAAGAATCTAGATGACTTTTTGATGGAGCCAATGATTACTGCATTGTTCCATTGGAACATGCAATTTGGCACAAATCCTAAATCAAAAGGTGATCTGAGGATTGTCGCAAGAGGAAGTACAGCTCTTGTTCAAAAAGAAGTGCAAAGCCAGCGCTTATTGCAGTTCCTTTCGCTGGTATCAAACCCCATGGATTCTGGATTGGTGGATCGTAATCAATTGCTTCGTGATATTGCACAGAGCATGGACATCGACCCAGACGAAATTGTGAAGTCGGAGGAACAGTTAGCCTTTGAACATCAACAGCAACTTGCCCTGCAAGCCGAAGCTCAACAAAGAGCAATCGCAAGCGGTAATGCGCCTGAAGGAGAAAGCGGAATGGCACCTCCTCAAGGATCTTTTTAGAAGCCGCTTTGCTGACGCACAGCGTCGGCTTGAGCAAGCAGACGATAAAAATTTTAGGATGGAGCAAGGCAGACTCAGAGAGTTGCGCTTCTTGCTTGATCTTGAAAAAAGCGCGGAAGCGCTATTAAGCCAGTCACGGACCCCCAAGAGGACACCCGCGATTGAATAACAACGGACATCGAGAAATCGCCCCGTAAGGAATTAAATTATGTCGAGAAATGACCCTGACCGCTTAGAAGCTGAAGCGAAAGAGTTGATGGAGCAAATGTTAAACGCTAAAAATGGAACCCCAGAGACCGTTCAATCTCCAGAGGATACTCCAGAAAAGCCGGAAGATTTGTTGCAAGAAGCCCCCGAACCTACGGATACGGCTGAGACTAACGCTGAAAAGGTCGAAATATCGGAAGATGCCAGCGGTGAATCTGAAGATATGGCGTTAGCTTTGAAAAAAGCTGAAAAGGCAATGAAAAGCGCTCAGAGCAGAATGACAAAAGCTACCCAAGAAGCGGCGGACTTGAAGCGGCAAAACGCCGACCTGATCAAAGCTGTTGGGGAGCTGAAAGGTCAACTTGTTGAGCAACAGAAAGATGACAGTAAGTTAGCGCAGTTAAGGGAAGACTACCCTGATCTAGCTAACCCGCTGTTAGATGAACTGAAGCGAACGCAAGATGAGGTTTTAAGTCACAAGCAACAACTTGCTATTGAACAGCAACGCAAAGTAGATGAACAGAATGAACTGTCTATCAAGGCGCATTTTGATCGCATCAGGGCGGAGCATCCAGATGTTGACGAGGTTATCGAAACAGCAGACTGGCTGAATTGGCTTGAGGATCAAGATTACTCTACCAAAGAGTGGATTCAGACTGGCTCGTCAAATGATGTGAATACGGTTCTTTACAAGTTTAAAAGTGACATGGGATTTAAACCACCCACACCGCAAGAGAGGGCTTTAGAGAGGGCAAGATCGGTTGCAGAACCAAAACTGCCTAAGTCTCGAAAGCCACAAACCAAAGCTGAATCTCGAAGCTGGAGTGTGGAAGATATCAAGCGGATGACCAATCATGAATTTGAGAAGCATCAAAGCGAGATATTATCAGCAATGAACAGTGGAAAGATTCGGCGATAACTTTTGCATATAGGTAAATAAAAATGTCTTTTTCACAATTTAGCACGGGTACAACTTCTGAGGTGAACTTCATCCCAGAGGTGTTTTCTAAGCTTTTACAAGCTAAGTTCTATAAGCAGAGCGTACTTCCTGCAATTTCTAACACTGATTACGAGGGTGAAATCTCTGGTCAAGGTGAGAAGGTTGTAATTCGTACAGTTCCTGCTGTAACCATCAATGACTACTCCGGCTCTATCACAACTCAAGAGTTAACGACTGCGAAAGTCGAAATGCTCATCGACAAGGCTAAGTATTACAGCTTCAAAGTCGATGACGTATTAGCGGCTCAAGCAGATATTAATTTGCTTGAGAAGGCTTCTGCGGATGCTTCGGAGGGAATGCGTATTGCGGTGGAGACCGACGTATTAGCCAACGCTGTCACAGGTGCTACGACGACTGTCGGTCAAACTACCATTACCGCAAGTAACATTCTCGAAAAAGTGCTGGATCTTTCAACTTCACTTGACGCGCTAAACATTCCAGAAGAGGGGCGTTACATCGTTCTTTCTCCTGAGTTTGTCAGCATGCTCAAGCAGTCTGAGCTACGCCAAGCTTATTTGACGGGTGATGCAACTTCACCGTTGCGTAATGGCAAAGTTGGAATGGTGGATCGTTTTACAGTCTATCAGTCCAACATGCTTTATACAGCTTCGTCAGGCGCTGACGCTGGATACACGCACGTTTTGGCGGGTCATCCTAAGGCTCTTTCTTTCGCTTCACAGTTCACAAATGCTGAAACTGTGCGAATGGAAAGTACTTTCGGCGACCAAGTTCGTGGTTTGAAAGTTTACGGCTCGAAGGTCGTAACTCCAGATGCACTTTGTGTAGGTAAGTGGACGTAATAGTCCAAATGGATGGGGGAGGGAGACCTCCCCCGTTTTAAGTGGAGATCGTGCGTGACAAAAACCAAGACAAAAAAAGACGATATATTTCAGAAGGCAAGTGCAGACTTTGGGAAAAAGCTAGATAGACGATTGACTTTATCTCAGCTTGAGGAGCAATTGAAGCAACTCGAAAGGGATCAAAAAAATCCTCCGAAAGAAGCAGAAGAGCTGATCCCCAAGAGAGTTCAGAATGTCATTACTGGCAATATTTTTGAGTATAACGCGATATTTAAAAACAATCCCGATTTACAGGTAATCGAGTGGGAGAATACTGATGGCGACAACTAAAGTTGTAGATATTTTGGATCGCGCTAGCATTATCTTGCAAGATAACACACAAGTACGGTTCCCAAATTCTGAGCTACTCAAATTCTTCAATGACGCTCAACGAGAGGTTGTACTTCATCGACCAGATGCAAACATGGTCAATACTGTTGTCAACGTGACTGATGGTAGCAAGCAAACTCTTCCGGCAACTGCGCTACGGTTGATTGATGTAATTCGCAATGTCAATGGTCGAGCTGTAACTCAAGTAGATCGAAGGATACTTGATGAGACTCTGCCAAACTGGCATGAAACTAGTGCTGGCACAAACAAAATTGAACATTATATTTATGATCCGGCAGACCCCAAAAACTTTTACGTCTACCCCAAAGGGGCTTCCGCATCGCACACGCTAGAAATTGTCTATAGCGCATCAACATCCGATACTTCGATAAGCGATTTTTCAAGCGACACACAAGTGATAGGAATCGATGATGTATATGCCAACTGTTTGTTGGATTACATCCTTTACAGATCGTATCAAAAGGATTCTGAGTTCGCAGGAAATGCACAAAGGGCAATGATGCACTATCAAAGTTTTGCGAACGCCTTGGGCATTAAAACTCAAGCTGACAGCGCACTTACTCCGGTTCCGGCATAGGCTATAAATAGTGAAATATTCTGATTTTGCTCCATACATTCGACCCGAAGTTCAAGGCTGTCCAGACTTCCTCTTAGAGAGATCTGTGCGCGACAGCGCGATTGATTTTTGCCAGCGAACTGACGTATATGTTGCGGAACCGGAATTTATAACTGTCGTAAAAGGCGTGAATGAGTATGCCGTTACGATACCAACGTCAACTGAGCTGAACCATATACTTGATATCTTTAATGACAGGCAGGCTTTAAAGCCAGTTAGCTATGCAAAACTGTTGTCTTTTCTCGGTGATGAAAATACAGAAGGAACTCCTAAATATTATGCTCAAAGAGATAATACAGATTTCTATGTGGCACCAATCCCGTCAGACCGTAATTCTTTAAGAGTTTTGTATTCGTTAAAGCCGTCTTCGTCTAGTACAAGCATTCCTGACACTGTCGGAAAAGAGTATAGAGAAGCAATTTCTCACGGGGCATTATTTAGACTCCAGATGATGGCTGGACAGCCATTTGGCAATCCAGCAATGGCTGGAGCAAATAGAGATTTATTTGAAAAAGCAGTAGGCAGGACAATACGCCAAGTGAAGTATGGGTACTCAGGCGGTTCTCTCACTTGCAAACCGAGGGCGTTTATTTAATGGCTTATTCACAAACACTAAACTTGGTTGCCGGAGATACGCTCCCTATGCTGAATTTTACGCTAAGAGACTCCAACACTGCGGCATCTGGTCAGGTTTTAGACGTTGATGACAGCTCTACGTGGTCGCCAATTGATCTAACAGGCGCAACGGTGAAACTTCGAATCAGAGAGCTAGGCAACACGACGGTCAAAAACACATTGACATGCACTGCTTTTGACTTACTCGGTGGGAAAGTAATGACAAACTTTCCGTCGGGGACTCTTGATGCCGCAGGCACTTTTGAAGGAGAAATAGAGATTACCTTTGCAAATGGAGGCATCCAGACAATCTATGATTTAATTAAGCTAAAAGTTCGAGCGGACTTTGACTGATGGCAAGCAACATTAAGGTTTATTTTGCTGACTTAAAGGCATCTGCTAGTACGGTATCGCCTGCTAGTGATATTTTATTCACTGATGTGTCGGCTTCCGAATTTTTTTTAGACTATAACTCAAAACATAGATTTTTGACTTCCACTTTTTCGTTTTTGGATGCTCCTGCATTTAATTTAAATAAGGCGACTTTTGACACTTTATTATTTACAGATTCTCTGGGATTTTCGGTAACAAAATCGCTAAATGATACGGCAACCATATTAGATGTTCTCGCAATCAGTGTGGATTTCAATCGAGAGAAAACTGATAATTTTTTATTAGCCGAACAAAGTACATTTAATGTAACAAAATCGGTTGACGATGCATTTGTTGTCGGCGAGATAGTTTCGCTGGATCTCTTACAGAGTAAAACGGATAGCATTAGCTTTACCGATAACGCACCTAGTTTTTCAATATCATTACCTAAAATCGAAAGTGTTGTGATAGCGGATTCTTTCGCCACAACAACCATCTTTAACCGAGTTTTTAATGATGCGTTTGCGCTTGACGATTCGGCAACGATAGATTCTCTTACTAAAGACTTTCAATCAAACAAAACAAATGTATTTGGCTTTTCTGATTTGCAAGTTTTCTCTGTTGAGAAGTCATTACAGGATTCAGCAGTACTTGCAGAGAGCCTTGCTTTGAGCGCAACAAAAAATGTATCTGACACCTTAGGGCTGTCAGAGGACTTTGATCTTACTGTCACTACGGTTCACAGTGCGGTATTTAACTTTTCACCCTTAAATACATTCACACTCAACAGGTAGGTAAAAATTATGTTTACTGATGATATGACCTTGACGGGTCACGTAACAATTTTTCTAAACGGACAGGTGGCGCAAGAGATTCCAAATCTTGTTGTCACAACCGGCAAAGCATTTGTCGCAAGCAGAATGACGGGAACTAGTGAGGCAGTAATGTCTCATATGGCAATCGGCACAGGTACAACTGCCGCCGCCGCTAGCGATACAGCGCTAGGCGCTGAAGCGGCGCGAGTTGCTTTGAGCGGCACTAGCGCCTCCAGCAATGTTGTGACGTATTCGGCTACATTTCCAGCAGGCACAGGCACTGGCGCTTTAACCGAAGCGGCTCTTTTGAACGCATCTTCAGCGGGTACTATGTTGTGTCGCACGGTTTATAGTGTGATCAACAAGGGTTCCGCAGACAGTTGCACAATACAGTGGCAAGTCACGGCGTCGTAAAATAGGGGCTGAAAATGGCAGTTGTTTTTTCCAACAATGCGGCAACGACGCTTTCGTCTAGCCTCACCAGTAGCGCCACAAGCGTTGCAGTCGTAGACGGTTCTGTCTTTCCGACGCTCGGCAGTGGCTATTGTTATTTGACGCTGGAAGATGTATCCGATAATCGAGAAATTGTGAAGTGTACTGCAATCTCTGGAAACACGCTGACGGTTGTACGGGCACAAGATAACACAAGTGCAAGGGCATTTTCGGCGGCTGACAAGTGCGAACTTAGGCTTACTGCCGCCGGTTTGAACGACGTTGCAGATCAAGCTGTAAGCGACAGTCCTACTTTTGTGGATGTGACGGCAACATCTCTAGAAATATCTGGGTCTGCAAGTAGTTTTGCAGGAACCGTAGCGATTACCACAGCCGATAACCTAGACACCCTCTCACTTATATCTACAGATGCAGATGCTAATGTTGCACCCAATTTAAGATTATATAGAAATTCTAGTTCACCAGCAGATTCTGACCAGCTAGGTCGCATTAACTTTACTGGTCGTAATGACAACAGCGAAGATGTAGATTACGCAAGAATTATTACTCAAATTAAAGATGCTTCTGATGGAACTGAAGAAGGTCGTTTCGCTATTAATACAATGTCTGCTGGGGACATATATAGCCGTATTAATATAATTGAGACTGAAACTGTATTTAACGACGAATCTATAGACGTAGACTTCCGCGTTGAGTCAGATAGTTTAACTCATGCTTTATTTGTGCAGGGTTCGGACGGCTCGGTCGGGATCAACAACTCAAGCCCAACGCAAAAATTACACGTTGGCGGCAATGCAATAATCACGGGGCTTACACGCCTCGGCGATGGCTCGGCAAGCAGTCCCGCATACCAGTTTGTTTCTGACACAGATAGCGGTATGTTCAGGTCTTCTTCAAACGTCCTTGGGTTTAGCACTGACGGCACAGAACGTATGCGCCTTAATGCTTCTGGTGATTGGATGGTATCAAATACCGCTGCTAACGTAGCATCTGGTTATAACAATCAAGCAGGTTGCGGATGGAACGACTCAGATACGCATTTCGAAATTGCAACTACGTCAAATAGGTCGGCTTTAGAAGTTGGTAAAAATAATTCTATCGATGGAGAGCTTGTTACCTTTAGAAAGCAATCCACTGTGGTGGGTGCTATTGGTACTGCAAACGCTGATTCCATAACTATAGGTAATGGAACTGGTAACTTAATACTTTACGCAGGAACTGTTGCTCCTTGTTCAAGTAGTACAGGTGGTGCAAGTAACGGTGCAGTTGATTTAGGATCTTCTGCAAGACGCTTCAAAGACCTCTTCCTGTCAGGCTACGCTTATGTTGGTGCTTTAAAAACAAATAATTCTGTTGAATCTGTTGGCAACCTCACATTTTGGGTTCCAAACGTAGGCGAAGCGGTTCGTATTGAGCAGAACACAGGCAACCTGTTGGTGGGGACTACTTCTACAAGCCTTTACAACGATACAAGCGGTGGCGGTATAAACCTGTTCGCTAACGGCGGTGTAACTTTAGCTAAACAAGCTAGTTCAGCATCTGACCCAGTGTTGCTTTTGAATAATACAGGGACGGCAGGACAGATGATTGACCTGCGTCAAGACGGCGCAACCGTAGGCTCGCTTGGTACTGCTAATGGTAACGCCTTTATTTTAAGCAATGACGTTGGTTTAACATTTGCTGGCGGTAATGATGCTATCTTCCCAACTACTTCAGGGGGTGCATACAGAGATAATGCTATTGACCTTGGTGGCTCTAGTGAACGCTTCAAAGACCTATACCTATCAGGCTCAGTAAATGCGGCATCTCTAGACATCTCAGGCGATGTGGATATTGATGGAACTTTAGAAACAGATAACCTTACTATTGGCGGCGCACAAGGTACTGACGGACAAGTTCTTACTAGTACAGGTTCCGGTGTAGCTTGGGAAGATGCAAGTGGTGGCGGAGGCGGTTCGGCTAATGCGAACGGATTCCCTTACAGCCGTGTGCCGACGAAGGATTTTAAGGGGAACTCGGCTGATCCTGCTGGGTATTGGTATCCCT
>JGI24005J15628_10001164_pt1 | contig 14229 bp, 14 predicted proteins | sample LinPmetageLP40_FD_15628 | JGI IMG/M metagenome (IMG submission 15628)
AGACGGTTACTGAAGCAACTCCAGAAAAATAAGATTTATTCTATATTGAGTAGATTTATAAAATTGAACACTAGTCTTACTGGTGTTCAATTTTTGTTAAACCCGGAATATACATTAGCGAATTGTTATGAGTAGTATAAAGAGCAATAAATCAGGGATTTATGGTCGAAAAGCATAGCGTAGCTATGGTTGCAGACCACAAATCAGCGAAGCGACTGATTTGCCCCGTGCCAAAGGCATCCCTATGGGAAAGGGATGCCTATGGCACAGCTATTTTGCTACGGAATAGATTTTCTAATGTATATTCCGGGTTAAACCCAATAGTTAAAAGCATTCAATAAAAAATAATTAAAATTATGGCGATTACAGCACAAGATGTTAACAAACTAAGACAAATGACCGGTGCAGGGATGATGGACTGCAAAAAAGCTTTGACTGAAGCCAATGGTGATTTTGAAGCTGCAATAGATTTGCTAAGAAAGAAAGGACAAAAAGTATCTGCTTCAAGAGCGGATAGAGAAACATCTGAAGGTTCCGTTTTTGTTAAAACAAATGAAGATAGTTCTGAAGCAGTTTTGATCGCGTTAACTTGCGAAACTGATTTTGTAGCTAAAAATGAAGCATTTTTAGCATTGGGAAATGCAATTGTAACAAGCGCATTTGACACAAAAGCAGCTACAGTTGAAGAGCTAATGAATAACAAGATTGGCGATTTAACCATTGCCGATAAGGTAGTAGAATTGGTAGGTAAGATAGGTGAGAAGTTAGTCGTGTCAGAAATGATCACTATGACTGGTGAGACTATTATTCCTTATATACACGCAGGGAGTAAGCTTGGTGTATTGGTAGAATTGAAAGGGGTAAATGGAACAGATGTTTCAGGTGCAGGAAAAGACGTTGGAATGCAAATTGCAGCGATGAACCCAGTATCAGTTGATTCAAGTGAAGTTGCTCAAGAGATAATCGATAAAGAGTTGGAAATCGGTAGAGAGCAAGCTATTGCTGAAGGAAAGCCTGAACAAATCGTTGATAAAATCGCTCAAGGTAAACTTCAAAAGTATTTTAAAGACAATACTTTACTTGCACAGCCATTTGTGAAAGACAACTCATTGACTGTTGCGAAATATTTGGATGGTATAAACAGTGGATTGACTGTTGCTTCTTTCAAAAGAGTAACAATAGGCTAATTTATTACATTAAAATGTAAAAGCCCTGACGATTTTCGCCTGGGCTTTTTTGTTTTATATTTGCGAGGTATCTAAAAGTTAATTACATTTGGTATTAACACAGGTGATAATCACGTTTGAATTGAATATTATGAAGTCAAGATTGTTAATAGTTGCGATATTTGCCCTAAGTCTTTCAGCTTGTACTCAGTACACATGTCCTACTTATGCTAAGGAAGACACTAAGAAGCAAGAGGTGAAGGAACAATTGCAGCAAGAGAATATCTAATATAGCTACCTATTTAATATCGGTATACTTATTGACATCTGTAGCAGTCACCTCGCTGCCACACATGATTACAAGCCTTTCAACAACATTCCTTAACTCACGTATATTTCCAGTCCAATCAGATTTTTGAAGCGTAGATATGGCCTCTTCCGTGATTGATTTGGGTTTTGTGCCGTATTCATTCGCAATATCTTCTAAAAACTTACTTACTAATAGCGCAATATCTTCCTTACGATCTTTAAGTGCCGGTACATTGATTAGTATAACTCCTAAACGATGATATAGATCTTCCCTAAATTTATTTTCAGCGATGGCCTGTTTGAGGTCTTTATTCGTTGCAGCAACGATACGCACATCGACTTTCAATTCTTTGTCACCACCCACTCGAGTGATCTTATTCTCCTGAAGGGCACGGAGTACTTTGGCCTGTGCGGACAGACTCATATCCCCAATCTCATCTAGAAATAGTGTACCCCCATTAGCTTGCTCAAATTTACCAATGCGCTGTTTGATAGCTGATGTGAATGCCCCTTTTTCATGACCAAATAACTCGCTTTCTATCAATTCAGAGGGGATAGCAGCACAGTTCACTTCAACCATAGGGAATTTAGAGCGTCCACTTTTTTCATGTAGCCACCGCGCTACTAGCTCCTTGCCTGTTCCATTAGGACCAGTAACGAGCACTCGGGCGTCAGTAGGGGCCACTTTGTCAATCATTTCTTTGACATCACTTATGGCAGCAGATTCACCCACTATATCAAATTTCTTGTTGACAATTTTTTTAAGCTTGGTGTTTTCTTGCTTAAGGCTGTTTCTTTCTATGATATTACGCAGATGTATCAAAATCACGTCAATACTTTCAAATGGCTTTGATAGATAAAAGTATGCTCCTAATTTGATACAAGTGAGGGCAATTTTTTCATCTCCATGAGCAGAGATCATAATGCATGGGGTGTTGATTCCTTCGCTTTTGACTTTTTCAAGCAATTCGATTCCATCTAATTTCGGCATTTTGATATCACAAAATGCCACATCATAATTTGACGCACGAAGTTTTTCTAAGGCCTCTTCTCCATCTTTGGCTTCATCCACTTCATATTTTTCGCGTTCCAACTCTTCTTTCAATACAGCGCGAATGGCTGCCATATCATCGATTACTAGAATTTTACTCATCTATTCTTCAGTGTTTTCTTTCAATAAAAAATTGCAAGCCTATAAGCCGGATTCTGTTCCCGATAGCTATCGGGACCTTATCATTTATCTAGTCCCGACATTGCTATCGGGATCAATCAACCTACCCATAATGCTATTTCCGAGGAAATTGGAGCGAGTAACTCCATACATTACTTATTTGGTCTTTCAACCCACAAGGTTTACCCTGCCAATGATGTCACCATCAAAGCGGTGAGCTCTTACCCCACCTTTTCACCCTTGCCTGCCAAAGCTTCAGCGAAGGCAGGCTTGCCTGCTTTCTACTCAACTTGACGTTGGCGGTTTGTTTTCTGTGGCACTATCTGTCACTGACGATTACTGTCAGTGCCTTCCCGTTAGGAAGTGTGGTACTCTATGTTGCCCGGACTTTCCTTACTGACAGCAATCGTCAGCACGATAAGGCGGCTTGCAATAGGGGCAAATTTAGTAAAATAAACACAAAAAGGACTTCAGAAGTCCTTTTTACATTAAGATGTTGAGGTTGGTTAATAAACGTCAGCTCCAGTGAGTTTGTATTCATACTCATCGGCAAGATTGGCAACTTCTGACAATGCCTCCTTAACAGTATCTTCAGTAGCGGAATCAATGAACAATGAAGCTTCTACCTGAATAAATCCTTTAACAATTGAAAATTTTGCATAACAAAAATTTGTATTTTCTGCCAGCAGAGATTTGAGATCAAGGCCTTCATCAAACTCACAAACTTTTGAGCTGAATTCTATCAACTCCCTTCCATACTTGTCTAAATGCTTTTTCTCACCGTATACCGTTTGAAAGCGCTCATCAGGCAGTGGAAAAATAACGATAGAGACAGTGTTATTGTACTCAGAATATTGCCCACCGATTTCGTGAGCATAACTTTCCATAAAATTGTTGAGATCCATGATATATTAAGTTCAGTTCTTATTAAAGATAAGAAAAATAAATCACTTGTGTGAGTCTATTTTATTTTTACGTAAGTAGCTCCATACCCAAATTTATTCTTCTGGGCATCTTGATAGTAGGCTACATGAGGATGTTTGCTCAATTGTTTCTGAATTTTTGATTTCAGTGTGCCTGTACCACTTCCATGGATAAACGTGATTTCAGACATTCCTGTAGCAATCGCTGCGTCTAGATTTTTAGTGAATATTGTCAACTGATGATTAAGAATTTCATGAGACGCCATAGCACTTGTTGAAGACAATTGTTCAACATGCAGGTCAATAACACTCTTTGGAACATCAATTTGCTGTACTTCAGGTGATGAATTGCTAGCTAGTGATATTGAAGAGATATTGTTTTTTTCCTGATCGATTTGGTATAAATATCCTTTTTGCTCAATTAATGGTGCTAATTTGAAACTGTTGAAAAATGATTTCGCCTGAAATTTTATTTTTTTGCAAAGAGGAGCTTTATAGACTGTTGATTGTTTCTGAAAATAAAGTAAATCTATTTGTAGATTATTCCATTTCTCAAAATTCTTAATATTCCATTTATTCAGCAAAGTATGTGATTTAGGATAGCTCTGCATCGAAAATTCGCCCTTTATTGAATTTTCTGCTATGGAATGTGCGGTTATTAGTAATTCATAATCTGTATTGTTGATGAAATGCAAATCAACAAAATTCTCCGAGGAAGGAATAAAGGCAATATAAATCCCTGTGCGTGCCGTTGTCTTTTTTATAACACTTGTTTCGACTTGAGTCGGTTGGTCTCGATCAAAAAACGCTGATTCTTCCCTTTTAACCAGAACAACATCCTTTATCAATACAGGCATGGTGAAACCATCTTCTATCTCTATCTCGATAGTTTTGTCATCGATGATTTTTGTAATGAACCCTTCTTCATTGCTATGCAACCCGCGCACTTGATCTCCTATATTCATTTCTAATATGTTAGCCAGTGAAATTTAAGCTTGTTCTGTGAATTGTACTCTAATGTAGGGGCTGGTAAGTGAATCATGTCTCCCACAAATAACAGCGTGTTTATCACCCAGCTTTTAGATTGGATGTGAGAGAGATCCAGATCGAATGCCAAGTAGTATTGTCTGTAACTTTTAAATCCATTCGCAGCATTACTATCATCATTTGCATAAATCATGTTATTAGCACCATATCCAACAGCCAAGTTTAGCCATTTCGGAATTTTTTTCTGAAAAGCATGAAGATCTACCGAAAACCAAAATGTTTGAGCATTATAATCTTTTAGCCACTCTTCTGGCAATGTTTTGCCTAAAATATTGGGTCGAAGTGAGGCCAGGTTACTTCTATTGAATGAATATTTGGGATGAATGCGAACTTCACCCCACGCGAGGCCTTGAAATGTGAATAGCGCAGAACCTGTGATGTTGGCTAAGATGTCAGAAGTAGAGGCTCCGTACTCTGCCGAATATCCGTCCATGATTTCAATAGGTGTCATAAACAGTACGCCAATGAGACCTCCGTAAATATATGATTTTCTCTTATCTACACCTGACCACTTTAGTGCTTGGTATCCTGTTCTGCTGATGTGATAGGAGCTATACATATGTCCAGCTTTGTCTACTTGCTTCCACTCTTTACTATCATTAAAAAAATGGAAGCGTTCTTTCGGAAAGTCTTTGTACCATAATTCATTAAGCGCAACCAGAGACCCTCCATACCCCACCGCTGAAGATGCTATGAGCCATTTTAGGCGATTATTATTTTTGCTTGTGGAGTCGGACTGTCCATAAGCAGAAAACGCGAAGAAATATAAAATTATTAGAAATTTGAAAGCACTAGTCTTCATCTTTTATGGCTGTTTCTTTGCTAAGAATCTGTTGTTCTTTTTTGTTTCGCTGCCTTTTACGGGCATTCGTGAGCAACTCCTTTATTGTGTTGAAGTCCTGTGTATGCAATAGGCTAAACCCTGTGGTAATTGTTGAGGTGGAGTTTAGAGATGAGGAGTTGTTCAAAACATTGTAGTTTGTTCTGTTGTACATTTTCGCTCTTAACTTTCCATCTTGAGTGAGCATATACTCAACTGTCCAATCACCTACTATTCCTGACACATCTTGATTTTGGTCTTGATTGTTGAAGCCTCCTTCTCTAGTGACTCGTAGACGACCATCTAAAAAAGTATAGGAAAGTCGAAGTTGGAATGTATTGAATGCTTCATCATCCAGAGTTCCTAAATCCACGTCCACTTCGAGATTTTCATCTACCTGTGATACCCAATAACTCAATTGATTTGAGATGAATTCGCTTACACTATTGCCAATTGATCCTGTAGTATTGAATGATTGAGGAGGTGAAAATTTTCTTAAAACTATCAAACTAAAAACCTGACGGTTCAACTCGTGCTCATCAGTCGATATGCGATTTTCCAGTTCTGTTACCACATCTTCTAAATATACAGGACTACCATCTGGTCCTGTTATGGTGGCTGGATAGTCCTTGATATTAATATCAAAATCAATAGTTGGTGATAGCAATGGCCCATCCAACATTAGCTCAACATCTACAGGATAACCCCTTCTGATAGCAGCAATACTTTGATATGTAGTGTCGACTAGTGGAGATAGTGACGTGATTTGACTATAAGTGGCACTCATATCCAGGACGCCTTGATACGGATCTCCAAACCAAGAAATCTTGCTTTCAGGAAGCAAATTGAATTCCTTATTGATGATGTTATAAAGGGTGAAATTGTACCCTCCCTGATCCAATATGTAATCTCCAAACATATTGAACTCTCCATGAGTGTCAATTTGCAAATTTATTTGACCGTTGCCCCGACCTCTGATAATATCTCCAGATTTGATGTCAAAAATCAATTCACAATAAGCATCAGGAGTAATATCTAGATCAAAGTTCATCGTGAGTCCTTTGATATCAATGTTTTCTGAAACATCTATTTGTGCTGTTTTTGTCGTATCAGAAGCGAAACTCGAGAAATTAATAAAGTCCTCTTGCTCTATTTTGTCAGTATCGCCTATTGGAATATAAATCTTAGTGCCTTTGGTACTGGTGGCTGAAGCATTGATTGTCATGTTTCTGATTGGCCCTATAAAACTCACTTGCCCCGTAGCAAAACCATCTCCATAGAAGAGTTCATTGTCGCTAGAGGAAGTATTAAGAATTTGAAAAGTGGTTAGATCACTTTTTAGATTCATTACCATGTTTTTGAATCCTTTATGAGAAATGTTTCCAACAAGAGATGCCTTGGAGCCTAACGCATCAGTTAAATTGATATTCTCAAAATTTATTTTATCACCTGTAAAACCGAATGAGCCATCAAATGCATAAGTAGTATTGAGGTAATTCACTTTGATGTTGCCATTTTCGACAGAACCTAGCCCATTTATTATTGGAGCATTTGGTTTACCCGTTATTTTAAAAATTCCAGTAGCCTGCCCGTCAATATTGGTAAAGAATTTATTGAAGAATGGTTCAAGAACACTCACTGCCGTTTGATCAAAATTGGCACGTAGATCAAGCGGGCTTGTAATATTTTGAGGAATGTAGTACCCATTTATATTGATAGTTCTTCTTTCCTGTCTATCGAGGAAAGCCTTTATTTTAAATGATTGATCTTTTTCCTTCCAATTTATTTTGCCATACACATCACCGATTAAGAAATCGTCCAAATGAAAGTCTGCAATTGAGAGATCGTTTTCAATACTTGGGTTCTGATAGTAGTTTTGTATTGCCATGAAGCCGTTCAGTGAGCCTTCTATTTTTTTGGTGATTAGCGGATTAATGAGTCCTATGTCTAGATTTTCGAAATTGAAGATTGCACGTTTCTGAGGGTTGAGTGAAATATCACCATTTACCGACACACTTTGCTGGTCATTGGAAATTTTAAAATTTGAGAAGTGGATGTCTTTGTTATTTATGGATACTTGATTTTCTAGGTCAAACTGCCATGAATTTTCAAAGAGATTGATGGAGGATTCATCAAAGTGAATGACAGTAGTATCACTTAAGAAATCAAGTTTCCCTGTGATATTTGTACTGTTTTCATATTTGCTTTGCTCTATACTCAACCCAAAGTCAATGTGATCATTGTCCCAAATGGATTCTAGCATAAGGTTTTCCGTTTGGATGTTCCCATTGATTTTCTGAACCGTAGAAGAAACAAAACCCATTGCCAATACATTTGTTGAATCGGCTATTTTAGAAGCTGAAATATCAACATTTACCCCATAGAAGTCATGATTTTTGAAAGTCAATGTGTCGATATTGGAATTAACAGATAATATGGAAGTATATCCGCTTGAATATACTCCAATGATTTCTGTATTATCAGATATCTCAATGTTCTCCTCAAACAATTGAATGACCGGGGTGAACTTCTTCAGGTGAAGGTCATAGTTGATCAGAAACTGATTTTGATCATTGTTGTCTTTGGCTTCATAGTGAGCCGTGAGCAATTCTTGATCATTTTGTATGTTGAGTCTATACTCTTTTAGTAGAGTGAGTAAGCTTTTCACAGCAGTCGTATAATTGTAAGTACCTTCGATTTTTGTGTCGAAAAGATCAGAAGAGATGGTCAATGCCCTGTTATTATTTTCGTGAGATGATTTAATAACAAGACTGTCGATAGCGAGAGGTTTTCCATCATATTCTACAAATACTCCGTGAAACTTAGCTTCTCCAGCAATGCTATCAAGTTTGAGGCCTGTTGCGTCAATTGCAACATCTGTAATTAATAACACATTGTGTTTCGAAAGGTTGAGAGGTTTTAATAAAGCCATATCTAAATCTAGTGTTGCTTTGTAGCTGTCTTTTCCATCTCTGAGGTCGATAAATCCATCCAATGAAAATTTTAAATTAGGATCATCAATGCTTGCATTTCCTTCGAAGAACTCCTCTGCGAAACGAGCATCTGTATGAAGATTTGCGTAGTTGTAGTTGTAGATGCCTATTGATTTGATGTCACCTTCGAGCTGAAAATCAGCTGCTGTGAAATTGAGACCTTTTCCTTTAATCTCTCCATTTAGAGTAACTTTTTGGAACATAGATCGACCAGAAAATTCACCCAGATCGAAATCTAACATCTCTAAATGGCCGCTGTATTTAGAATCGTTTATATCTTCAGGTACTTTCAGGTTGATGTCGGATACTATTCTGCCCATCTGCGTGTCAAAAATACCATCGGCTACAAAGTCATAGGTGTATCCTATAAATTTCCCATTAAACTGAATTCTTCCGAATGAAGCTAGGAAACTATGTGTTTTTGGTTTGAGCATCGTTTGCAAGCTGTTTACATTCATGCTTCCTTTATTGATTTTCAAGTTAATGAAGGTTTCTGAAATATCAGGAAGTCCGTCCATAGCCACATTGCCTTGCAACGAATTGTTGCCGTTAAAGCGGATATTGAAGTTTCTAAAATTGAACTTACTTATCCTACCTTTGAAATCTCCCGAGACTTCTATTTTCTGATGCTGCTTGAGTAGGGTTGGAGCAAATAGTGCCAAGTCATCTGTGTATAGGGTTGAATTTTTGAGCTGTGCATCTATGCTCACCAGGTTGTTGAAATCGCGCATCGATTTTAGGCTTGAGTAGTTGAAAACTACTTTTTCAGAAATTACACTATTGCCAAATTGAGCTGTCAATTCGTCAAAGACCATTTGTTTTTGAGAAACACTAAATTTTGTCTCCAACGCTTTCACTTCAAGATTATTCACTTTATCAGTAGCAGTCAGTTGGGTGAGATCAAAAGATACAGTATCTCTCCTTTGTTTAAAATTAACAAGACTTGCGTCAATGTTCTTCAATGTGAAATGTTGATAGTCGAGCCGATCATGCAAAGAGTCTTTGTCAGGATTGTGGTAGGTGAAAGTGCTTTTATTGATTTTTACATTTTCGATTTCGATAAGTTTCGGTGTTTTCTTGTTTTTTGAACCCAATAGTAATTTTATCTTCCTAATAAGAATATTAAGGTTAAGGTCTGCAATCGAATCATTGATATTGTTCTTGGTTAGAAATAGATTGGCACTATCTAGATGAATTTCGTCAAAATGAATTACGTCATCCTTTCTAAGCGATATTAGCTGATAGTTGATGGTCGCCTGACCTAGATAAGCCATATTATTACCTGCTAGATCTATCGCATGAATACCGTTTAGTGTGATCTGATCCAACCAATCTATAGTAACGTGTTCAATTGTGATTGGAAAACCAGTCTGTTCTGAGAGAGAAATAGACAGTTTTTTCACAACTTTGGTTTGAATATATGGAATCTGTAAAGCGATGGCTGCTGCTATAAATAACAGTACTATCCCAGCTATTACCCAAAGGGTTATTTTAACAAAGCGATTTTTAATAAATTGCGCCAAATTACGAGGTGTACTTCTTACTATTAATAATTATAAACGGATAGTTAGTATAACGCACTGAAACAAAAGTACATATCTACGAAGTTAGATTTACGAATCGTAATCAGCTATTGTTTAACAATCTACTACTTCGGTTCTTTACCAGATCCGTTGTTAATATATTTAAAGCACATATGAAGCCAACAATACTTGCCATAGAATCCTCTTGTGATGAGACATCTGCTGCGATAATACGCAATGGCAAAATAGCTAATAATATAGTCGCTACGCAATCGGTACATGAAAATTATGGAGGTGTGGTTCCAGAGCTGGCATCCCGTGCACATCAGCAAAATATTGTGCCAGTTGTGGAAGAAGCGAGGAAGTCAGCAGGTGTGCGTAAAAGTGAATTGGATGCAATAGCATTTACAAGAGGACCGGGCCTGTTGGGAGCATTGCTTGTAGGAACATCGTTTGCCAAATCCATGGCATTGGGTTTAGATATCCCGCTCATCGAAGTCAACCATATGGAAGCACATATATTGGCTCATTTCATTGATCAGCCTCATCCTGAATTTCCTTTTTTATGCTTGACAGTAAGTGGAGGTCATACCCAAATTGTGAAAGTGACTTCCCCGTTGCATATGCAGGTAATCGGTGAATCCTTGGATGATGCTGTTGGGGAGGCGTTTGATAAGTCGGCTAAACTAATGGGGCTTCCATATCCTGGCGGACCATTAATTGATAAATATGCTAAAGAAGGGAATTCGTTAGCCTTCGCATTTCCAGATTCCGCTGTCGCTGGTCTTAATTTTTCCTTTAGTGGCATAAAGACGGCTTTTATGTATTTTTTGAGAGATCAAAAAGTCAAGGATGAGGATTTTGTGGAAAAGAACAAAGCAGATATATGCGCAAGTTTGCAGCATAGCCTCGTGAGAATGTTGATGCAGAAACTCAAACGTGCCAGCGAGGAAACCAAAATCAAAAATATCGCAATTGCCGGGGGTGTTTCTGCCAATAGCGGATTGCGGAAAGCCCTGAATGAACTGGCCATAAAGAAAAGATGGCAGGTGCATATTCCAAAAATGGAATACTGCACTGACAATGCTGCCATGATTGCGATGGCGGCTCATTTCAAATATGAAGCAGGTATTTTTGCAAGTCAAGATGTAAGCCCGATGCCAAGAATGTCTATCAATAAAGGTTAGATGAATATGAAAGAAGTTTTCAAAATAGGAGATCAGAAAACCTATTCTTTTTTAGTCAAAGAGGAAGATGTAGCTGCATTTGATAGTAGTGTTGTTCATCCAGTGTGCAGCACCTTTACCTTGGCTAGAGAGATTGAGTGGAGTTCGCGCTTGTTCGTTTTGGAGATGAAGGAGTCTGATGAGGAAGGGATTGGTACGATGTTGGCTATTGACCACAAGTCACCAGCAATGGTAGGTCAAGAGGTGGAAATTGCAGCCACAGTTGGTTCTATAAAAAATAACGAGCTTATTTGTGATATCAGAGCAAAGGTTGGTGAGCGGATTGTGGCTACTGGAAAGACAGGGCAGAAAATATTAAAAAAGGATAAAATCGAGGAACTGTTTACATCAGTTAGGTGATATGGCAAAGAAGGAGAGCAAGTTTTCGAATAATATCAATATCAAGAACAGAAAGAGCTGGTTTAACTACGAACTTTTGGATAAGTACGTGGCAGGAATGGTATTGAAAGGAACGGAAATAAAATCAATAAGAATGGGCAAAGCCAACCTCACAGATGGGCACTGCTTTTTTGATGGGAATGAACTTTTTGTGACAGGAGTACATATTTCTCCGTATGAGTTGGGATCTTTTTATAACCATGACCCCGTTAGAAAGCGCAAATTGTTATTGAGTAAAAAAGAACTCAAAAAACTGCAAACAAAAAGTACTGAAAAGGGATTGACGATCGTTCCCATCAGGCTGTTTATCTCAGCAAGAGGCTTTGCTAAGATGGAAATCTCTCTGGCAAAGGGTAAAAAACTTCACGACAAGCGAGATAGCCTCAAAGAAAAAGATGCAAAGAGAGAATTATCTAAAATGAAATTATAATTTTACCATTCTTATACGAGGTAATACTAATGAATCAAGGAGATAAGGGGATATGTAGGCTGGCAGTAATGTCGGTGAGGGCTCAAGCCTCGGATGGTAGCGAACAGGTTACTCAATTGCTTTTTGGCGATCATTATGAGTTGCTTGAGATAAGCTCTGATGATAAGTGGCTTCGAATACATATTCATTTTGATGGATATGAAGGATGGATAGACGCGAAGCAACACACACCTATATCCGATGATTATTTTGATCAAATCAATAACTCGGATTACAAAATATCCTTGGATATTTCTGCTAGCATTTTACATAATAAGCATAGGATTAATATTCTTATAGGAAGTGTTCTTCCCATTTCTACCAGTGAGCTTTTTCAGATAGAAGAACAGCTCGCGTACAATGGAGAGTCGAAGAGCCTTAGCCAAAGGCGTGATTTTGAATACCTAAAACAAATAGCGCTGATGTACCTCAATGCGCCATATCAATGGGGAGGAAAAACCCCTTTCGGAATTGATTGTTCTGGATTTATACAACAAGTTTTTAGAATATGTGGCTACAAGCTTAAGCGTGACACTTCTGAGCAGGTAACACAAGGAAAATTGATTGAAAACTTAAAGGATGCGCTACCAGGAGATTTGGCGTTTTTTAAGAACACCAAAGGTAAAGTTACTCACGTAGGCATTGTTTGGGAAGAGAACATGATTATTCATGCTTCTGGAAAAGTACGCATTGATAGTCTTGATGTGCACGGAATTAAGATTGCTGAATCAAAACAACACACACATATTTTACAAAGTGTTAGAAGGGTTTTTGTGTAACCTTCTTATTATCACATTGAACTTGTATATACTCGTTTTATTAATCCCTTGGGAGTGAATCGGAGACTCGCTTTATACAGATCATAATTTCTTTGCATAGCAATCCAAAGTTCTGGTGTAGTATCAAATGCCTCTGATAATCTTAAGGCCATTTCAGGACTAATACCAGCTCTTTCATTCAAAACCGCAGCAACAGTTTGCCTTGAGACACTTAATGCTTCCGCTAAAGCCCCAGTGGTGAGTTCTAGAGGTTCTAAATAATCATCTCTTATTATTCTTCCTGGATGAATTGGTTTTTTCATTGTCTTCATAACTAGTGGTAATCTTCTAAATTAACATCATATGCATCACCATTATCAAATCGGAAAGTAATCCTCCAGTTCTCTTTAATGGTTATTGCCCATATTCCTTTTCGAGATCCTTTCAAAGGGTGTAAGCTATAATTAGGTGCATTCATATCCTTCAACTCTTTTGCCGCATGAAGGCGAGTAAGTATGTTTTCAATCTTCCTAATAAAATCAGGACGTAATTTAGAACTGTCCCCTTTTTCGAATAGCAGCCTTAGTGGCTTGCTTTTAATACTTTGTATCATTAACGGATTAGTAAAGTGTAAAGTTACACTTTACTGTGACAATTGCTATTCTTAACAACAAGGAAATAGGGAAATCTCTTTTTTGTGCTATATTGACAGCATGAACAGGCGCGTCTTGATACTCAATGCTGATTATTCACCCATTATGGTGAGTACGGTACAGCGTGCTTTTATTCTGATGTACCTCAATAAGACTGAACTGGTTGAGAAAGCAAATGGATTTAAAATTCGTTCTGTGAGTAGCCAGTTTCCGATGCCTGCCGTCATTAAGCTCAACAACTATGTCAACGTTCCTTATAAGAAGGTCGCGCTTACCCGCCAAAATATATTCAAGAGAGATCAATTCAAATGCCAATATTGCGAGCGCAAGGAACAATTGACCTTGGATCATGTAGTCCCTAAAGCCAGAGGAGGGAAAGCTTCATGGGAAAATTTGATCACAGCTTGCAGTCGCTGCAATTCTCATAAGGGAGACAGAACCCCTAAAGATGCTGGAATGTCTCTTGTTAATCAACCAATTCGCCCAAGCTATAACTCGTTTATTAAAAACAATTCTGGGTTTGTGTGTGATGAATGGTTGCCGTATTTGGAAGCTGGGAGGAAATAGACTAACCCTTCATCACAAAAGTACTCTCTCATCAATTGTAGATTTTATCACATTAGGATATATCAATGAATAGTATTTATCGAGTTTTTGTGTAAATATTAATTTTTCAACATTTATTGTTTATGTAGTGTCTCTAAGAAAACTCCAATAAGCCATGTCATTGCGAGGGACGAAGCAATCTCAATATGCTTTGTAACTCAGTATG
>JGI24005J15628_10001165_pt1 | contig 14226 bp, 5 predicted proteins | sample LinPmetageLP40_FD_15628 | JGI IMG/M metagenome (IMG submission 15628)
CCAATATCTGTGGGAAAATATCCAACATTAGGATCTGAGGTTATTCTTTCTTGATCGTAGTAACCTGGGATTTGTTTTAATTGATCAACTTCACTTTTAGGCTCTTCTCCAAAATCACCAGTTTCAATTCTGTCTAGTAATACCGACGAACCACTTTCCGACCCTGAATCCGTATCGCTTGACGCAGGGTCTGTCGTCTTTCCCGGCTCATCTACTTTTGTAGCATTTGGAAATTTAACCATAAATTCTTCTAATCTATTAGGCGCCACGTCGTAAGTAATCCCGTCGAACTCATAATTTTCATTCATATTTTTTTTATTTTTATTTAGAAAAATCTGTATTAAGTAAACGCACTGGACCATCTGAAGTGCCATCATTATCAACATCCATCGTGATTAAACTTCTAAAACCCACGTCACTCGTTTTAAGACCTGATTTTATTAATTCGCTAACACTTTTGTAAGTAGCTAATACTTTACCACTCCCATCCCGTTGCTCCCACCCGCCTTTACCAATAGGTACAAAAGCTTTTTCATCGTCTTTTGGGCCTAAGTAAAAACCACCTGGAGTTCTTTTTTCAATATCAGTTCTAATGTTTTCTAAAGATCCTTTTTGCACTGAAACACCATTTAATGTAACGTAGCCACCTCTGTTCACGTGAGCAAAATTACCAGTAGTTTCTTTTTCATTTTTTGGAGTATTTGGAACTTTGTTGACAATTGCTTGATTGTCTACTTTAGTATTCACCTTAACAACATTGTCAAATATTTTACGAGCTTGAGTATTATAATGCATTTTTAATAATGATTTTCCTAACTCAAGGTTTTCGCCAGACAACGCTTTATTAACTAATAAATCAAAGCTTTCTTGATTAGCATAATCAGCTTTTGTAAACTTACCGTCACCAGTAACATCTAAATCGTTTTTACTATCAGCACTTAATCCTTCAAGCGCGCCCATAAACTGCCCAAACAATGGTGTTTCAGTGGCAACTGGCACTTTGTCACCATCATACTCAATAGCGTTTAAACTATCCGCTAAAGAACCGCCACCTGGACCGTGGTAAAAAGCAATATCAAGAAATGTATTTTTGTCAGTTATTTGGCTATCAACTGATCTTTTAATTTCATTTTCAAAACTATCAAAACCATACTTATAATTTTTTCTTATTGGCGCTGGATCTACTAAAACATCCATTACAGCTCGTTTAGGAGAGACTGGTACAAATAACTCGCTAAGCCCATCTTTATCTATGGTAACGTTTGAACCATCTTTATTTTTAAAAGGTTTTCCATATTTATCCGTGTAAGTAAATACCATGTGGCCATTGTCATCATAACCTTTGACTGCTCTTGCTCCATCATACATAGCAAGCTTTGGGTCTGACTCTGACACAGCTTTACCTCTAGACTGCATAGCGCGAGCAAACATCATACCCTGCATGTTATACATGCCTGAGGCTTTTTCATTAACACCACCCTCGGCTAATTGCCTTGTCATAGCTTGGTCAAAAGCAGCAAAGTCAACGTTAGACTGCCTTACGTTATCCATCACTTTTCTTATTCTTCTTCTTTCAGCTTTTCTTTCTTTCCTAGTTCCAAAATCATCTTTACTAACATTATTCTTTTGGTTTCTTAATTCATCTAATTTTTGTTCTGTAGTTTGCGGTGTTATTGATATAGTATTACCGTCGTAATCTCTATGGTTGTAATCCTCAGGGTTAAACCTAAACTCATAGGGTACATTTTTAACAACCCCATCGCTAACGGTTTTAGAGTAACCCTCTGCTAGTTCAGTAAATCTATCATCTACTTTGTCTTCACCATATATTGATTCAACACCCTCTGTATTCCAATCAATTTCATCGCTAGGTTTTTTTGCTTTTTCTATTAGTTTATTAGTAACAGCGCCAATAACTTCGGTTGCTTCTCCCCACAATTTTCCTCTAGCCTCTGCTTCTTTAGCGTAAGATTTAGCTATACGCTCGTGTGTTCCACTAAGGTCTTTAGGTGCTCCAGCCATAGCTGCTTTTCCTGCCGCTGCTACTAATGTTGCGTCTGCACCACCTGATATTTGATTTGCCATGTTTTGTAATTTATATTTGTTTAAATTCTACGTCTAACATATTATAGTCTACTGTATCATAACCATCTCTTGTTCCAACGGCCTCTTGTGGTATTTCATCAGACATTACACCTTGGAATAATCCACTACCATTTATTGGATTTTTATATTCAAAAGAATATATATTTAATCCACTAGAAGATTCACCAATTTTGTTTATATTTTTCTTTAATCTTCTATCGCTTGGTTTTGGAATGAATGACGTACCCACTTTTAAAATATCACCAGCTAACTTCATGTTAGCTGCTCTATTTGCGCTTTTCATTTCCGCGTTCATTCCAACTGCACTTTGTTGGTTAGCAAAACCTTGCTGCACGGCTTCGTTTGCTCCTGCTAAAGCGCCATAATCCATGCCTAATAAAGTTGATATTCTTCCGCTTTCAGCTTGTTGAACCATAGCTTCGCCTTCTCTTTCCATTTGTTGAACTGCAGCTGCTCCTCTAGCTTTTAATTGTTGCTGCTGCGATTCTTGTTGTCCTATTGAAGCTGATATTTGTTGCGTTTGTAATTGCCCTTGGTTTGCCATGGCTTGTGCTAAGCCTGCTATACCACTGCCTCCAGCAGCACCTCTTAAGTTTTGCATTATATCAGCTCTTTGCTGATTACCTTGTTGGGCTTGGAACTGAGCTTGTTGTTGGTTAACAGTCATGTCTTCATATGTGTTTTCCATATTAGCATAAGGGTTTTTGAATTCAAAACTTTCATAAGCCGCTCTTGAAGCATCAACGTCTACCTGTGCTTTTGCTTGAAGCTTTTGACCCTCAAGCAAGCTAGCGTCAGCAATGCCTTTGGCTTCTTCATATATTTTTTCTCTACCTTTTTTTCCCATAATTATTTTTATAAAAACTTAAACGCTTCATGTTCAACGGGTGTCATTACCCAGTTTAAGTTACTGTGTATGTTAGACATGTGTTTGTCACCACAAACCGTAAACAATTGAGACACGCCATATTTTTTAGCCTCTTCACCTACTTTTTTTATTAAGAGCTCTATTAACTCTCTTCTATCTTTTTCTCTATACTTTGGATTTGATATTAAGTTAGTTGTCCATGCTAGGTGTTTTATATCTAAACATAGAAACAAAAAAGTACAAGCAACTGGTATTCCATTTTTTTCAATTATATAACACCTTTCGTCTTTTGGTAGTAACTTTCTTTCAATTCCCTGTCCTCCAAACGATCTATCCCACCACGCCCACCAATCGCAACAAGTTTCATAATCTCCACTTTTAAAAGATCTAAAGTTAATAGTATTCATTTAATTTAATTTATATCTATAATAGTCACAGTTTTGCTTGTTTTTTTACTATGGAGCAGACGTCGAAAGCAGTTTTTCAATGTCAAATCTTATTGTTTGATCTGAAGTACCTGCTTTTAAAACCTCTATATTACCAGTTATAGTTGCTATTCTACCTGTGTTACCCACCGTTAAAGTAATTCCACTTTCTAAAGTTTGAACAGCACTCATAACCCAATCTCCAGCACCATCTAACCCACCACCAGTTGTTAGTGTTGGGTCTGCTAAAGCTGGGTTTATACCTATACCACTAACTGTTGAAACGTTATTAATAATACCCTCTCTATCAGCAACAGCTATTGTTGCGTGAGCACTAGTGGCTTCTGTTGTGGTTGTTGTCGGTGCTGTTAAAGCAATAGCTAAGTCTGTGAATTTAACATCCCAACCAAACACTCTTAATATTTCACTTTCCCCGTAACCACCAAGCTTTATAGTGCCTCCAGCTAAAGCCAAAGCTTGTTGTTTGTTGAAAACAACCTCACCGTCTTGAGCTGTGATTAATCCTTTTGCCACTGTTGGTTTTTTGCCAACAGTACTTATCGCTGGCCTTGCGTTTTTGACAATCACTCTTTCACTATTAGTGCCTTCAAATATTGTTACCGTGTCTTCGTATGCACCAACTCTAGTTCCCGTTGTAACGTTAGTTGAAGGCACAATTAACATTCCTGGTTTAATCAAGTTAGCTTTGGTTATAGGCCAACTATAATTCATTCTAGGTGTAAAAGTTAAAGGTTGATTATCTCTAAATTGAATTGCCTGTGACATTGTAAAATCAGTAGCAGTAGCAGGAAATAAGGTACCTACTGTTGTTAAGCTTCTATTTACTTTAGAGCTAAAAGTTAATGTAGTTCCATTATCTATNGCAGCCGAAGCGTTAAGTGAAAAAACATTCNNAGAGTCAATAGATGCCACGGTAAATATACCAGCGTCAAGAGCTGCAGTTCCAGTAACCTGATCTCCAACTGCCATTTTAGTGGCTACAGCAGTATCCATAGTTATAGCGGTAGCACCACCGCTAAAATCACCATCTACAGTATCTGTAGTTACTGGTGACGTTATTTTGTCACCACCCGCAATATTGGCAGATATATCAACAGCATCCATTCTAACGTTAGTACCACCAGTCACAGCGCCGTTAACGTCATCACCAGTAAAAGCAGTCCTAGCTGTTGGATATATGTTTTCTCCTGGTAAATCAATAGGTGCAGATCCAATCACCGGCTGTATAAAAGCTATAGCATCATCTGCAATTGGTTGTTTTAAAACCCTATAAGCAGCTGTTGAAGAAGCTGTAGTTNTAAAACTAAAAGCCGTTTTAACTTTGGACTTTCCTCTATTTACAGATATAGTATCCGTACCTATAGTTCCACCAACAGTACTGTTTGGCGAGTAGCCATTTAACGTTAAAGTTAAAGCTGCATATTGATATATAACTTTCTGCATCATTAAAGAGTCAGATCCTGTAGAACTATTTATATCTAAAGATCCATCTTCAAATCTAAATTCGCTATAAGTAGTGTGCCTTGTATCTTTTTTAGCATAAAGAAATATATCGTACTGATCATCTCCACCGGTTATAGCTGGAAAAATTATACTTCCACTATATAAACCACTAGATATTTGCTCTTCTAAACTAGATGAGCTAGCTTGAAATAAATTTGTAACAAAGTTGTAGTAATATCCAGTGGTATTATCTTTAATCTCTAATTTGAACTCCGCTCCTTCATCTCCAGATATAGAAAAACTTCTACGCTCACTTGTAGCTGGTAAGTCGGAGAAATCTAAATCAAAACTTGTTATTAATTTCATGTGTCTTTGTTTTATTATTTACTACTTTCTGAAACTTCCGAGCCAACTGAAAATAACTCTGCTTTTTCTTTTGAATTATTTATAAATTTAGCCTCTGCATAATATCCTACTAAGCTAGAAGAATTAACTTGCTTGTCTTTCGCAAAAGACAGGTAGTCGTCAGTAGTTGGTGGTGATAAAGAGTTATCGTATGTAACACTTATAATTAAACCACCTGGATCTATACTAGTAACAACTCCAAACTCCGTAGTAGCTGAAGGTGCAACAGTAGAAAATCCACCGTCAACAATGATGGTAGAATAATATACTATATCTCCAATTTGTAAACTAGCGTTTACCGGATGATCAAAAGTTAATGTTGCTATTTGTGATGGCATAAGTTACATTGTGTTATAAAGTTAATTTTAGTTTAAAAAATGTTAAGTGATAGTTACATTAGTTTGTTTCCAAGGGGTGTTAAATGCTCCGCCAGTGCAGGAACTATGCGCAGGAACTTGCAACCTAAACTTAACGTGGTACGTGTTTGGAGATAATCCTGTAAAAACCACATAAGTTGCTAAGTTTGCGCCGATAACGCTTGATCCATAAACCCACGGGTCACTTGATCCAATTAGTCTATATCGAGCTTGTAAAGTAGAACCCTCCGCTATAGTGTTATATAGTGGGTCTGGTTGTGATGATGAAGTAAAAACACTAATATTCGAATTTGAAGAACCAGAAGCAAGCGCGTTTAAGTTAGGATCAAAACTAGAACAATCCTGAGGACCAACATATGCTGGAAGACTAAAACTTTCATTTATATCGGCTTGTTGATTGTTTAGATAGGTAAAACCGCTACTAGTGCAATATAAACCATCTACAAACACAAGAGTTGTAGTATTAAAAGTTCCAAAATAAGCTACTACGGTGTTTCCTGGAGCAAAAACAAGAGCGTTTTGAGGGTCGGAAAAAGAAATATTGACTGTCCCAGAAGAAGATGTGGCGGAACTGCTAATAGGAAAAGCGCCTGTGTTTTCGCTTCCATCGTTACCAAGTGCCATACCATTTCCTCCACCACCACCTGTAATAAAGAACAAGGTAGTCGGGGGTACAATGTCTGCCCCATACCCTATGTTCCAGCTAACACTTAAGCCAACATTTTGGTCGTAGTTACTCATAGTTATTGATAGTGGAGATGTAATTTGACAACCATACGCACACGAACCATCATCAACTACAGCGTTAGAGTCATAATTATCTGCGGTAGCATCTGTACAACCAGTATTGTAAGTACATGATCCGTCATCAGTAGTCGCGTAGTAAGTCGTTCCTTGGGAATGTAAGAAGGAAGAGTAGTTATTAGCTGTTGGATCAGTACATCCAGTGTAAGTACAAGAACCATCATCTATTATTGTACCCAAGCAAAGTCCACACCCAAAAAGGAAGTTATTAGCGTTAGGATCAGCACATGTGTAATACGTATAATGACAACTTCCATCATCCATGTCAGCTGAAGCGTCATAGTTATCAGCAGTAGCATCTGTACATCCTAAGTAAATACAACCACCATCATCTAAGGTTGCCGCGGCATCATAGTTACTTGCGGTTGTATCAGTACATCCTAAAACTGGGTAAATACAACTACCATCATCATCTACTGCTATATACGATTGATTGTCATAAGGGTTGGTGAAATAAGTAGTGTTTGTAGCACTCGTGTCTGTACACCCTGTATATTCACAAGAACCATCATCATTAGTAACACCAGTTGCACCGCCATAGTAGTTATTAGCAGCTGGATCCATACAACCTACATATACACAGGAATTATTAGAAACTGTAGCGTTAGCATTATAATTAGATGCATCAGGATCCAAACAACCCGGACCAACTGGGTAAGTACAATTACCAAGATCAGTGTTAACTAAAGGATTATAGTTTGTTGCTGTAGGATCCATACAACCTAACACCGTTGCTATACAACCACCATCGTCTGTGTTAGCACTAGGATTGTAGTTAAACGAAGAAGGACTAGTACATCCTAAAACAATTAAGTTTGTACACGTGGTGTCATCTGTATTTGCAACGGGGTTATACTCTAAGTACGCGGAGTTTGTACATCCATATATGTATGCAATACACGAGCCATCATCCGTATTTGCATTAGGGTTGTAATTAAATTGAGTGTTATCTGTACAACCATTTACCGTTGCTATACAAGAACCATCGTCACACTGGGCACTCGCATCGTAGTTAAACGCAGAAACATCTGTACACCCATCAGGTAAAACACAAGAACCATCATCAATAGTAGCTGCGGCGTAATAATTACACGCGTTAAAATCAGTACAACCAAGAACGCCAGCTGATATTGTGCTTCTTGTTAGCTGCGCCCAAGGTGAAGTCGTAAAGTAAGTTGGATTGTGAGGTGATTGACCAGTTACACACACCGCTCTTACTCGAATATCATAATCAGTACTCGGTGTTAAACCACTAATTACAACACTAATAGATGTGCCATCAACGCCTCCCGCTTGGTATATTGGTGGTGAAGACCAGTTGTTAGTTCCAGTTTCAGCATATTCAATCTCGTAAGTACTTAGTGGAGCGTCAATAGATTCGTTCCATTGTATTTGTATTTCATTCGGACCAGCAGAAAAAGACGCGTAATTATCGACCTGATTACAGTACACACAGTAAGTGTCACAGGTAGCGCTTGGGTGATTATCATAATTGTTTGCTGCTATATCATTACAATAACCACAACTAGTTGGATTTGTATTAGAAGTAGCTAGAGGATCATAATTACATGCGTTTAGATCTATGCACCCTGGATTAATATACAAACAACTACCATCATCCGTGTTAGCAGTAGCATTAAAGTTACTTGCTAAAGAGTTTGTGCAACCTGGTACTACGGGGTTACAACAGCACCCAAGCGGATTACTCGTGATAGTTTGCATAACTCCAAATTCATCTGCCGTACATAAAATTCCATTACTACCATCACAAGGCATAGTTACAGAAGTGTTAGAGTTAGAAGATGTGTTGTATGTAACACCATTAACAGTTTGCGTGCCAAAATCCATGCAACCATATACATCATAAGTACATGAACCATCATCTATAGTAGCCATAGAGTTATAGTTATTAGCCGTTGCATCTGTACACCCGTGATATTCACAAGCACCGGGATCACCCGCTGGAATATTAAAGTTAGCACCACCAGCAGTGTAATTAAAAGCATTTATATCTGTACAACCAGGAACAGTAGCAATACAACTTCCGTTATCATAAGTAGCCGCTGGATTGTAGTTAATAAAGTTTGGGTAACCATTTGTAGGATTTACTCCACCAGACGTACACCCAGGAACAGCTGAAGTTGAAGGATTTCCAGTTAGCCTACCTAACCCTTGAAAAGAAACGTTATAATTGCTAAAACCATTCATATTAGCTCCATCAGTAATACTTCCTGGAATACCTTTTATGTAGTTAAACCATTTTCCTTCTTTTTCTATAAATTCATTTAAACTACCTTCTTCTAAATCTGTTTTAATACTTTGAACATACCAACCATCTATGTTTGACAAGTTGTAGTAATTACTGTCATCGTAAGTAACGGAAGGAATAGTTGTTCCAGGTTGAAACGTTGTATAAGTTTTAAGTTCATCTATTTTAGATTTTGAACCCTCGTAGTTTAAGGTGTGAAATGTTTTTACGCTACCAGGTGATTGGTTGATTAAAACCGTAAAACTTGAGTCTGTGTAGTTTCCAGGAACTGTTGTTCCAAAATAATAGTGTGGATAAAAAGTATTTCTATCCACCGTTGTGTCATGGTGCCTGTATAAATTACCACTTTTAAAAGTGTAATAATTATTAGCACAACTTATACCATCCTCCATTTCAGAAAATGATTTAAAGCTTACCCAGCCTTTCGCGCGTTCGCTAAACGAAACAACACCCCCACTAGCACCTACTATGTTAACATTATATTCGTCTTGTCTATCATCGTAGCTACCAATTATTTTTCCTCCTAGTTTTAAATTATCTCTAAACCAATCCTTCATGCCATGTTCAGATATAGGTGTCAATCCATCCATAGATAATCTCATAACAGCACCTCTTACTTTATCAGTGAAATAAGCTCTATAAGCGTCTGACGCAAATGACTCTGGATTTTTAGATATTCCAAATTCACCAGAGTAAGGTATAGCTTGACCTAAAACTGCGTTTGTTGAAGTTACATTTGAGTCTCCATCAGCGTTAAATAACGCGTCTTTATTAGCTAGTATTTTTAATACTCTATCTTCGCAAAGAGTTACTAAATCACCACCTTGACCCCATCCGCTGTGTAGTTTTTGAATGCTACCATAAACAGGGTTTATATCTTTAGTTATTTTTTCTGCTGCTATAAATTGATTAAGATTATTTACGCCACTTGTAGAGTTGTATATGCCAGAATATATTAACCCATATTTTCTATTCTCTTCTTTGTAGGGCTCATCTAATACAGCTGAAACTTTTACGCCATTAGAAATATAAGTTTTGTTAAAAGCATCTCTAACTCTATTACTTTCAACACCATTTCCAAAAGAATAACAATTAAACCAGTTAGGAGTTATTCTTTGGTTTATTAAGTTAGAAGAAACTTTGAATATTGTTCTAAGAGGGGAAGTACTTGTGTCAGTTATATCTTCAATCAACAAGTTAAGCTTAGTACCGTTTGGGTTTTTTATTATTATTTCATCACCAATAACTATAGGGGCGCTACCTAAATAAGTATTAACAACTATGTCTCTTCCGCTGCTGTAAGCATAAGGATTTGTTGCCATTACTGTAAACCCGTCTTGATAACCAAAAGATGGATCTTGAGCTAAAATTGCTACTTGTGACCCATAAGAAACTAAATTAGAAATGTTTTCTTTAGTTATAGTAACAGGTAAATTGTCCGTTATTTCATAGTAAATATCTAAGCCACTTTCTTCAGTAGGCTCTGTCTCAAATATAGCTGGGAAACGAGGAAATAATGATTCCTTAACTTCGGGTTCTACTATTTCAATAGTATAACCTACAGCATCAACACCCACATTTGTAGCTGAAAACCCCTCGCCATTATTCCAATAATTTATGTTTCTAGCAGAGTTACGGCTGATACCATTCATTCCATACTGCTTAAAAGTAAGAACATCTCCATCAGAAATTAATGGATATGTTGGGTTAGCAACGTTTGAATTGTAGTTTTTAAAATATATAGTTTTATCTACAATTTTAGATACAACCGCTCTTAAGTCATTAGAAATTTCACAGACCATTCCAACTTCTAGTGTTTTGGCACCGTAACCAAAACCAGATGAATCGACAGCTGTTAAGCTATTAAGAGTTAATTGGTTGCCGCCAAGTGACATACCACCGTTAGCGGTTAAAGCAAGTACAATACTCCCTGCTATTTCACCTGAAGTATAAGGATTCCAAGGTATTGCCGTATTATTAGGGTCTGACGCTTGAGAAATTGTTAAAGTATAGTTTCTAGTATGGTTACCAGGTCTAAAAAAAGTTGAGGTAGCGTATCGAACTGGGGTACCCGACAAAGAATTATCCCCATTTAACAAATATATATTTGCACCAGTATCTCCTCTAGCACACTTGAGCTGATTAGAATTGTTTAAGCTTGTTGAGGTTTCGTGCCTAACCAAATTATTAACAGCCCTATTGTTGATTTGATAAACTGTTTGTGTTGGATCTTCTGCCCACCTAAAAAAAACCCCAGCCCCTAGTGCGTTTGCTAAACCAGACGCTTCAGAATCATTGTCATACAATTTATTTTTACTAAGACTGTAAACATCACTGTCATTTGTACCACCGGAATTACTATAAGACCAACCAAAACCACTAGCTATCTCCTCTGGCTGTATACCTCCAAATCCAAGCTCTACAGTATTTCCAGTTATACCAATTCCATTGTGGTTATTACTGTTAGGACTACCGTCCCAATTACCAGTGTATTCTCCTTGGCTAGTAACACCATCTAAAAACCAAACGTCTTCAAACTCCCACAAATCGTAGTCACTCGCTGTACCTCCATGGAGATCCATAGCACCAAATTGTTTTCTTTTATTAACACCGTGAGAATCAAAACCAGGGGTAGTCGAAGGATATCCTTTGTGTATATTAATACCTCTAAAAAAAGCCGCACAAATCTTCCATCTATCTGTTGAGGATCCACTAGAACCATCTTGCGCTATATTATCGGTAACTGTTATATAGTCAGTCCAATTCGGTAGGCCACCACCACTACTGTTGTTAGCAGAAATTGAGTAATCCAAAACGGAAAGCGGCATTGAACCACTAGCACCGTTCCAAACAAGGGTGTGCTTAGCATAGTCAAAAGAATATACTTTTTGATCAAAACTTGCATTATATTGCGTTATTTCAGCTGTAGTATTATCTATTATGTACTTTTTAAAAGTATCTTCTTCAAAAAGTTTAACAAAAAACCTTCCATCAAATTCTGCTTTGTTTTCTTTTTTATAACTTAAAAAAATAGCTCTATTTCCATCTAAAATTTTATTGACATTCGCGCCCGAGGTGTCATCTGTAAAAGAATTTAACAACGAGGTAAATGGTTTTTCTAAAACAATGTCAAACTTTGTTAAATCACCACTACCAGTAGTTTCCCAGTTCTCATCAGTAATATTTATCTTGGCTATTTTAATTGGTTTGGTTGACAAGGTACCATCACCGTTCATTATTTGAAAATAAAACTCTTCACCTTGGTGCTGTGCTTTATTGTAAATATCTTTTATAACTGTGTTACTGTATATATGTGTACCGCTGTCGTGATAAGCAATGGAAAATGTGCTTGATCCTTCTTTTGGTAAATCTCCTCCTGTTAAAAATATATTAGTAGCAACACTTGTATCTCCATGAACCTTATCAGATATAATAGTCTTTTCAAGTTTAATAAAATCAGGAGCTTCGTTTTCTATAGCCACCACTTTAAACCTAGCCGGATCTTCTACAAGCTCATCACTATCCACCCCTTTTTTTAACACCAATATAGTGTCATCGTTAATTTTGTTTCTATCAGCAGAGTTAAATGAAACCCAAACGTTACCATCTCCAGCATCGTACCAACGGTCCATAGCCATATTGTAATACTCTCCTGAGGTTTCCTTAATATAAAGTTTAAAAAACTCCATATCTAAAGGGTTAGTATTGTTGTTTAGTGAAACTTGTATTTTATTTTTATTTACTCCCTGGCTTTTATCCACTTTAAAAGTTCCAGTATCATTTGTTATCACAGGTGTTTCTCTACCGTATTTATCTGTAAAAACAACTCCAAGTTGATACTCTCTTAAAGATTTTATAGATTTTAAAGTAGAATCGTCGTTTACTAATCCGTGATAAAAGTGTGGCTTGTAACCAATACCACCAGCATCTAAGTTGTAGTTTTGAATATAATTACCATAAACAACTCTGTTTCCAGTAATATCTTGAGCCAACGCTTTTCTAGGAACATTATCGTACGGACGCAGAATCTGATTAGATGGTAGAATACTCATTATACTCTCTTTACTAATTTCATATTTATTTAGATTCCAATTATTTGAAAAACCAGTACCACTAGATACGGTTGCGTGGTCGTCTGGTTTAAACGTATCTACTATATAAACGTTTGGTGATTTTTCTTCTTTATATAGTATATCAATCTCAACTACATCCTCAGGCATGTCATTCGATACAAAGTCTTTAAGATGCACGGTTTGCGTTAAGTTGGTCATACCTAAGTTATAACCTTTTTTAGGGTGGTAATCAAAACTTCCTGGCTTAAAAGCTACACTAGTCCAAGGCGCAAAGTGAGAATACTCACCATCTTCATATTTATATCTGTGAGAAAATCTAGGAAGTTTAAATTCATATAACTTTTCAGATGTATCAAATAAATCAATAACATAATCAAGCGTACCACTTGTTGCAACTCGCGGTGTCCTTGATATACTGCTTACCTTAATAGCTAATTTAACTCCCCATGGAGGGTTAGAAGACGTAAAACTATTAACATCAGACGTAGCACCACCAGTAGTATAAAGCCAATCTGTTATAACTCCTTTTATAGTGTAATCACCAATCGGTATTTGTGGAATATTTCCACTAGCATCAACCTCTTTTATAACAACCTTAGAACCCACACTGTAATTATCTAAATTAAAATTAGTATTACCGCTTAAATCGCTTTTTATTATAACCCTAATAATATTACTACCTTCTTCCGTAGTAACATTAGATAAGTCGTACGGGTAATTTGGGTTTAAATTAAGTGGGTCACGCTGCTCCCATAAGCTAGATTGCGCTAAGTTGTTGGTATCAGAAATAGTGAAGATACCAGAGTAGTTTAAATTTGAATCTCTATTAGTAGTTAAAGTCATAGAGACTCCTTTTTTTGGAGCTCTTTTAATTACTGTTATGTGCTCCTCTTTTACCAAGCCTTTATCAACACCATTCACTATAAGTTTAGTTGGAAGCTGCCCTTCTATATCAGTACCAGTGATACTTCGTGTTATATTTATTTTTTTTGGCTCTGTACTATTATCAGTCCAAAATAACATGTCATCAATAATATTTAAACCAATAATTAAATTGCTACTTTGAAATTTTAATACTCTAGGTAACGTGAACTCTATAGTAGACACGTTGCTCAAGTCTACATCTTCTGCTAAAATTGCCGCGTTTACTGTTAGTTGACTGCTAAAGTTTAAGGTTACAGGGTTGCTAGAAACAGGTAAAGCGTGTGTAGTAAGATCACTACAATAAACAACGTAGTAATTACCAATACCAATAGAGTTAGGATCTATACATGCTTCTTCACCTGCTGGTACAGGCCAAGAATTACTTGGAGAAAACTCAACTGTTAGACCTTGATTTAACGCATCATCTATTTCAGAAACCCAAGTTGAATTACTAATAGTTATTTGATTTGTAAACTGTGGTGTAATACTTTGAATTGCAAACTCCCAGCCA
>JGI24005J15628_10001167_pt1 | contig 14218 bp, 5 predicted proteins | sample LinPmetageLP40_FD_15628 | JGI IMG/M metagenome (IMG submission 15628)
AACTTAGTAGATACTCCAGCGGAAGTTGCATCATACCCTGATGGCAAGTGTCCCAATTGTGGACTGTCATGGACGGGAGAAACAAAGCGACACACTAAGATCACCGTTACAATGCCACAATCCGCGGACGGCGGAACTATGTAAGCTCTAAAACACGAACAAGCTCTGGAAACTTGAAAAGTTTTTTGCTAGAATAGTCAAAAGTTAAGGTAGGTCAATATGCAATATAACAGTCTCAAGCAGATGCCTTCCGGTGGATTGGCTTCGTTTTTAGAATCCAATATGGACGAGATAGGCGATAATGTGTTGGCCTTTGGTGCCCCGCAGGGCATTAACTCAATGACAGACATTGGTAACCGAATGGCGGGAATGGGCCGTAACGGAGACAACCAGCTTGTGCATATGAAGACGGGGGAGATTGCGGTTTCTCCTGAATTGCTTGAAGAGAATCCTCGTTTAGCTAACGAGCTAACGCAGGCGTTTGACCGTTCGAATGTAGATATGAATCGTTACACGGCTGGATCGGGGGCTAATTCTTTAAACCCTATGACGGGTCAGCCGGAGTTCTTTTTAAAGAAGCTTGTGGGCGGCATTAAGAAGCTGTTTAAGACAATTGCTCCTGTTTTGATTCCGGCTATTATAAACTCCTTTGCGCCGGGTTTAGGCACGGTTGCAAGTACGGCGTTGGGCTCGGGCATTGGCACATTAGCGCAAGGCGGAAGTTTGAAGGATGCGTTTAAGTCGGCTGCGTTTGGTGGATTAGCTGGCGGTGTGTCCGCGGTGGCAGGTTTTGGTGGCCCACAGGGGGCGAAAACACCAATGGGCCGCGCATTGGGCACGATGAGTAAAGAATTTGAAGGAAGTATTTTTAATCCTACTTTGACAAGTGCTTCAAACGTCGTTACTGACAACGTCGTTACTGACAACGTCGTTACTGACAACGTCGTTACTGATTCATCCAGTTATTTAGATCAGGCGGTGAATAAAGCCAAAAACTTCTACAGCGAAAACCTTGCTCCCGGTAGAGATGTAAAAAATACTGCTCAGATTTTAGCCAGCGACGAGTATAAAGACCTTTTAGCACAAATGCCAAAATCCCCAGATAAAGCATTTAAATTAGCCTCTGAAGCACTTGCTCCCAGCATGATCTCTAAATACGGACCTTTAGCCATTGCTGGCACAGGTTTGTTTGCCGCGGCGGGCGGATTTGAAACTCAGGAAGAAGACACGGGTTCTCCTTACGGTAGGACAAGTCGGGAAGAGTTTGAAGGCGATCCAAACAAGTATAGCATTTACTCAGGAATCAATTTCCGCGGTCCGTTGTCTGGTCGCCGTCCTGACATAAATCGCAAGCCGTTTGTCTTTCAAAATTATTTAGGCGAAAAGCCTAAGTATGCTGCGGCGGGTGGCGAGATGGAGTTCCCACGTAAGAATGGTTACATAGGCGGGCCCGGAACAGAGACTTCTGATGATATACCTGCGATGTTGTCGGACGGAGAGTTTGTAATGACGGCGAAGGCCGTTAGAGGGCTTGGCGACGGTAGTCGAAAACAAGGAGTTCGCAAGATGTATGACATGATGCGAGCTTTTGAAGGGGGAGTTGTAGCGTAATGGCACAGATCGTAACACAGTATGCGAACCCTGACATTGAGGCTTATCGCCTTGGTTTGTTGAGCGACACACAGGGCTTAGTTAGAAATCAGCAGCTTGGCCGACAGGTTCAAGGTTTGCGCGGCCAGATAAACCCTGAAACAAATGCCAACTACACCGATGCTGAGATAGCCAAACTTTTAAGTACGAATCCTACTCCTGACCTTAAACCGGGTGACGAAGGATACATTGAACCTACCAACTATGATCCAAAGTACATTGAATCTATTAGTCAAGACGCTCAGTTTGGGCCGTCAGACTTTCAAGTTGCGGGATTAACGCAAAATCAAACTGACGCCATCGACATGGCAGCGCGGGGAGTGGGTTCTTACAAACCTTACTTACAGTCTGGTCTGTCTACCTTGAACCAAGGAATTGGAACAGTAGGTGCGGGTGTTAATGCGGCACAAGCCGGAACAAACTACGCCATAAGTGGGATGCGTGATACGTCTAACATGGGTCAGAACGTGGCAGCACAGGCTCGTGCAGGTGGAGACAGAGTTCTTGGTAATCAACGTGCAGGTTTAGCTCAAGCTGAAGGCATGATGAATCTTTCGTCAAACACGGGTCAAGTTCAACTTGATACGGCCGCTGCAAGAGCGAGAGCGTTAAGTAATCCACTGGAGAGAAGTCTGGGTAGCTCTACACAGGGGGGTTTGGGAGAAGCATCTCGTGGTCAGATGGGCGCAGATCAAGCAGCCTTTCTTGCGCGTAGGTCTACGTCAGATGCGCAGAATCAATTAGGAGAAGCAGCGGATTTTGGTTTAGGAACAGCTAAATCGGGCATAGCACAATTAAGAGGCGCGTCCGCGCAGTTTGATCCTAGAGGCATAGGTGCTTACAATAACCCGTATCAAGACGAAGTTATGCAAGCTACTCTGGCCGATTTGGAGCGAGTTGCTGCTAGACGGGAGCGAGATGCACAAGAGGCCGCCACAAAGCAGGCCGTTTCTTTAGGGGCTTTTGGAAGTAGTGGATATCAAAGAGCGTTGGATCGTTCTGTTGATCCTATTAGAGAAGAACTAGACAGAAACACCGCTGCTACAATAGGACAACTTAGGTCACAAGGATACGAATCTTCTGCGAACAGGGCCTTGCAAGCTTTTGAAAATGCAAGAAACAGGCAAATACAAACTGCGCAGGCCACAGGTCAGTTGGGTCAATCCGGCGCGGGAACTTCTGCCAGTGCGGCACAAGCAGGGGGTCAGTTAGGGTTAGGATCGGAGACACTGGCTCAAGGAAGCGCATTGCAGGGTGCTAAATTAGGGCTGGACGCTCGTAGTATGGAGTCAGCTAATGCGCAGGCTTTAGCTAATACGGGCTTAACCATAGAAGAACTTGCTTCGCAAAACGCGGACCGCGCTGCTAGATTAGGTATGGATGCTGCATCATTTAAAGCGGCTAATGAAAATGCCTTGGCTACAACGGGCATGAATGTAGAACAACTTGCGGCAAGTACAGGAATGAACGCGGCTCAGTTAGCAGGCGAGATGGCTAAAAGCAGCGGAAGTTTATCGCAAGGATTAGGGTCTTTGATGACCAACGCCGGACAGGTTCAAGGTCAAATGGGAATCCAGCAAGCGGGTATGGGCGAGTTAGAACAGTCCTTGCGTCGAAGCGACGTTAGTGATCTTTTGACTACGGGCGGTATAAAACAAACTAACGATCAAGCTGTTTTGGATGCTATAAAAATGACAAATGATCAAAACTATCAATTGCCTTTCCAAGAAACAGGCTTCTTGGGCGATATTTACGCGGGTGTGCCCACCTCACAATCCACTGTGACCTCCGGATCAACTTCGAATGCGTCACCATTTATGCAAGCAGCTACGCTAGGAATTGCCGGATTAAGTGCGGCAACGGGCGCAAATAGATCGGGGTTATTCGGATGAATAAAGGTTTTCAATCACTACCAGAGCATGTTCAAAAGAAAATTGATCCTGACATGGCTCGTAAATATGAAGATGGCGGAGAGGCCGAATCTCGTAAACAGCAGGTAATTAACAAAGCTATTGAGCTTTTTGGAGATGCTTCGGAGTTTTCTATAATGAAAGTTTTGAAGATGTTGTCGGGGCCTATGCCTATGTCGTTCGCTGCGGAAGTTGTAAACCGCGCACAGCCACAGGCGGCTGAAAACCTCCGTAACTCTGGTTCTGAACTTATGGGCAAGGTGGGACAAGCCGCTCAGACTGTTGGCGGCTATACATTAGCTCCGTACATTGCCAAAGGCATGGGTTTTGATCGTGCCGCAAACGCGTTGGGCCTTCCTTACGATGATGAAGGCAACATGATTCCCGGCCGCATGCCTAAGTACCCACGAGAAAATAAGGCCGACGGCGGAGCAGTAATGCAACGTCCTTTGTTTAGACAAATGGGTGGTCCTGCGGCTCCAATGCCTCAAGATATGGCAATGCAGGCTCCCCCGCCGATGGCTCCTCCACCGCCGCCCGCGGGCAACATGGGTATAGCCGCGTTGCAAGAGGCAGAGATGTCTGGCGAGCAGATGGGAATGCGGGCCGCGGACCAAACTATGCAGAACATTGATGGCGCACAAGATTACGAGGCTTTGATTGACGGAATACGGGGTAATCAAATGCCTATAGAAGCTCGATATCAGGAGCTTGCGGGCATGGTTGGCGAGCAGGATGCGATGGCGACGCCAGAGTCTGTTTTAACTCTAACGCAGCCGACGATTATGCTAACGGAGCAGGGTGCGATGGACAGCGGCATAGGCGAGTTGATACAGGGGTTGAGTGGCGAGACGGAGATGTCTGGTCCTATGGAAGAGGGTGTTGGTTCTCTTATGGCAGCGGGGGCGGGCAACACTCCACCCGTAAATTTTAGAGATGGCGGGCCTGTAGAGGTCCGGAACTTTAAGAATGGTACGCCCGCTGAAGGTAATTTAGCCGCTAGAACAAAGTCTTTATATCCTCAGATGAAAGACTTATATGCGGGTATTTTAGGAGACCCCGCGGAACGCGCTGCGCAGTTAGATGAACAAAAGCGTCTTACTCAAGCTCAGATGTTGTTTGATATTGCGGGAACGGCTTTAAACTTTGCAGGAAACACTCAGGGTTCGACGGCCGCGGAGCGTTTAGCAAATGCGGCATCTCAGACTCAACTTTTTGATAAGATCGGTCAACGGGCCGCGGGCCAATTGCAAGCAAAGCAGGCACAGAAGGCTGAAGAGCGTCAGCTTAACATGGCGGCGTTGACAGGCGCGATAGGCGAAAGTACTCGACAGCTAACCGCTGAAGAAGCTAGAGCATTGGCGGCGGCTAAACGCGCCTCCGTTAAACCTAGCATGTATTACTATAAATTAAAGGACGGAAATTTAAAAGCATTTGATGTAGCTAATAACTATGAAGAGTTTAAAAAATATGGAATAGATAATCCTACTTTACCCGTATTTGAAGTAGGAACGGAAGGAAAGCCTTTAGCGGCAAGCATCAAAGAAGTTCATTACTTTGGCACCAACAATCAGTTTACTAAAACTGTACCTTTTAATGTTAATACTGAAAAGGGGCTTAAGGATTATCAAACAGCTTTAACTGAAAAAGGGGCTAAATCGAAAGAAGCCGCAGAACCTCTTTTTGCAGCGATTAAAGAAACCGAAAAACTGTCTGTTACAGGACGCCCTACTAAGTTTGTAAAAGCTCTTAGCCCTTTTACACTTAGAAAAGGTAAAGAAAATGAACGCTATGTTGGAGCAGGGGAAGTTGTACCTCTTAACGATCTTCAGATAGAAACATTTCCTGTTACGACTTATGATCCAAACGCGCCATTAGTAGAGGTCTTTAAAAGGGGCCAGCCGCCTAAAATATTTATTAGAGGTCCAAATTTTGAAAAAGAACTAAAAGCTCTTGGCGAAGGTTGGAGTTTAACGCGACCAGAAATGAATTTGATAACTATGCAATTGGTAAATGCGGACGAAAGCGTTATTACGGAACAAGTTGACGCTAGTACACCTAAAGGACTAGAAAGGGCGGATGAGTTACTAGAACTAGGTTACCTTGCAGAAAACGAAGAGGCTAAACAACTTCTTCAAGATAAAATGACACAAAGAGTAGAAACACGCGGAGAAGGGCGTTCTACTGAGACAAAAATAGTTTTCAGAACTTTTACAGACTCCGAAACGGGTGAACAAAGAGTTATGCAAAAAGAAATGCCCGTTGGTACGACGGCCGCGGCCAGCGCTTATAACGCTCTTCTGAAAAAGGAGGCTGAAGAGGGGTATAGTAAGTGGACCTCTGATCCAACACTAAGGGACGCGATTCTAGCTAGAGCGGTTAAAACAGATGATCTCTTACTTGATCGTGAAGGAACCTTCCAAGAAGTCGAATTAGACAGAGGAATTGAGGTAAATGGCATCTTTTATCCTAAAGGCATTCAACTTCTTAACGAGAATGATATAATAGCTATTCAGGCCCTTGATACGCAGGTTATTAGTAAGGACTTTATTAGTAACAAAGATGTTTATCTTAAAACAGGGTTCTTGCCTTCTGAGATAAAAATGTATCAAAAACAAGACCTTGAGACGTACAAATTTATTAGAGGTCTACCTTCGTTAACAAATAAAGATTATTTTGATAAATTTGGTATGACCAAAGACAAATGGGAGTCTTTAGCTACATGGCAAGTAGAGCAGATACTCAATATTGACAACCCTGTAGTTAAATATGCCACATTTACAAATTCTGAAAAGGGTGATCAAAAAACGGTAGATGTAAGCACTAAAGATGGTCGAGCCGTAGTTCAAGCTTTGATTGACGACGGCTATATAGAGTCCGGTAGTTATGAGGTCCCTGTTACAGAAAAAACAACGGGCTTTGTTACTACAAAGCCTATTGTGGTAGATGGGCAAGAGATTTCAAAAGGTGTATTTGTTGAGCTTAATCCTACTCAACTAGAAAATCTTGCGGACCCCTCCGCAGTTCGTCGTCAACTGACGGGTGTTGCAAAAACTCTTATGAAAAAAGGCGGGGAAACACTTGTTGTTACAATTACGGGTGGAAACTTCTACGGACCCGATGGGAATTATATTAACCTTGATTCGGCTGAATACAAAGACGCTCAAATATTAGGAGAAAACAATTCTTTTGAAACGGCTAAAAAAGCAAAATCACAAGCTGAAGCTTCTCAAAGACTTGGGTTATGGAGAAAACAATATTTACGAGACACAGTAGACGGTCCAAGGTTTCAAGGGGGTAACAAAATACTTTTCGAAGACTTAGATGGAAAGTCTGTAGATGTTGGAATAACCGCTAATTCCGCAGCCTCTACTGTTGATCTTGCTTCCGCAATTGAAAACGGCGTAGGACCGTGGGCTCAAGTAAGACGCCTTGGTAACAGGCTTGCAGGGGTGACTCCGAAATCATGGGGGTTTCAAGAGTTAGGATTAGAAACTGTCGAAGCTATGGCTTATGTTGATGCTTTAAACATCTCCTTACGAGTAGCTCTAGCTTCTAATCCTCGTTTAGCAGAAGGTGAGCAAGTTCGATTAAACATAGGGCTTCCCTCTACAGACAGATTCTTAGAGAACCCTAGAGCTGGATTAACTCTGGCTATGGTAGCCAGAAAACGTTTAGCTATTGAATATGAAAAAAATCTGATAGCGTTGGCAGCGGGAACTATGTCTACTAGTAAAGAGCAACAAGCAAAAGGTCAAAATTTTGCAATTGAAACTTTCTTTAGTCTTATGCAAGCGTTGCCTGAAAAAGGGCTTGTAGATGATGCGGCTGTACAATCCGAAGTTAAGCGTCGCCTTGGTGCAAAAAGGTAATAAACATGAGTGAAAACATTGACCGCGCTAGAGCTACTTTAGAGGTTCCTTTTGAACCTGTTCAACCGGGATTAACGGAAACAATAGACCCAGATGCAACGCCTGATCACAAACAAGCTCTTATTGATGCGGGAGCTTTTGTAGAGTGGTCTCCAGAAGAGCTTTCTACTCTTTATGACGCTTACAAAGGTCCCGGCGCTAAGAAGAAAGTAGCTAATTACTTAGCAGACGCTACTTTAGAGATATTAAATAACCGTGGAAACTTTTTAGGGGAGTTTAATCGTCCGGAAATTACATCCGGTCGAGCAGAAGGATTAAAATACATTCCTTTACCCCAATCTGAAAAAGGCAAAGGATTAAGTAATGAACAGGTTTTACGTTATTTTACAAACTTAAAACAGTTTGGAGACCCCGGCGTTCCTACTAGAACAGAAGCCGCTGCTTCCGGTGTTTTAGAAGCGGGTGGGGCAATGTACGGTGGAATGAAAGGGGGGAAATACGGCGTACAGTTAGGTTCAAAGTTTCTTCCTAACCCCCTTCTAGGAAGCGTGGTTTTGGGCACAATTGGGTTTATAGGGGGATCGATAATAGGAGGATTAACAGGTGATACCGCTGGCGATTTAACGATGACACAAATTGATCCAGAAAAACCTTTAACCCCTAGTACTGAAAGTTCTTTAAAAACGTGGGGAGCTACGGGAAGCGCTGTTCCATTTGTTCTTAGCCCTTTAACACTTCCCACTTCAAATGTTACGATGGCTCATCTTGTTAGAAATCTTCCTTCAAAAAGTAAAATAGGACCTTTAACTAAAGCTGATTTTGAAAATCCTTTTATAAAAAGTTATTTAGAGGGTAAAAAATTGCGCCTTCCAAGATCAGTTGCTTGGGCCGAAGACCTTTTGATAAAAGGTGGAAGACAATTTGATGAGGCAGGAAAAATAGGTAAATCGGGAATTATAGCGGCTGAATCATTGGCTGTTCCAGCTACGCTAGGATTAACGAGCCTTGTCACAGAAAATTATGGTCCTCGTCGAGAAGGAATGATTATTTCATCTGAGATAGCGGCGGGGTTAGCACCTAATCTTGTTCTTTTAAAACACCTGCCAAACTTATCTACCGCTTTAAGAACATATGTTGCAGAAAAAAGAGCTACCAAAGAAGCTACGGGTACTTATGATGTTTTAGGGCGTCAACGCAAAGTTGATCGTAAAGAAATACAAAAAATATTGGGGTTTATTGAAGAAAAAGGAGAAAATCCAGAAGCTCTTTTAGCTGCAATGGAAGAAGCGTTTTTAGATGAAAACGGAAAAATAAAACCTCAGTTTCAAACAAAAGATAAAAAAGGTAGAACCGTAACATCTGAAACTCTTTCCAGTGATTTTGTAGAAAGTCCTGCTTTAACTGCTTTAAGTAACCAAGTGTTAAAAAACATGGGTGAAATGAGTTCTGTAAGAAACAAGTCTTTTGAAAAAAGCATGACTATGCAAACAGCCCTAATAGATGAATTGCGTAGCACGGGAGACCCAGAACTAGTTAAAATTGCAAATCAAATTCAACAATCAAAAATAGAACTTTTAATGCAAACTCGTATGGCTCAAGCTTTAGAAACCGCTATAGAAGCCGTAGAAAAAATATATCCCGAAGGTGGAGAAGAAGCGTCGGAATTATTAGGCCTAAAATTATTCGATGTTATAAAACGTCAGAAAAGTATTTTTAGGTCCATAGAAGGAGATAATTGGAAAAACGTGGATGGAAGAGTGTCTAGGACAGTCTTTCCTAGAATAGACCCTGATACTGATCAAATAACCCCGGACAGCGATTCAGTTGTTCCTAATGTGGTAGAAGCTTGGGACTCCATTATGGCTGAAATGCAGGAGGATACCTCTGGTTTAATATCAATATTGCAAGAACGAGACTTTAAAACAATAGACGAGACTATTCGCAAGTATAAAGCGCAATTAGGTCTTTCTATGGGTTCTAGCGTTTTTGCAGAGCCGCCACCCGCCGTTTTGGCTTTTAGAAAAGCTTATTCTGAAGCGGAAGGTGATGCTTGGAGAGATAATTTTGATACAATAATTGGAAGCGCTGATCTTAAAACAGAAAATGGCGTAATCTTACCCACACAAGAAAATATTGTTAAGATAGCAGCGCTTGTTCAAGAACAACGCCCTAACAAATTACTTAAAGCGTATGAGTCGGCAGTAAACAAGCTTTCGGGCAAGAACAATGTGTTTGGACAGCCTTATTCTGATGAAGCCATTAACATTGAAAGGTCTATATTAAATCCGGATAACACGGCGGCGACCCCTCCTTCCGACGAGCCTTTTACTCCTCTTATGGAAATGTTTGGTTTGGATCAAAGTAGGAGAGATATTGCCAGAGCAGATTTGGGTACAAGTGGTAACGCTAATTTAGATAACGTAAAGACACCGGGGGTTCGTCGGTTAAATGAACTTGCTGAAGCTTTGGATGCTCCGGAAGGTTCTGCTTTGCGTTCAAAAGAAGCTACCATAGCACAGATACGCGACGAAATAGAAGAACTTCGCGATAGTAGCCCTGCAAACGACGCTCTTGCAAACGGTTTAGAAAGGCTTCTTGAATTAGACTCTAATCGAAGCTCTCAAGCCGTATCTATTGGAATTGAACCTCAAGCTACTGGTACGACAGAAGCGGTTATAGAAGCTCTTAATCAAGCTGCACTAGGTTTAGACCAACAAGGTTCTACAGGAAAACTTAGGAAAAAAGCTTTAGACGCTCGTCGTGAATATTTAGCGGACATGCTTAAAAAACAGGCCAATGAGGATTCTGGAAGAGTGGAAGCCGCGGCTCCCGCAGGACCTTTAGCCGCTTTGCTAAATTCTCAGAAAAAAGCTTTAATTGCGGAACAACGCCGATTAAATGAAGCGCCTGTTTCGGAAATAGTTCCTTTAGCGGCCAGTGAACTTATAGGTCTTAGAAAAACTTTGAGAAGGATGCAAACAAAATATAATGGTCCGGGTGGAGACGATAATTATGCGCGTCTTACAAACGACCTACGGTCCGCGGCTCTTGATGATTTAATGGGTTACGGTGATGCGGGAATTGCGTATCAAAACGCTATAGATTCTTCAGTAGCATTTAATCAGTACTTTAAAAAAACTTTCGGTCAAGACGTTATACAGAAAGATTCTCGTGGAAGACCCGTTGTACATCCCGAATTAAGTTTTGATAAGTTGTTTAATGGAAGACCTAGCGCCACTGCTCTCCGCCTTAACCAAATTGAAAAATTGAACCAACAATTAAAAGAACAAGCCGAAAATTTAGGGGCCTCTCCCGAACTTATTAAATCCATTGACGATAATTTAGGCACTCAAACGGACCTCTTAAATGGAGCTTTTAAACTTCTTATAGAGAGAAACACTTCAGCAGTAGAAGAAAAAGCGGCTCTCGATGATTTAACTATAAAGCAACGTCAGTTACAAAACATTCGTGATTGGGCTTTTAAAATGCAGCCCGTTATAAAGTTTTTTCCATCTGTAAAAAAATCGTTAGACAACATTAAAGACCCTCAAAACTTTATAAATGAAGTTAAGGATGAGGTGGCTAGGATGGATTTAACTTTAAAATCTTTTGAAGCATTTAAACAATCTAATGCGGGAAGAAATGGGATATCTTCTGAAAATCCTATGGAAATAATCAACAAAATCTATAATAGCCCAAATCCGTCCGAACAACTTGCTATGCTAGCTAAAAACTTAAATACTTTACCTACAGAAGAAGTCGCAAGAAAAGTATATTCAGAATTAGGCAGAGAGTTTCCTGAAAACGGGGTTATTACTCCAGAGCAAGCTAAAGAAGGCTTGTTAGCAGTTACGATGGATTACGCTTTTTCTCAAGCTACTAAAGCCGCCGGAGACCCTAAGAGGCAACTTTTTGACGCGGGTACGCTTTACACCTTATTGTACACTAAAATTCCTAACGCGGCTAGAGACTCTCAAACAATGGCGGGTTTTTTGGAGGCGCAGGGCTCTTTAAATAAATCTCAAGCTAAGACAATGAAAAGCGCTTTAGAAAGAATTATTTCATTGCAGGCTCAAAGTGCGGCTACTGGTGCAGATTTACACGGAATTGATGTTCCAGCTATTTATGATTTGTATACAAGAATAGCGGGCGCAAGATTAGGGCAGTTTGCGGGGAGTATTCTTCCGGGTGGAAGAAGTCAAGGCTTAGTGGAGGAAAGCGCGGGTTCTAAGTATGTGCAACAACTAACTCAAGAAATACCGTTTTTACAAGAACAGCATGCTTTTCAAAAAATCATGCTTGATCCAGAAAAACTTATGCTTGCTTTGCGGACGCCTAGGTCAGATGAAGAAAAGACTTCTATCATTAGAACTTTATCTAATTTTGTAAAGGGCACGGGAAAAGCCGCGATTAGTCTTAAAAACCCTCTTGTAAAAGAAACGACTACGCGTGGAATAGGAACTTCTATAGAAGAAGTTACTTCTGAAGAGGCAGAGGATTTGCCTGACCCTCTTGCAATTCGCGAAGCCGCGGAAGCTTCTGCGGCTAGAATTAGAGCTCGCGAAGCGGCTATGGAACTTAAAAGAAATCCACCTGTTCGAAATCAGAACGTACCTTCTGATTTTTTAAGACCTTCTTCTAATGAACTTTTATTAGACCGCGCACAACAAATTTTAAACAATAGACGGTCTCAAGCAACTCCGCCCGTGGTCCCTCCCACCCCACGGGCGCAGGCAGCCCCTCCTCCGAACCAAGCCTCGTCCTCTGGGCCTGTTGATCTGAGGAGGGCGCAGGCCCTGTTTCCAAACGATACTATTTTTCGACCCTTTGCCCAAGGTGGCATAGCTAGTTTAAGGAGATAACAGTATGCCTAATGTTTATGTAGAAGATGCGTTTGGAAATATACGAGGTGTTGATCCAAGCGAGATGGCCGATTTCAACAGAAACAAAGCTCGTGTTTTATCCATGATAGGTGGAACCTTAGATACTTCTGGTCTTTCGGGCAGCGAACGGGCGGATGCTGAGAGAGGAATGACAGCGATTCAACAACGGTCTGAGATGGGAGAAGATGCGTTCGCGGTGTTGCAAAGACAACGAGAAAAGGAACCAACTAATCCGGGCGGTAGCGCATTTACGCAAGCGCAACAGGATCGAATGGCAGCGGGAGCAGCGGCGGGTATAGCAGCCACTGGAAGTCCTTTTGGAACCGTTTTAAGTGACATCAAAAAGGATTACAATTACATCACCAGCGGAAACGCTTTGTCCGATTTAAAAAGTAATCTGTCCACGGGCATTGCTGATTTAAAAACGGATTTTGGATACGGTGATGTAACACAGGGGTATACAGATAGACTGCCCGGTAGACTAGCCGCCGCAGAAGCCGCTAACCTAAATATGCTATCCAATAACAGAGATTCGCGGCCTTCGGACATCATCACTGGTGTGAGCGAAGATGTAGTAGTACCCGGCACAGATGTAGTAGTATCCGGCACAGATGTAGTAGTACCCGGCACAGATGTAGAAGCACCCATTATTAATGTATTTGATCCTGAGTCTAAGACATACACTATTCGTGATTTAGAGAGTGGTGAGAATGAGCAGTATTCGTATGGTTCGACGTATGGTGAGCAAGATTTGCCTGCGGACGTTGCGTATTCGAAGCAGGTTCAAGAGAATCGTGCTGCGATGGGTTTGGAATCGAATGATTCTAGTGCATGGTCGCTTTATCAGCGTGGGGAGCATTATAGTCAAATAGGTTCAGATTCTATTGCTGAAGATTCTATTGCTGAAGATTCTCTTGAAGAAGTAATACCCGGCACAGATTACTCCGGACAGATAACGGATTTAACGGATCAACTGGGACTTTTACAAGGAAACTACAGCGATCTGTTAGGACAGTTTAATACAATGTCTGAGCAATTGAGTCAAATGAGTAACTATCAAGGCGGCGGTTCGCAAGACGCGGCAGCTTCTCCTGTTTATCAGAACATTCTTCCGACTAGCTCTACGAGTTACACGCCAGCTTCTTTGCTTCCATTACAGGGTGTGGGAACGAGTAATATTAAACTTCCTGCATCATATGAGAAATCTAAACCTTTGACGTTTGAAAAGTATTTAGATTACTATGATGAAATATATCCTTCAGAAGAAATTGTGTGAGGCGTAAATGGCTGAATCCTTAAAAGATCAGGTAGTAAGACAGCAAGGCGATAGGCATCGCGAACTTATACGCTTGGCTTTAGTAGACGCATTTAACGAAGGCATGGATAGGGGTGACGACCAAGCAACTATTGATACAAACCTGAGTACACTCAAGCGTATATTAGAAAAACAATACGGTACTCCCTTTAGCATGGCGAACGGCGGCGAAGCTACCGAAAACGTGGGCATTGGTCCATTGAGCTCCATAGCACGAGACATGAACCGCGGCCCGAAGGGACTTGCAGGATTTGCCAGCGGCGGTGAAGCCTCTGGACCGCCCCCGCGAAGCGGGCCAGATCCACAAGGTATTGTGCAACGTTTTAATGAGGGCGGTGTAAGCGAATACAGGGAATCTCTTTTTGGAACGGAGAGTTTTGGAGGAGAGTTGGATGCTGAGAATAAAAGAACGGGTGCATTAGGTGCGTCTCAAGCTATGCCCGATACCTTAGAAGACTTTAAAAAAGATACTGATCAGTCCTTCTCCAACGATCAATACAGGAATAGTGCGGACTTACAATCTCAATTTCAAGGCTGGTATGAAAACAAAACTTTGCAGTATATCGCAGATAACAATCTAAACGAATA
>JGI24005J15628_10001168_pt1 | contig 14217 bp, 19 predicted proteins | sample LinPmetageLP40_FD_15628 | JGI IMG/M metagenome (IMG submission 15628)
CTGATTAATTGAAAGGAATATGCAATTTGTCGTACACCCGTTGATATATAGTAATATTATCTAGTAGATGTCGAAATACGAATATATATGTCAATTTCTTTGTCTCACCTGCCTTTGTAAGTACATCATGTATCAGTAGTAAGTTGTAACGGGTAGTGATCACTATAATAATGAGTTAGAGAGGGATCATAAAACCTGAAGTTGAATCACAAATGGTGGTTTAGCCCATTATTCTGGAGATGAATTAACAGAATGCATCACTATCCCTACACTCGATGCACAATAAAACTTACCTTCTCTAAGTTTTAGAAGTTCAACACGAATTCTTTAATTTTGAGCCCAAGTAACGTTCTATACGGTGCTTGGGCTTTTTAATTTCATAAATTCAGCATGTCAGAATCAAGTATATTAAACTCCGATAAAGCACCAGAACCTGTAGGATTATATCCACATGCGCGCAAAGTGGGTAACTTATTGTTCTTGTCTGGGGTAGGTCCCAGAGAAAGGAATACCAAAAAAATTCCGGGTGTGGAGTTGGACAATGAAGGCAATATCAAGTCCTATGACATAGAAGCCCAGTGCCATTCTGTATTTAAGAATGTGCGATTGATCCTTGAAGCATCAGGGTCTAGCTGGAATGAGTTGGTGGATGTCACTGTTTTTCTAACAAATATGAAGGCTGATTTTAAGACTTATAACCGCATATACGCAGAGTATTTCAAAGACAACCAGCCGTGTAGAACCACCGTTGAGATCAATAGCCTGCCGACACCGATAGGGATAGAGTTGAAGTGTGTGGCAACAATTAAAGGTAAGTGATCGCTTGAGAAACAACCATTTATACACAAAGTGAGTTTAATTCTAGTGAAAATATAGTAGATTGAAACCATGAAGATTACGCCATTAGAAATACGCCAAAAGACTTTCGAGAAAGCGTTTAGAGGACTTGATAAGGAAGAAGTTGAGGCATATATATTGTCACTATCCCAAGAATGGGAGCGTGTATTGGATGAGAACAAAGAGTATAAAATAAAGCTCGAAGCTTCACAAAAGGAGGTAGAAAAATTGAGGGAAGTAGAAAGCTCTCTTTTTAGAACACTAAAAACTGCTGAGGACACTGGAGCCAACATGATTGATCAGGCTGAGAAAGCCGCAGAACTCCACCTTCGTGAATCTCAAATGAAAGCAGATGCCATGCTCAATGAGGCTGAAACAAAAGCCAGAGACAAAATGGAGGAAGCGGATATTCAATCCAGGCATGCTGTGGAGGAAATGGAAGAGCAATTGAAAACCCTCGGACAGACCTACAGGGTGCTGGAGAATTACAGAGATGACCTCCTATCTAATATTAAGATGCTCTCCAATGATGCACTAGAAAAGGTAGCTAGAGCTGCCAGTCAGATCAAACATTTTGACCTGGAAGAGCAGATCATGAAAGCCAAGAGTATCTCCACAACTTTCAAATTGCAGAATAGAAATACACAAGCCGATATTGTTCCAAAAAATGAGGATAAGCCTTCGGAGGTTGAAACTACGGAATCTAAGGAGGAAGAAGTAGTTGAGCCAGTTCCCCAATCAGAACCTTCTGCTATTGAGCCATCCAAGAACAAGTCATTTTTTGACGATATCGAGTAATGGGCAAAGTAGCACTTGAAGGGATTGAATTTTTCGCTTATCATGGATACTATGAAGAAGAGCGTAAAATTGGCAATAAGTACGAAGTAAATATTGAAGTCGATACAGACATCTCATTGGCTGCCGAAGAGGACACGCTGACTGGTACTGTGAATTACGAAGTATTATACAAAATCATTCAAGATGAGATGGTGATTCCCTCCAAAATGCTAGAACATGTTGGGAATAGAATTATAACAAAAATCATGACTGAATTTCAACAAATACAGTCAGTTACTATTGAGATATCAAAATATAATCCACCAGTCAAAGGTGTTTGTCGAAAGGCAAAGGTGACCATGTCACAATTTCGTTAGCCCTATTTGTTGTCTTCTGATTTGATGAACGCAAAGCCTCTGGCATCATTGCTTTCGTGAAAATCGACTTCCAGACCTATGAGATACATCATATGCTTCTTTTCGATGAATACGGATATGTCTCCTTCTAAATACTCCATGTCCCCGCTCTTTTTCTTATCAAATCCGATGAGATAAGACATTCCAGCTCCACATCCACCACCTCCTTTCATGCCGATTCTAAGACCATATTCTGCAGGAATATTCTTATTCTTCATGATATTCCGCACTTCGATGATCGCTTTTGGAGAGAGTTTTACTGGTTTTATGGGATCAATCATATATCTATACTGTAGTAAAATACGTTGACAAGGACATGTGTGAAATTAACTGCTTGATCAGCGACTTATGTTGGACAAAATTATTTAATTTTCCTGATATATAAACTATTGTAAAAAGATCATTACGAGAATGGAACAAGTATTAGAATTTGCAAAAATATTGGTGCCTGCTGGGCTTGTGTTATACGCCATGTATTTAATGGTGAACTCTTTCTTAAACAAAGAATTGGAGAAAAAAATGCTGGAAATCAGAGGGAAAAGTATAGAGACTGTTCTTCCTAACCGTTTACAAGCCTACGAACGAATGTGTTTGTTTCTTGAGAGAATTTCTCCCAATAGCTTGATTTCAAGACTGAACATAGGAGAGTTCACAGCGAAGGAGTTTCAACACATTCTTCTAAACGAAATCCGAGAAGAGTACAACCACAATGTGTCGCAACAAGTATATATGAGCATAGAGGTTTGGGAACTGATCAAAAGCGCCAAGGAAGAGTTGGTGACATTGGTGAATGATTCTGCACTGAAATTGGGTGATGAAGCGACTTCCATTGACTTGTCAAAGCAAATATTGGAAGCTGCTTATAGCAAGCCTGACAACATTGCACATGCTCTGATTGAAGTCAAAAAGGAGATTAGCCAGGTATTCTGATAGTTTCATTTTATTTGTTATCTTATGTCTTCATTTTTTAATCGAGGAGGGAATATGGGAGAAAGCACTATTGAAAATAAGTATTTTAAACGAGCACAGCAGAAAGCTCGAAAAGTTGTTGGCAACAATGAGAAGCTAATACATCTTATTCAAAGATCTAAGGATAAGTTATCCGGGGTAAGCAATTCAAAGCTTATTGAGAATGCTAAAATCTTCATACGCATGGTGAAAGCTTATGCAAATGGGAACTATCGCGATGTACAATTGAAAAGCATTGTTTTTATCGTTGCAGCATTGTTGTATTTTGTCATGCCACTGGATTTGATAGCAGATTTCATTCCTATCACAGGTTTGGTCGATGATTTTGCAGTGATTTTATGGGTTTATAAGCACTTGCAAGTCGAAATTGATGCATTTGTCGCTTGGGAGAAGGGACTTCAGGAACCATCTACTTGACTTATTGGTTACGGTATCTGAATATTTACTCGAAAGGGCTTACAAGCCCTTTTTTTAATCTAAAGAATTCCCCGAGGCTTTGCCTTGGGATTCCTATAAAACGTCATTCCTGCGAAGGCAGGAATCTAAATATAAAAACGCTGACTGTGAAAATAACACAAAGTACGATTACACAAGAGCATATCAAAAACGGAATGAGCTATGAAGCCTACCGTTTGCTGATTGATCAGTTGTTAAGTGAAAACAAAACAACCGGTGACAATCATTCCGAAAGTATGGTGGACTATGCCAAGCTCAACATGCAGCGAATGAACAAATGGGATAAGATATTCAAACCGAGTGATGAATTAGTAGAAGTGATTAAGTCAATAAACAAACCAGTTTATTGGGTAGTCCTTACAGAAGGCTGGTGTGGAGATGCTGCTCAAAATCTACCCGTGATAGCCAAATTGGCTTCTATGAATTCAAATATTACACTATCATTACTATTGAGGGACGAGAATCTGGATGTGATGGATGCTTATTTAACCAATGGAGGACAATCAATCCCAAAGTTGATTATGATTGATGAACATCTAAATGAACTTGGGCAGTGGGGATCAAGACCTCAGCCAGTTCAGGATATATTAATGGACTTGAAAGCAAAAGGAGGAGCGTTCTCCTATGATGAGTTTGGTGTGGCGGCACATACATGGTATGCGAAGGATCGGACAAAGACGCTTCAGCAGGAGTTATTGGAGTTGTTGTAGCTCATGAATGACGTCATTTTTAGCTCAAAGTCATTTCTTAGCAAAGCGAAGAAATCTTTGCCACAACAATAGACTGCTGCTTCTTTTGTCATGGTAAAGATCCCTGCGGGATGACTTAGATTATTTATTAACGTGAACAGCGATCAATAAGTGTCAAGCGCTCTTCAAAACGGCCAATAACAAGAATAGCCAGCCTAAAATAAAGAGCAAGCCACCTATCGGGGTGATGACACCTAGCCAACGCACATTGGTCAAACACATGGTGTAAAGTGATCCTGAAAAGAGAAAGATCCCTGCGACCGTTGTATAGGCAGCATAGCTTAGCATGGGGCTTTCTATCTTATACATCACCAAACCCAAAGCAAGCAATAGCAAAGTGTGATAAAAATGATACTGTACGGCAGTTTGGTAGGTGCTGAGTAAATTGGAAGCTTCCAACTTGCTTTTTAGTGCATGCGCACCAAATGCGCCAAGGCCGACAGCAAGCATTCCTGAAATGGAAGCAATTGAAAAAATGATTTTTGGAGTCATATTGATATGGTTTATGCTTGATAATTTCTAGCACCAAAAATGGCACTACCTACTCTGACCAGCGTGCTTCCTTCTTCAATAGCTATTTGATAATCACCGCTCATGCCCATGGATATTTCTGATAATTGAACATTGTCCACTGTGAGCTGATTTTTGAGTTCTTCGAACGTGCTTTTCAAAGAGCTGAATTCGGCTCGAATCTGTTCTTTGTCCTCTGTATTTGTCGCCATACCCATAAGTCCAACAATCTTAATATTTGCAAGAGACTTGAATACTTCTGAGTTGACCAACTCAAGTAATTCTTCTTTGCTAAGACCGAACTTAGTTTCTTCATCGGCTATATAGACCTGAAGTAGGCAATTTATGACGCGGTCGTTTTTCGCTCCTTGTTTGTTGATCTCCTTGAGTAGTTTGAGGCTATCTACTGAGTGAATCAAATGAACGAATGGAGCAATGTATTTCACCTTATTGCTTTGTAGGTGGCCGATCATGTGCCACTCAATGTCTTTTGGGAGTGCCTCATATTTCCCCACCAATTCCTGCACCTTGTTCTCCCCAAAAATTCGCTGACCAGCCTCATAGGCTTCCAGAAGAAGTTCTTGTGGTTTGGTCTTGCTTACTGCGATCAGTCGGCAATTTGACCTTTGTAAGGTTTTTTGAAAATCCGCTATATTATTTTTGATATTCATTTTATACTTTAGCCAAGTGAAGCCCAAAAATATATACTTTTGTGCGAATAAATGAATGATAGATGGCCATATTAGGTACACTGATCAAAAAAGGGATTAAAATTAGAGAGAGTCTGGATCAGCAGTACACTTCGCCAGAAGAATTGCAGAAAAATCAACTTAAGAAATTGTTGATTTCAGCGAATGAGACCTTATTTGGCAAACGATATGGATTCCGAATCATTCTAGAGCATTACAAAAGTACCGACCCCGATATTTTTTACAATCAGTACAAAGAGTTGGTGCCGATTCACAATTACAATCAGTTATACAATGCATGGTGGCACCAGAGTAAGCAAGGCATCCCAGATGTATGTTGGCCTGGTGAGGTGAAGTATTTTGCGTTGAGTTCGGGTACTTCAGAATCTACTTCTAAATACATCCCTATCACCGATGATATGGTGAGGGCAATCCGCAGAACCAGTCTTCGTCAGATTGTCTCTTTGTCAAAGTACGAACTACCAACCAAGTTTTTCCAAGGTGGAATATTGATGTTGGGAGGCAGTACCCACCTCAATTACAACGGAAAATATTTTGAGGGAGATTTGAGCGGTATTCAGACTGCTCAATTGCCTTTTTGGTTTCAACACTTTTACAAGCCTGGAAAGAAGATCGCGCAGACAGTTGGCTGGGATGAGAAGTTGTCGGAAATAGTAAAACAGGCCAGAGAGTGGGATATCAGCATTATTGTTGGTGTTCCGGCATGGGTTCAGATACTGATTGAAAAAATTCTGACCTACTATCAAACCGATGATATACATGAGATTTGGCCCAATTTAGAAGTGTATGTACACGGAGGTGTTTCCTTTGACCCTTATCGCAAAGGCTTTGGGAAGCTGTTGGGCAAACCGATTCATTATATAGAAACTTATCTTGCCTCAGAGGGATTTGTCGCTTTTCAAGCTGATCCTGATACGAAAAACATGCGATTGGTACTTAACAATGGCATGTTCTATGAGTTTGTACCGTTCAATGAAGAGAATTTTGATACTGAAAATCAGTTGTTGCCTTCAGCCAAAACGCTTATGATCCATCAAGTGGAAGAAGGAAAGGAATATGCCATTCTGCTTTCGACTTGTGCGGGTGCATGGAGATATCTAATAGGCGATGTCGTCAAGATCATAGACAAGGACAAAGCGGAAATCATCATTACAGGCCGCACCAAGCATTTTCTAAGCCTTTGTGGTGAACACTTGTCTGTTGACAACATGAATAAAGCCATAGAGTTGGTTTCTGAGGAGTTCAATATTAATATCAAAGAATTCACGGTAGCCGGGGTACCTTTTGACACACTCTTTGCGCATCACTGGTATATAGGTACCGATGAACAGGTAGATCAAGGCAGGCTCAAAGAACGACTTGATGAGGTGCTGATGGGATTGAATGATGACTACAAAGTGGAGAGAGGGGCAGCATTGAAAGAAATAATAGTGGAGGTTTTACCTATTCATTGGTTTTATGGTTGGATGAAAACAAAAGGAAAAGAAGGTGGGCAGCACAAATTTCCACGCGTTCTTAAAAACCAACAGTTGGAAGATTGGAAAGCATTTTTGAAGAGTAAGGTTTGATAGGAATAATAATCAAAGGAATCAGTTTCGGACTGATTCTGTCTGTGGCGGTAGGTCCCGTATTTTTTGCATTGGTGAAGACCAGTTTACAAAAAGGTTTCAAAGCTGGCGTATGTGTGGCTATAGGTGTTTCGTTGAGCGACATGTGCTATGTGGTATTGGCTTACTTCGGAGTTTCTCAGTTTTTTGACAATCCAATGGTCAAAGAACAAATGGCATTCGTAGGTGGCATGGTCATCATCACTTTTGGGATCATCACGATCATCACAAAGCCAAAAGGCTATACAAATGGATCAGAAGTAATGACCAAGTCCAATTATGTAAAGCAGATACTCAAAGGTGTTTTGATCAACGCAATTAATCCTGCTGTTTTGCTCTTCTGGTTGGGTGTGATGAGCTTGGCTTCTGTTGATTATGATTTCACGCCTAATAAGATCATTATATTTTTTGCATCTATTCTGATCACCGTATTTACCTTGGACCTCTCCAAAGTATATCTGGCGAATAGGCTTCGAAACTTGGTGACGCCCAAAGTTATGCGTTGGCTGTTTTTATTTGTAGGACTGGCTTTGATTGTTTTTGGTGTTAAGCTTATGTTTTTTGCGTAATCTTTCTGTAGCAAGCTAGGCTATTATATTTTGATTGGATCGCGTTCTTCCTCTTCTTTTTACGCTCCCTCCCCGGATTCATTCCGGGGTCTCCTCATAAGCTCCCACAATCTTTGACGAACTACAATCTGGTTTGAGCAGCACTTGCAGTCTAAAATTTATGCCTTGATCTTTTCAGTACTCCGTAGTTGGGGGATCCCGCAACAGGTGCGGGAAGGCAGTTCTATGATTAATGTATTTCGTAGGCAGTGTATCAAAGCGATCCCAACGAAAGAATCGTATCATCAAGAACTCACAAAAGCGGCTAGTCTATCAAATACAGAACCCCAGCCATTCAGAATACCCATCTCGGTTTGTTGTTTGCAATATGCCTCTGTAGGATGCACTACGTTGAAAGTGAAGTTGGTTTTATCTCCATCTGGCTCGAATAGTGCCTGTATTTCCACACCTTCTGTCATCGGTTTGAAGTTGGCGGAGGAGCAGATTCTTTCAAGCTCCACGATCTCGGAATAGATGCCATCTGTGATGAACTCATTTCTATCGGGCATTTCCATGGTGTATTTCCACTCACCACCGACTCTGAAGTCATGTGTGATGACTTTGGTATTCATGCCTTTTGGTCCCCACCAGGAGGCGATATGCTCAGGCTGCGTCCAAGCTTCCCAAACCAGTTTGATCGGTGCGTTGAACGTTCTTTGAATGGTTACGGTGCGATTTTTAGCGTCTGTGTTACTCATTGTCTTTCTTTTTTGATTGTAGTTTCATTAAGTATGCTTCGAAGGAGTCCAGCTTGCCTTCCCATAGCTTGCGGTATTTGCCCACCCAGTCAGCGATCTCAAAGAGGCGCTCCGGCTTGATCTGGCAAAAGCGTTCCCGACCGTGCTGAGTGATGACGATCAGGTCACATTCATTGAGGATTTTGATATGCTTGGAGATGGCCGGTCTGCTGATCTCAAATTGCTCAGCAATGGCATTGACCGTCAGTTCATCTGATACCAATAGATCGATGATATCTCTGCGTACCGGATCAGCTATGGCCTGAAATACATCTCTGCGCATAATTACGTAATTGATTGGTTACGAATATACGCGTAACTATTCGGTTACGCAAATGTTTTAATAACAAATATTGTTTAGAACTGAATCAAGTGTCCTTGTGAAGGTAGTTTCGAGGTCGGGACACGAGCTAAAAGCTTCTATTAGCTGGGGGCTTTGAGCGGCTATGATTTCATTCATAATGTTAGCTATTTTTTTAATTAAACAGTCCTAACTGTGACTCAATTTTGGGATAGAATACTCCAATAATTACGAATGGATTTCTTGCCCTTCGCATATGCCACTGTCTAGTTGTTCCTAAAAATAAGTGAATGTCCTTTTTGGATGTAAACTCATCAAAATACTTCAACCTAACTAATTCAATTGCTTTCTTTTCATCTCCATCCGTACTTCTTATACAGTTCCAATAAAGAGCCCCGATCTCCCAATCTTCGATCATTAATCTTCGTGGCTTTCCTGAAACATCGGTAAATTTATAATAGAACTTATAAGGAACTTTTGGGATAATAACCTCAGGAGCAGAATCTCCGTTTTGTGAAAAAAGATCGGTTTGTTTTCTAAGTTCAGTCCATTCGTTTTTCCACTCTCGCGAGTCTTCTTCTACATCAAAACCTAATATTTTGGCTGGTTTGAAAGTTGCTAAAGATGTGTTCTTGGGTTTAGATGAATCTCCGAGTAATTTTTCAAAGTCGGTATAAACGTTATTTAGGCAATACTTCTTTCTTTCAGCCCAATTTCGTTTGGTGTCAATTCCATCTAATATTTTAACATCTCTAAAATCATAATGTGCTGGAGAGTGACTTTCTGGTCTGAAATCGTCAGTTCGTTTTATAAGATCAAGTTCTATCCATGTATACTTGAAACTTTGTAGTTCCCCTGTTTTTCGTTTTCCCATTAAGAAACTCAAAGGAACTGGATATATTCTAATCCAAGACCCGTCTTCCAAAACTCCTGCTGAACAAACCAACTCGTCATAACTTCTTGACGGCAACGGATATGTGGTAACTGTTAGGAGAATTTTCTTCCGAGGCATTTACAAATTTTTATGAGGGACATCCCAAGTTGGAAGGGCTGTAAGAGCATTAAGAACTCTCCCTCTATGACACATACAAACTTCTTTTTCAAAACAGGTAATTGCTACTCTGCGGTGTTCTTTGATCAAGGCAAATAGCTTCTCTATAGAATCGAAATTTTGTTTTAATGTTGTGCTTTCATATTCTTTAAATAGTTTATTGTAGTCGGCCATTGACTTTAGCTCCTGCCTCTTTTTTGACTCAATACCTAAATTTGGAATGTGTACATATTTTATCCCGATGCTCTCACATGCATTTTTCAACTGGGACTTTGAAAAGCCATATTTCATACTAAGTGAGTTCTTTCGTACATCACATAGTAGCTTAACGTCATTAATTATTAGCTTGTTTAAGTACGTTTCTAAGCTAATTCCTTCATAACCAATCGTGAAAAATTGAGGTTCTTCAATTTTTCTTTTTTGCTTATTAACAGCAATTAGTTCATTCTCTGTTAATATGTCAGAAGCAATTTGGCTTTTAGTAGCGTAATAAGGGTAGTTTAAATAAGTATGTCTTATTATATCCTTTTGTGATAAATCTTGTACCTCTCTTTTGACAACCCTAATTGCTGAGCGATCTTCCTTTGTTAGATCCGCAAAGTATTTTGAAGAATCTTTACTTAAAATCCAATTAGAAGATCTCTTTTCGATCGAAGATTCCACAATATTGTATTTGCCAAGAGTTAAAAGATCTTGATTAGCGTGGAACGAAAAACAACCATATTTATATGGAACAAAATCAAATGATTTCTTAATCTGCTTTCTAGTCACCAAGAAGAGTATTTTTTGAAAATTTGTGTGATTTAATTTGCCACCAAACTCTTCAAGAATTCCCAATATTAATTTTCTTCGATAATACATTTTGCAAAGATACGAAACTGTTTTTTCAATTCGTGAATTTAATTATTACCCTATTGTAGCTAACAAAATATATCAGCACCTATGGCACTGATATATTTTGTTAGTGAGTCTAATCTAACAGGTGTTTATTATAATTCAAGGATATAATTTTATTATTATATTTTTGTAACTTCAAATCAAAATATTCTTACCAATAAATAAGAGTGAGGCTTGAGTCTATTGAGCAGAGCGGCTAGTCTTTTGTGCAGTCGTATTATAAATCACTGGCATTTGTCCTTTCCATCTATTCCAGGTGTCATTATCTGTAGTTAGCTCGGCCATAAAATGACCTACATTGATTCGGCTTGTTGTGCCTGCGTTAAAAATGGCACTTCTGGTGGGTGAAGGATGCAGTTCATATGCAGTGACTTCTTCTTCATTGACTAAACCATCTGGTCGAACAGCTACCCACTCAATGGAATGATCATTTTGACCAATCTGAGTCCTTAAATAATCTGCGGCCTTTTCATTGTCCACATGAGGAGGTAATAGTAATCTAAGTATTGCTAACACGAATTTTTGACCGATTGAAATAGGCTCATTTAAATCTCTGTTACTATTGCCGGTCGTATTCATCAATACGAACTTCACTGGCTTATCGGGGGCATTCTTTTTGATGGCGTTACAGAGCAAGCCGACTGCGTCTGTCACTAGTTTACGAGGTGCTCCATATATTCCTTTCCAGCTTATATTATGACCCAAGCAAGAAACGACCGCATTACAATCTTGGAGGATTTCTGCCATTTCATTTTTATTGATCTCTAATACGCTGGCTTTGACAATGGACAGCCGTTCATTGTTCTTCCATGATTCAGGCAGTTTTTCTGGTGAGCGAACAATCACTTTTACTTTTTGTCCGGTATTTAGCAGTTGCTCTACTAACTGTTTTCCTGTTGCTCCACTTGCTCCTACTACTAATGTTGTCATATGAGATGTTAATTAATTCTTTGAACAAGGGTTTTATTCTGATAGGCTGTAACCAATGCGCTATCGACACGATCAGAAGTAATCTAACGGAGATAGTTTGATTAAGATATTTTTTCACCTAAGACTCGGTGTCCTAAAAGAGGATACATCGCCTGCTAAGAAGTGAAGTTGGCAGTAGGTTTGAGTTTGTGTTTTGTAGAAAGGAATTGGCATTATGCGGGAATGGGAGGAGGCCAATATTGAAATCTCAGAGCCCTCTTTGAGTGACTCTGAGTGAAGGTAACAACCGACTGTAGAATGCTTTCAAAAAAAAGAAAGTTCATGCCTCCCCGAACCTGTTTCGGGGTCTCCCAGATCGAAGCACATAGTTGGGGGATACCTGAACAGGTCAGGTAAAGCGGGTGTTTTTTGAAAGGCTTCTTCACGTTTGTGAAGAAGCCTTTGGGTAGATGTGCGTTTGGCTTAACAATCTATGATTCCAAATGAAACCACTAGTTCCTGATCGACTCTTATTCCGTTTGAATTTTCCGCAGGAGTCCATTTTCCTGATGTGTTGGTGATCAGTTCGATCATCGTATCATCAATAGTTGGATAGCCCGATGATTTATCTAGTCTGACATTTGAGATCGTGCCATATTTGCTCACCGTAAAATATAGCTTGGCGGGTTGTAGCTTTTTCACGTTTAGATTGGCCGTATTTTCTTTGTTGTTCTCGCTGAGGTATTCGAGCAGTGCATCTTTTCCATTGACATATGCTGCCTGTTTTTCTGGGACTATTGTGAGGTAAGGGGTTGCGTAATTATATTCTAGATTACCAGTCACTCTATTCTTCTCTTGGAAATCAGCTCGGATATAAAAATTGGTTGAATAGTCGGACAATTGTAGGAGATTGATCTGATCGAAAGAAAGGAGATCACCATATACCGTTTCACGTATTTCTGTTTCTTGATCATCTTTTATGATAATCACACTCAGTGACTTGTAAGAAACGATCTGTTGTGTCGGGTACTCTGATAGGAAGTCATAGAGCGATCTTGCTTTGTTCACGTCTGCTTTAGTCATGCCTCTAAATCTCGAACCTACATCATAGAAAAAGTCGACATAGACCTTCTCATCAGTATCGGCTGCTTTTTTCATGTCTATTGTAGTGCTACTGGTGCTTGGTATTTCTGCCTGATCTATCGCTGAATCATTCCAGTCCATAAAGCCAAAGGCCATTAGGCTCAGTGGAGTAAGTATTATGGTCATAATTTTGATATGCTTTTTCATATCTTATATTTTAGTGAATTATTATACCAAATGTATCTGAGCGAGGCTATTCAGTATCTATACCAAGTGTAAAATGATGTAAATTTTGTGTAAAACATCTTTAATTCTCTTCGATATAAATAGTTTTGTAGCATGGGCACAAGACCATTAAAAATAGTATCCCTGATTTTTATATGTTTATTGTTGATTATATCTAGCAGCCATGCCCAGGATATCAATCACGAGCGGCATATAAAGGTATCGTTGCGCATGATTGCACATCAAATCCTGCTGAGTTCTGCGGATAGTACCTCTCGTGTATTGCCGATTGTGAAGAAGGATGACCGATATATCATTCAATTTGAGTCTGAATTTGATTTTACCCCTGACGAGCTGGTTGCGACTATTGATCGGGTAGTAAAGGAAACAAAATTGGCAAATCACTATATCGTAGAAGTGGAGAATTGCGAAACTGCGGACATGGTCTATAGTTTCGAAATGCACGATGCAGAGCAATCGGACATCATCCCATGCGCAATTAGATCCCAACCAAAATCTTGTTATAGTCTTTTATTCACCCTGATAGATACAGATCTATCCACCACAACAACTGCGGAGACCGATCCGCTGTTTTATGTTACGATTATAGTGCTGATTGTGATCATCTTCCTCGTGTTATTTTTTAGGTGGAAGAAGAGCCATAATCCCAAGATAGACTCGCATATCATCCCATTGGGCGAGTACCAATTTGACAAACGCAATACGGAGCTGCTCATAGAGCAACAGATAATAGACCTCACCAGCAAGGAATCAGACCTGCTTCTTTTACTCTATAACGCAGTCAATACCACTGTGGAGAAAGAAGTGATTCTAAAAATGGTCTGGGGAGATGACGGTGATTATGTGGGCAGAACCCTGGATGTATTTATCTCGAAATTGAGAAAGAAATTAGCATTTGATTCCAAAGTGAAAATCGTCAACATTCGTGGAATAGGCTACAAGTTGGTGCTGGATGTTTAGTGATAAGTTAACTGATGGCTTATAGAAGTCATAATTTAGAAATTTGCTACAGTAGCGTCATTCAGAATACCAATTCACTATACGAGTACCCAACCTATCGTCACTCAGAGGGCGCAGCCCGAAGAGTCTCAAGTCTGACTGAGATTCTTCGGCTGTTCCAGCCTACCATTGACAGATTGGTGTCCACTGCTCTAAACTGGTTTAGAACAGATCTCTCAACGGTGCTTGGGGTCTTCACTACGAAGTCATTTCGGACCTGCCTGTTGGCAGACGGGGTGAAACGCCTGTCTGTGACAAAGGCCATAGCCGTCAGGCTAAGGATGTAATACGCTGATTGTCAGCGAATTATTGGGTTGAACGTAAAATCCCCTTGGGGATTTTGAATCTTTTTTCC
>JGI24005J15628_10001174_pt1 | contig 14194 bp, 17 predicted proteins | sample LinPmetageLP40_FD_15628 | JGI IMG/M metagenome (IMG submission 15628)
TTTTCTTGCAGACCATTTACCAGCACCTGTACCATGAGATGCTTGTGCTTTAATTCTATTAAAGATTCCCTTTCTCATTCCAGGTTTTGTATAATTGCCTGCCTTATTTACTGTCGACTTTTTCTTTGTCATCTTTTATATCCTTATATTCATAGTCATAGCTTCCTTCTTGTACTTCATCAGTTATCCATTTTGAAGTATCTTCTACTGACCATATTCTACTATTTACTAATCTATGTATTAAAGGTTTTGAAGGATCTGCTGCCATAGATGGGTCAAAGATCCTTAGTCTATTGTTGGGTTGAATTGCATAGTTACCATCGTCTAATTCTATTACGTGTCCACATTTATGTTGATCAGGTTTTTCTGAATAACCAAAATCTAATTCATTATAATCACCAGCACACCAATCAATTGTAAATAAATATGTGCCTTCTCTTTGTTTTTTTCTTCTAGATGTGTATATCATTTTACATCCATCCATTTGATAAAATTTAGTAACACTTACATTATAACTAAATGAATCCCATAACATTAATTCGTTCAAAGGTAATTCTTTTACATTTGGTTTTTTACAAAATGCAGATACAGGTGCTCTCCACCATATACCACCATCTGTCATCATGTAATGAAACAAAGGTACTTGTTTAGGTATTGAAGTAAATCCAAATATAACACACTCAAAGTATTTATCATGAGAATCTTTTTGATCTCGTAGATAATTACCTCTTACAAAGCATTCTATTGGGGGTATGTTTGCGTTTAAATACATAGTTATTCTAATATTAGTGCTTTAATAGATTTAGATCCATCTATATTTATGTCAAGTTGTGCTTTAGATCTAATACATTTATAAGATATATTGTCACTTATCTGCCTGCTTGATTCACGTTTATGCTTTAAACAAAAACTCATTGACTCCTGAATACGGTGTTCCTTAATATCAGGTCCTATGAACATCAGCAGGGCTACAATATGCTCGATCACAATACCTTACCTTTGTTAGGTCCATGTTTAATTGTATATCGGTATGAGCCATATTCATTGATATTAACTTCTTGTCTTGATCTTAAACATATAATTTCTTTTAATTTATTTTTTCTATCAATGATATGTTTTATAATTTGTTTAGTGAATCTTTCCATTTCCATTTGCTCTCACTTTATCTTTTAATGTTTCTATATCAGCTAAAGCCTTGTCCATTTGTTTTTGTACAAATTCTATATTAACTTTATTGTGCATCATATCTTCTATTCTAATCTCTATCTTCTCCACGGTCTTATATAAATCTTCCAACAACATCAGCTGTTCTTGGTCCACAGGCAACTGCTCACTTTTTTTAAGTAGATCAGCTTGGAATAGTTCTCTTGATGTCTCTAGTGAAGTTAGCCTTCCAGTTAATTCCGTGTATGCAAATACACCTGCTACAACACCAACTATAATCATTGCCATATTACGAATAGGCATAGCTACTGATGTGTTATCTGAAATTTTCATACTAATTTGTTAAAGGATTCTTGCTTGATTCTTTTAATTCTTGTATTTCTAATTCTAATACTTGTATAGTTTTTTCTAATACAGCTATGTTTTGTTTATTATCACCTATAACTTGTAGTATAGGATCAGGATTAAATGCTTCTAAACTATCTAGCTTAGACATTACTTCACCATACTTAATAAATCCTGCACCTATAGCTCCCAATACTCCTATGAGTGCTGCTACACCTGCAAGTTGTTCTTTTATTTTAACCATTTTTTAGTACCTCTATTTCGTTTAATAACTTTTGCTTTTGTTTTTTTATTTTAATTATTTTAATTTTAGATTTTACAATAGGGTCACTAAGTATATAATTACCTAAAGTAATATTTTGATATATTGGCTTATCAAATATATTTAATTGATCTGTGTATAATAGTTTTTCTTTATAAAATGGTACATTATAAACATTAATCATTTCGTTATTAACCATTGCCTGTAATTTAATTACGTTTTTAATTTCTAAGTTTTTACCTATATCTTTTATATCTGTATCTATCTTTGCCATTTTTGCATCAAGAGATACTGTTTCTTTAGTTTCTACAGATCCTGACTGCGACTTAGATTCTGCTGTTTTGTTTTCTCCTGACTTCGACTGTACAGTTTTTTGCTTTTTATTATTCTCTTTCTTAGCTGTGGTAGATTTAGTAGGGCTGCTATTGGATTTCTTTTCTTCAGTTTTTTTTGTTTCATTAGATTTGCTAGCCGTTGTAGTCTTTGAAGTAGTTGAAGCTGTTGAACTAGAAGTAGATTTTGGGGCATTAGAAGTTGTACTCGTAGTTGTTTTTTGTTTAGGTGCTGGTGCTGCTTTAGCCGTATTTGTTATAGTGGCTTTTGGTGCAGGTGCAGTTGTTTTAGGTGCTGGTGCAGGAGCTGTTTTTACAACGGGTGTAGTTGTAGATAAAACTGGTGCAGCTTTTATTTGTACCTCTTCTTCTATTATAACGTTTTTAACAGATTCTGTCAAGTTCTTTGTTATACTGTGTAATTCCTGTGTAATACTTTCTTCTATTTCCGTATTATCATATAGCATAAATAAGTTAGCACCTAATAAATTAGGACCACCTAAATTACCTGGGTTAGTTTGACCATCTATACCTGTCCATTCCCAGTTAAATTTATTAGAACCTGCATTATTAAATATTAAAGTATCTGTATACTTAAATGCAGTGCTACCATACCCTGCATCATTGTTTCTAATTTGATTTGTTTCAGATAATAAAGAATTATTAGAATCTAATATTTGAATTTTAGTGCTATAACTATCTCTCCCAGATCCTCTATTACCACAAGCATATGATGAGTTAGCCCACTCACAGTTTTGTATTATAGTATTACCCTGTAGTGTAATTCCATTATCTAATTTATTTTGATTTGTTGTATCATCACCTGTTGTAATGTTTAATAAACTTCCACTATAAGATAATGATCCTGTTCCTGTAACTTCTACTTCTGTGCTAAAATTAGTTGCATTATTAGATGTAAAATTACTAAAAGTATTTGCTATTTTATCAATACTATTATCTACACTTTGTGCACTAGATGCACCCTGACCTGCGTTGGGTAATAAATTGCCTGTTGTTATTTGGTCTGCTTTACTTAGACTTGTTATTAATGCTAGTATCAGGCAGCTTTTCAATAATAATTTTATCATGCTTCTTATCTATAGTTTTAACAACTTTTAAATCCTTAGTATATTGATTATAATCTGGTCTTAACTTATCGTATTTTTTCCAAAGTTTATTTGCATCATTACCAATTTTACCCTGGTATGGGCAAGGAGTACCTGCATGAATCATAGCTTCAAACACTCTAGGGTCTTGGCATAATAAAGCAACTGCTGCAACTTTCATACCCATACTGTCTAGTTGTCTTGATAGCTTAATTCTTTCACAATTCTCATCTCTAAAAGATTTACCACCCGATACACCTAAACCAAATGTTTGTATTCCCATACTTGCACCTGTAGAGCATACATCAATACCTGATGAGTTTACTCCTGGGGCATACGCTGATGGTGGTGCTGATCTAATATTACTACTTGTTGTATTACTTGTTGTAGAACTAGAACTTGATCCTGATTCATACGTAGTTGCTGATGTATAGCCACCTTCAATAGCAGTGTTAGACCCACTAACATTTGATTGGGTGCTACCTGCATATGCAGATGTTGTAAATAATAATATAAATAATATTGTGAGGGTTCTCATATTATGTATCTTCTTCTTCTAGTTTGATTTCAATGCAATCAAATTTGTAAAATAAACCATGTGTATTCACAGTTTCTTTTCCTGCTCTTTCTAATAATTTTTTTGATTCATCATAACCTTTTAATAAACAAGTGTATTCATCCTCAAATTTTTCAGGATAAGGTATAGGATCTAAACACCCTACGTTAACACTAGAGCATAGTAAAAATACTAATGCTATCTTCATTTATCTAAGCCAGCAGTGAACCAATCAATAAATCTATTCCAAAGATCCTTTATCTTTTGTATTATTTTTTTCATGGGTTTTATCCTCCAGTTGTTGGGTTAGTCTTTTTATTTCAGCTTGTGCTTTTTCTAAATCATCTGTACTATGTTCTAATTTTTGTAAAGATCTTTTATTAGCAGAATCTTTAGATTTACCAGCATCTTGTAGTTCAGCAACCTCTTGCTTTAAGATCCTTATCTGATCTTTATACTCAGCTAGAAGTTCCTGATAGTCTGATTTAGACATTATTTTTTTCCGTTACGAAAAATCTGTGTACCTTTTATACCAAAAATACTAGCCACGACAAGCACCCATAAATTTGTAAACCATTTGGGGAGCTCATTAAAATATTGAAAGAATAGCTGCACCTTCTCCATTGCACTTGGATCGTCCGACATGACTGCCCACATGAGCACCACGATAGGTGCTGAAATTATAACGAGCACAAATTCGTCCTTATAATCGTTTTGTCTTGCCTCTAGCAATTTACCTTGGTAAGATTCTTCACCTCTAGCCATCTTCTCTGCATGCATTAATTGTGCATCAGACATAGCCATCTTTGTTTTTTGGCGGTTAGAGTAAATTTTACTCCCCGCTTGTAATGCAATCTTTGCTAAACTAAACCAAGCCATTTTCTATTAACCATCCTGGCACATCAAATGAAGGACATTCTTTAGATGCCTCTACTTGATAATGACCTATTATTTTTTCTATATCGTATTTGTCTTTTAATCTTAATATTATACTTTTAAGTGTTCCAAACTGTTCTGAGTTAAAATTATTTTCCCAACCCATATCAGATGTACCACCGCCAACTAATGCAACACCTATTGATGTTCCATTAACTGCTACTGCATGAGCACCTACAACATCTTCATCTCTTCCAACTTGTAATGTGCCATCTCTTTTAATTAAATAGTGATAACCTATTGTATCAAACCCTCTATCTTTATGCCATTGTGTAACTTTTTCTACGTCAACTTCCATATCTTTTGGAGTTTGTGTACAGTGTATTACTATTGTATCGGTTATTTGTCTTTTGTCCATTATGTAAATAGTCCTAGTAATGTTAGTATTGTCGCACCTAGACCTCCTAGTATTGCATATAATAATTTATCTACCTTAGAATGTAATCTATCTATGTCTTGGTGTATATGTTTGAGGTGATTATTTTTTATTTGACCTACTTCTCTTCGCAACCCTGTGATATATCCGTAGATAGAAATTAAATGTTCACTAGTTGTTTTGGGTTGCTTAGCCATGATTAATATTTGTATGCACTATCAAACCCGTGAGATATTGCCATATCTCGTAGTGCACCTATTCTCCTATTATTCTGCATAGCATTTGTTTTTTTTAATAATCTATCTAGTATAGTTGTATTCATAAGATCTGCTCTATTTGTTAATCTTTCAAATATTTGATTATATGTTAAGCCATAATCTGTAAGTTTTTTTTGAATATATAATGGTACATAACCATCGGTCATTAGGTGTTTAGCACCAGCTGTTAGATAACCACTTATGTCATCTCTTAAATTTTTCTTTAGTCTAGTTGTTACATAAACTAATTTAAGAGCTTCTTTTTCTTCTAATGATACTGATGAAAATGTTCTTGCAAACCATTCATCATATCCCCTAACAACAGTTCCTCTACCTCTTTTAAATGGATCACCTTGTAGATTAGTGTACTTAGGAGTATTATGTACTTCTTTAAATTCTTTTCCTGGTGACCAATATTTCCAATATTCTAAAGGTAGCCCTTCATAATATTGTTCTATAAAACCTTGCATAGATGTAGGTGCAGTTGCTAATAAAAATCTAGTATAACTTTCTTTTTTTTCTACTGAGCTATCACTAGCTAATGCTGTTACTAATGCATTAAAACCAGTGGGGATAATACCTCTACCTTTACCTGATGCAAAACCATTTAATGGATTTAATCCTAAATAATCTAATGCAGGTGCACTTATTAAATCACCAACATTAACTCCTGGTGCTGCAAGTGTAGCTGTTAAATCTACATTTAATGTAGATGAAGGTACACCATACTTAAATGTATTGGGTAAAGTACTAGTTAAAATTGTTTCTGTAAATGATGGTAATGGTTTACCTGTAAACTTTTCCATTGTTGGTGAAAGTATTCTTAAAACTCTTTCTGCTGACTCATAACCTATTACACCAAATACACCAGCTGCAAATACCATCTGTGTCATAAATGCTAGTAAACCTGCTGAACCTTTTCCTTGTGCAGCTTGTGTAGAATATTCAGCTAGTTGTGCTAAGTAGTTATGCTGAAATGTTTTAAATAACCCAAAAGGTTTTCCAAGTGGACCTAAACCTCTATTGCCATATATACCTGGTTGTTCTAAATAATTATATTCAACCATATATTTATTTGCATTATATGCTGCATTTTCCATTGAGTACTCTTTACTTTTACCAGCACTTCTAAAAAAGTTATAAAACATTAATGATGCATTTAATCTACTAACTTGTTCTGCTTTACCTGCAAAATCTTGTAATGTAAGTATTCTTAATAATTTACTAAAATCAAATACTTGTCTTCCTAATGGATCTTTAAATGGTAATTTTTCTTTTGGTAATAATCCTTTAATATTTGCAGATGCTTCATTTAAAAACTTTTGATCAACAACACCTTCTCTGTACATATACTCAATTACAGATTTCATTTCTTTACTTGGGAAAAATAAATCTCTAAAAGATTTTATTTGTGCCATTGCAACTTTACCTTTATCAAATCCTGAATATTGTAAATTAACTAATTTAGGAAATATCATATGATAGGGTTGAAATACTTGTGATAATAAAAATCTCATATTACCAAATAATAATTTAGCATTAAGAGTTACCTGGTTAGCACCGCCAAGTATTCTTGTAAGACCAGCATTACCTATATAATCAGATCCTAACTGTGATAATTTTTCCACTAATGGTGTAGGTCTTAATTCTCCAAATGCATTTCCATGTAATTCTTCTGCAAGTTTAGCAGCTACTGGGTAATCTTTTCTTAAAGTTGTTTTTTTTATTCCACCCTTTCCATCTGATATTGATATGGGTTTATTCCAAATATCACCAAACTTTTTAGTAAAGTCTATTCTCATAGCAGACGTAATACCACCTTTAGTATAATCGGTTGCTGCCTTAGTAAAATCTGCTATTTGTTTTAAATCAACATTTCGATCACCAATTTTACTTCCTAAAAATTTTGTACCTAATGCAGCTAAAGCATGGGATCTACTACCTAAATATCCATCAACACCTTTACGTTGTAAAGAAAATCTTTTAAAACCTACACTCTTTCTCATCTTATCTACAGCTGCCTGGTATTGTATAAACGATTCACTATCTAAATTATATTTTGTAAATAATCTATCAAAAGATGTAAGTTCTTCTGAACCTAATTGTGATCTATCTCTTTTAACTACTTTAACAATATACTCTGATGATAGTTTTTGTTTATTATTAAACTTATCATTAGCTTTAAATATTGGTGCATCCCATTCTTTAGCAAGTTGTTTAGCTCTTTCTTCTATAGAAAATTTATTGTTTGCACCTGGTGCTTCTACAGGTTGATATACTTTTTGTTTACTATTCCATTTCATAAGAAAAGCTGCAAAATCACCTTCAAATATTCTTGGAAAGTAATTAGGTATTTTTTCTATAATAGTATAACCATCACCTTTATTTTCTATTGCAGATTTATTATGCCTATCAACCACTCTTTCAAACAAACCTTCTAAATTTCTATATATTTTTATTTGTTCAGCATCTAATTTGTATTTGCTGGCAAGTTCTTTATTAGTAGCTTGGTATTTAAAATATGCTTCTCTAGCAGGTATAAATGGATCAAAGCCTATAATGTTTGCAATCTCTGCATCAATAGCTTCTTTGTTATCTCTTGTTCTAGTAGATCTTAATTCATCTATTCTTTTAATATCTGCTTCTGTTAATTCCTTTTTACTAAATCTAGATTCACCAGTTTTTTGATCTATTCTTGTAGTATAACTTTCTTTATTTTTTCTAGCCTCTGCTAATTTATCACTGTAAACTTTTTCAGCAGTTTCTATTATTTCTACTGCTTTTTTAGGATTTTTTGCTGATATTATTTCCCATCCAGTTAAAGCACCACCTTCAGTTCTAACTTTTCTCATACCAGCTAATCTAATATATTCTGTAGGAGAATTAAGTTTTAATAAATAATCTTTATCACCTGGTTTTTTACCTGGTCCAATAACTTTATCCATGCTAAACATTGGATCATAAAGCATTTGTTCTACCATAACATCTCTCTTTGTCATAGCAGTATATATACTATCATTAGTATATTTAACTCCAGGTTGATCTATAAATTTAGGTGGGGCTACAGATCCTTTACCAAATGTTCCATATGTTTCTGCAGGATTATTTAATTTAATTAAATCTGGTGTAAATGATTCTTTCATATCAACATACTTTTTAGAACCATCTGTATTATACATATCTTGTTTAAATATATCTGTAGGTCTAGTATCTTTACCAAATATAGCCTGATTATAATTTTGATTAGTCCAAACTATTTTACCAAAAGCAATATTTTCTGTAGTTAAATCATTAACATATTTTTCATGCTTAGCAATTTGTTCACCTGACATTACTCTATCTACTAAATTTTCAGGTATAGGTTTTGGCTCTTCACCTTTTAATATTGCTTCTTCATTTGCTTTTTGAAATTTACTAGCAGCTTCTGATTCTCTAATTAAAGTTTTGTGTTGTTGTATTACTTGATCATTCTGTGCCATTTTTTCAGCAGCTAAATTTCTTACTGGTTCTTCTTTAGCTTTTGCTGCAAGATCTTCAAACTTAACTAATTCTTTTTCTAATTTTTCTATTTTATTTTTATCTTTTATTACATTCCTACTTTTTATAAGTTCAGGAGTCATAATAAAATTTTTTGAGTCAGGGTTATTTTTATCTTTTAAAACATAATAATCATTACTTACGCCTTTTTTTATATTTTTTTTGTTAAAAGCTATTATTTCTGCTTTGTCACCTCTCTCATTAATTACAACTTCATTACCTGGTTTTAATTCAACTCCACTTTCTTTTCGTAAATTTTCTATTTCTACTTTTAATTCACTAACTTTATTTTGAGCAAGTTGTGGTTTTTCTATTTTACCCATTAGCATCTTAGTTTGTACTTCAACATCACTTAATTGTCTTCTAATAGGTTTACCTTCTGCTATAGGACCAAACACACCAAGCACACTCCACACTGCAGCTGCTGCTAATCTTTCATCATTATCTGCTTGCCATCCTGAAGTTAAATAACCAAAAGATCCAAGCCCAGCTACTCGTGGTAGTATATTTAATTTGTTTGCTATATTTAAAATTTTACCTGTACCATACCCATATGCACCAGCTTTTATAACATCAAATGTTTTTGCATCATCAATCTCTCTGGTCATATCTGCTGTAGCTATACCTGCAGGTAATCCACCACCTGCTTGTAAAAATCTACCAGTGCCTCTTATACCACCTGCAATTTTACCAGCACCTTGTACAGCTTGCATACCTTTACCTGCCATTGTAACACCTCTTACAAATGGATGATAAGATAATATTGTAGGTAAGGCTTGACCTAAACCATACCAAAAATTATCTGCAAATCCTTCAGGTTTTGTAAAGTCTTTATATTCAGGACCTATATCATGTGCAATATCTTTTAGGTATTGTTCTGCATAATCAAATATGCTATCATCTGTAGGTTGAAATCCTAAAGTTTTTTTACCCCAATCGTAGAATCTATCCATACCACCAGGTATTGCTGCAAATAATTCAAGTGCATGTGATCCACCTGTTTTAACACCTTCAAAAAAATAATTAGGATTATCTCTAAATTTTTCTGTTCTCTTAGATAAATCAGGATCTAAATCATATGGGTCAGAATTAAGCAAATCCATGTTGAAAAAGTTTTTCTCACTAACTAACTTTTCACCATGTACATTTGTATCTATCCCAGCAGATAAATATTTTTTTACTGACGGATGAAGTGTTGCAAATTCATCCTCATTTAAAGTTTGTAAATCCATTATTTTTTATTTATTAAAGAATCTATTAATTTTCTTGAATCAGGATCTAAATCATCTGCTATATATTTTTTTAATCCTTCATTCAATTCATAACTTTCAAGTTTTTTAGGTACATTATAACTTTTACCTTTATATATAAATGTTTTTTCTCCTAATTTTTCTTTAGAAACTGATTTAGATTCTTTTTTATTATTATCTGTAACTTTTAAAGTATTAATATTTGAAGGATCAATAAACGTTTTTACTTTTGGAATAGCAAATTCATAGTCTCTTGAATCTATCATTCCCATACCACCTAGTGTTGCTAAATCATCTTGATCTGGTGGAGTTAGTCTATTATGTATTACTCTAAACTTATTAAATAGTACATCTCCTTCTTTACCTTCAGCAAACATTTCTCTTTTTGGTGCTATCATCATTCCGTTATTATCAAAGAACCTTCTAAGTGGTTCTACAAATTGCATAATTTCAGGAGCTAATGCTTTTTTATTAACTTCATAATTAGCAAATAAATTATCTAATGGTAATTCACCACCACCAGGTAATATAACTGCACCTCTTCTATTAATTTGTGGAACATATCCTTCAGGTGCTTTAGGTGCAACAAACTTTGTTGTTTTACCATCTGCATCTGCAGTAGGAAATATTTGTGATCTATCTCTACCCGTTAACCCTTGAGTTGCACTTGCACTAAATGTATTAATTAATTTATGTTGTGATAATAATAAATTATTATTTTGTTGTATTCTAGTTGATCTATCTTTTTCATCACCTTGAGCAATAGCATTTATATTGTTAGCAATTTGATTTGCAATATTTATACCTGTTTGATCTATAACAGATGCCATAGCTTTATAACTAATTGGTGATTGATAATTTAATGCATCTAATGGATTAATATTATTTTCATATAATTTTTGATCAATAAATTTACTTCGTTCTGATGCATCATTAGGAAACTTAGCTTTAGAATTTGCCACAATAATATTTACTTTCATAAAGTTTAAGTTAGCATTACCTTCAGCTGTTCCTGGAAATGTATTTAATATCCCATAACCTTTTGCTGTAATACCTGCAATTTTTAATTGTGCATCTCCCATTTGATCTGCTGCTGGCATTTCACTTCCTGCTTCTATTTTTCTTAAATTCATAAGAAGTTTATCAGCTCTAGGCATTTTACTTATTGCTGATAATTTATCTGCATGCATATCTTTTTCTCTTTCAAACTTATCTTCTGAAGATACATACGGGCTACTAATATCAATACTAAAATCTTCTCCTGGAGTTCTTGCTACATAATTAGCAAAACTTATTTTAACTTTATTAAAATCATTATTCTCAAAAATACTTCTTTGTTCTTTAAATGCTTTACCTACATACATATCAACTAATTGTGATTCAGAAAAATTACCCATAGGTTTAATATTAAATGCCTCTAAATTATTCGATACTAAATTTTTAACTTGATCAAAATTTTTATAAGCTAATTCTGTTGCAGCAAATGCTTTGTTTTCTTTTGTTAAAGATTGAGTAGCTATTACTGCGTTTGCTTTAGCATCTCTTTCAGCTACTTCTCCTATACCTTGAAATACACCAAGTGTTACATCACCACCAGCACTTGTTGCAAAGTTTTTAAATATTCCCATGTTATTCTCCTTTCGCCATTAAACCTAATTGAGGTGCAGGCTGTTCCATTTCTATCATTGGCATTTCTTTTGTTTCTTTTGCTTTAACCATATCTCTTTTTCTTTCTGCCATATCATTAAAAAAATCTGTTCCTTCAGCATCACCCATGTTTACTTTTGCTGGTATCTCTGCTAATGCAGATTCTCCAGCTATCATCATAGCTACAATAGGTTCTAATAATTTAGCAGTATCTACTGTCCACTTACCTTCTAAAAATCCTGAGAATGTAATTATTTTTACAAGTGCTTCTATAGGTATTCCCATTCGTAATAATGTAAACATTCTTTCCATGTTTTCAGGTTGCATTAAACTTTCATAAACACTATCCGTTGCCTCTTCTATTGAAGCTGTTTTAGGTGCATGTTCCCAAGGATAATTACCTGGAGTATCTGTTAAAGATTGTCCTGGTATAGGTGCATCAAATTTATTTACAGTAGGCTCCTCATAACTAGTTGTAGGTTCCGCTTCCTGATCTTTAAATTTTTGTATTAATTGTTCTAATTCCATTGTTATTTACCTGACTTAGCAATTGTTTTATATCTTGCTTTTTGATTATATAAATATCTTACTGTGTTTTGTAGTTGTGCGTATTTATAAAAACTAGCTTCTCCTATATCACCAAAGCTAGATTGACCTGCGTTTGATCTTGATGTTCCTCTTACTTTAAACTGTCCTAAATTTACATTTGGGTCTGCTAAACCTGTTGGTGGTGTTGCTCTAAAATCACTACCTGCTTCTCTTATTGCACTTCCTATTGATACAACAGCTGAGCCTACATCTTTAACTGTATCCATGCTAGGACTTTTAAAAAAATCTACAACTCCTCGACCAACATTCATTGCTGATTTTCCTACGTTTTTAATAAAATCTAAATCTAATGCCATTTATTCTCCTATGATGTTACTAATGAAATTCCAAATTTACCAAGTAATTGATATAATGCTGATGTTTTATTTTCATCAGCTAAATCTAATTCTGTAGATCTTTCTAATGCAGCTATAGCAGTATTATGTGCTCTATTTTCTGCATTCTCTGATGAGCTATTTACCCAAGCTGCTTCATCTCTCCATGATTGCCATAAAGATGATAATGCATAATTAGATAAATTTAAAAGATTCTGTGCATTTAATTGGTTTGTTGCATTTGTTATTGTTGTGTTTGCAGTATTAATAGTTCGTCTCCATTCAACATTTGATTGATCAATAACTCTTTGATTCTCTACATTAAATCTTTGTCTTTGATCTTCTAGTTGTGAATTAAACTGATTTAATACTTGTGCTCTATCGGCATTTGCTTTTTCAACTGCCATTTTATTTTGAGCATTAATTCCTGAAATTTTATTTGATTCTGCTGTAGAAAATTGACCCATAGCATCTGACCTAGCAGCATTCTGTTCATTTATTTGTGTATTTAAACTAGAATAAAACTGATCAACTTGATTCTGGCTTGTTGCATTAAATTGTAATGCAGCATTTTGTGCAGCTTGATCTGATAATAAAAAGCTCTGTCTTACATTTAAATTTTGTAAACTTGCTTGCTGTTTATTTGACAAGTTAGCCATGTCCATTTGAAAATAATTATTAGCATTTGTAATTGCAGCTTGCTGTCTATTGTTAAGATTTTGAAAAATCATTTGCTTATAAGTTTCAGCATCTGCTTGTGCTATTGGTACAGAAGCAGTTAATAATCCATCTGCTAATGCTTCAGCCATCATAGAACTTGCACCTAATCCTCTTGCCTGCATAGCTGCTTTTGTAGCATTTGCAACACCTCTTAAATATGCAGGTAATGCATTACCACTAGCTAATGATGTTTCAATATCTGATGTAATATTTGATAGTTGTCCTCTAACTGTAGCATCAGAAGTTATAGTTCCAGTTTCAGCAGTTACAGGAGCTGTAAGAGTTCCTGTTTCCCCAGTCATAGTTGGAGTTGCTCCAGTGACTGTTTGTGCAGTCATACTTGCAGGAGTTGCTGTAGTTTGTCCAGCTACTGTTGTTGCTGTTGGTGCAGTTGCTGCAGTAACTGTAGGTATAACTCCACCTGTTGGTGATGCAGCTGCTACCGTTCCCGATACTCCAGAAGTACCCATAACTTCACCAGTTTGTACAGCTTGCGTAATTGGTGTTACAGTTGTTCCTGTTGGAGCAGTTGGAGTAGTAAGTAAAGTATCTATTAAAGATATTACTTTACGACTTTTATCTTGCTCAGTAGTAGTAGGCTGTAATGCGCCTTCTGCTAATGTTGTTGTATTTGGTGCGTCTGTTGTTGCCATTATCTACCCTGTCCTATATTTTTTTTCATTGTTCTCTTTATATGTTTGTTTGGTCGCTTTGAATGTTTTCCAGGTCTTTTCTTTCTTGTTCTTTTAGTGTAATTACTTACACCAAAGAGAGGCTTTCTCT
>JGI24005J15628_10001182_pt1 | contig 14162 bp, 13 predicted proteins | sample LinPmetageLP40_FD_15628 | JGI IMG/M metagenome (IMG submission 15628)
AACGCGACCCGGCAATCCCCTTCTTCTCCAACACCGATAGAAGAGAAATTGATTACCATCCAAGTCTTGCTATCAACATACAAAGGCCCTGGTAAATCTACGAAAGAAAACTGTATTGATGTTGAAGTTGGAGATACGTCCGCAATCTCTACAAAATCACTTGTAATATCGGGTACATCTCCCGTTATTAATCCTAATTTAAATCTAACAGCACCGCCCGTTGCGGTTGCTGATGCGGCGTTTAACTGCCATACTTCACCCGGATTAGGTTTTAGTACGGTTAATGTTGCGTTATCTGTACTTGTAACCTTTACAATAATGCCCGTATCAGGCATAGCCATGCCATCCCTCATAGCCGCTTGATTGACTGTATTCATTGTCAATAATGAATCTTGATTATTGGAGCTTAAAGTTACAGGCCCGGTTAATTTTTCAATCTGTTCAGCAGTTACTTCACTTAATGGAATGGTTGCCAATTGATTATAGATGTCCTGATTGTTAGGATTTGGAGCATAGTTTGACATTATTAAAACACCTAGCACGATTTATTTAAGCGATGAATTGCTTCAAACCTTTTAGACGTAATTAATTCGCTATCCGCTAACAGCATAGCGGCTTTCATTATTGCCTTACGGTCAACCGAACTCATCCTTTTCATTCGGGCTTTACCTGCTTTACTAACTTTAACCATTATTTCAAGCTCCCGCTTAACTTCCCCACATTACTGATAATGTATCATTTTGTAAAATTGGAATATTGGTTGGAACCATTTCAACCTTAGCAAATCCACGAACACCTTTAGGAAAGAAAGTTCCCTTTAATTGTCCTTGACTAGATTCAGCATAGTAAAAGTTATTTCCGCCTTGGTCATCATTGATTCCGTAAAGATTAGTAAATGTCGCATAATATTTTACTATTCTTTGACCGGCTAAACTTTGCCCGATTGTTCCGCCTGTTGTAATATCTACTATTGCGGTTTTTGTATCGGCAACGGCGGCCACTGTAAAGACTGAAGTTTTACCACTAGCACAATAAGCAACTAGAGAAGCGTCTGTTGCGGTTGCGTCTGTTATTGCTAAAGCGGCTTTGAGTAACATACCTACTTCAACTCTAACTGGCCTACATAGCATTGGCATACATGACGCTTTATTTCCGCCACCCTCAATAGGTACGGCAATTGAACCATCAGCATTTTCTATGAATGCATACATGAAGCCAACTGTATCGGCAACGGTTGTAAGAGCTGTCACTGTTCCAAAAGCGGCGACAATAGTTTCACCTACTAAGAAGTTACCTAAATCAACGCCTGATGTCTGATTTAATCCTGTACCACTTGTTTGAAGTGTGGTTGTCGTTCTTTCTGTGACGTTATTGTCTCCGAATGAAGCAATACGGCCACTAGCACATAATACTGAAACTTGAATTGAATTTGCCATACTTAACCACCTCAGAAAGTTATTTGTCCTCTCCCTAGGACTTGACGAGCTAGAGCGTTTAAGCTCCTTCTTTGTGGTGATAGAATAGTTCTAAACATTCTGAAACCAATTCTTGTACCTACTGATGATATAGCCATAGGAACTAAGTTAGAAGCTCCATTTTCATACATAGCCTGTAAGGAAAGAGAAGGTTGCGCGATTAAATCTTGAAGGGATACGTTGCCATCAGGATTAACCAAAGTCATAGAACCTGAGTAACTTTCTAAAGGTGCTCTTAAATCTTGAGTACCAGTAAAGAAAGACATTATCCCTGAACCTGTTGTTCCGCGAACTAAAATCTCGGCTTGAACATAATTTTCGGCAAATTTACTAATATTGAAAGCGGACCTTCGTACACTTCTACTCTTCTTTGCCTTTGCCATCTTGTTCAATTCCTACAAACTGGCCGAGTTGGTCGCGGTTATTAAGAGTTGTCTTTTTTAACATTGATTCTTGTATAATCTGTGCGAAAATCGCTTGAATTGGGTTAACTGGCTCTGAGAGCTGTGAGGATTCAAGAATACCGGCGATTTGGTCATTTAATCTCTGAAAAAGCGTTGCGATAGCCGAATCAGACTCTATTAACTTCCCATTTAAGGAACTTAACCACTTAAAAACATAAAAAAGGGTTAAACTGTTTAATCCGACCAAGAATATAAGTAACACGTAGACTAGGGTTAACGATTCGACCACCACGCAACCACGGCGCGACTCAAAAGTATATTATTCTTGTCTTTTATATATATATATATATTATATTATTAAATAATGTATAGTAGTAGTAGTAGTAACAATTAACAATCTTAACAAAAAAGGGGTTAATTTAACAAATGTTAATATACTAGCGTCTTCTCGGCTAGGATATGACCAAGAATACAAAGCCTACTAACACACAAATAATTAATTACATAAGAGAAGAATATTTTTCATCTTACGAAGGTGAATGGGAGGAATTACTCCAAGATATAAAATTAGGTGTTCCTAGCGGTATAGCTGATTATAATAAATATATGAGGAGGGGTAACAAATGATTTGTGAAATACCTTCATGGACATTATTTGGCAAGGATAATATACTAGAATTAGTTAAATTAAAAAATATTTTAGAAAATTGTCCAATCACTATTAAATTAACTACAAGTTCTCATTTATCATACGATTTAGCTCGCTTATTAGAATGGTTTAACTCTCATGAATATAATTACTTTATTGATAGTAGAAAAGATGAATTGAGTAGAGACATAATTCATTTTGAAGTTGGCATTAATCCCAATTCTAGGATTATTACAGAGGAACAATCATGAGAATAGCTTTAGATAAAAAAGCTGAAGATTGTTTTCTTCAAAATTCCTACCTTCAGTTAAGAACACCATTAACTCAATATAAAAAAAACGAAGATTTACAATGGGTTTTGGATAATGGATGTTTTTCCAATTTTAAACCAAAAATTTGGGTTAAAATGGTTGATGATGCAATATATGATAGTAATTGTCTTTGGTTTACAATGCCTGATGTTGTAGGAAATCACGAAGAAACTTTACAGCTGTTTTATGAATGGAAAAAACGATTTGCAATTTATTACCCTCAAAAAATAAAAAAATTTGCATTTGTTTTACAGGATGGATGCACAATTGATTCAATTCCGTGGGATGATATAAAATGCGTTTTTCTTGGTGGCACTACTAAATTTAAATATTCAAGAATTGCTTACCAAATATTAGAAGAAGCTAGAAAAAGACATAAATGGGTTCATATTGGTCGAGTTAATACTAAAGGTAGAATCGTATATTTTTACGATATAGCTAATTCAATAGATGGAACCGGATTATCAAAATATTCACATATGTATGAAGAAGCGATTAGAGCAATTGACCACTTATACAACACTACTCAATACAAATTAGAACAGGATAGAGAGATATGAATTATGACCAAGAAATGATTGAAGGATTTATAGAAGAAATGTTGTTTCATGGGTTTCATTGTTGGCAATGTCCTTACTGTTATTCAGCTCTATGGTTGGAGGGCGAACCAACAATGCTGATGAGATATGGCACAACACATCAAGACGATTGTAAAGCGTGTAAAGAAGGAATCAAGGCGGTGACATTATGATATTCAAATGTAAATTTTGTAAATTACATTTTGATTGTAAAACATTCGAAGAAATGACAAAACATAATCAAACACAATGTTACATAACGGTAAAAGGAGTACCGCACAATTTGAAACCATATTTTGATAGGAAAGTGAAAAAATGAGTATAGTAAGAAGTATATCTTTATGTGAAGACAGCTACAAAATAGCAAAAGAAAAAGGAAACTTATCTAAATGGATTAGAGAAGCTCTATTGAGAGAGAAAAACATAATGAGTGGGATTCATACAGGAAATCGAAAACTTGATGAGAATGGGGAGTTATGTAACCCCCTATCATCTAATTTGTGTGGTGTCTGTTGGCCATATGGAAAACCAAAGCCCGAAGATTGGAGATTTTATAGAAATCATTACAAATTACCTGATTCAACACAATTTGGTGAAGCGTGGATATTAGAAGAAGCTAGGATTAATAATCCACAAAATTCAGTCCCCGAAACCCCACTAAAAGAGGAAAGTTCTAATTCAAAAATTAGAAAAAGCCCTGAGCGACGCGTAGGACTTCTTCGCCAGATATACCGAGCGTTATGGTGATTATCGCCAATAATAGATATAGAAATCTATCTGGAACTTTACCTTTAACTTGGAAAGTTTCAGGCTCAATTTTAATATCTAAAGACATAATAATCACGGATTAAATTCAACATCAGGCGGATTGAAAATTTGACGTAAAGTCATTCTTATTATTTCTTCAACTCCACCAATAAAAGATTGGTCTCCGCCAGCTCGCAATCTATCTCTTTCCTGAGCTGACATATTCGCCCTTAAATTCTGTCGATTATCAACCGCTTCTTTTATTCTATCAGTGACTTGATTCATAGACGAATCTGAATTTAAGCCGCCAACATCAACAGTTATTCCGACTAGAGCGAGAATTGATGCAAATGCTATCATACCTGATACATCAGACATAAGAGCCACAATTGGATTTGCTAAACGATTGAAAGAATATGCTTGCATAACTCCTTCAAGCAATTCCCTTTCTTTTTGTTGAAATTCGATTCGATGGACTACGACTTTTGAAGCCTTTTCTTTAGTCAAGATAATCACCTAACTCGTACAAACGCGACCCGGCAATCCCCTTCTTCTCCAACACCGATAGAAGAGAAATTGATTACCATCCAAGTCTTGCTATCAACATACAAAGGCCCTGGTAAATCTACGAAAGAAAACTGTATTGATGTTGAAGTTGGAGATACGTCCGCAATCTCTACAAAATCACTTGTAATATCGGGTACATCTCCCGTTATTAATCCTAATTTAAATCTAACAGCACCGCCCGTTGCGGTTGCTGATGCGGCGTTTAACTGCCATACTTCACCCGGATTAGGTTTTAGTACGGTTAATGTTGCGTTATCTGTACTTGTAACCTTTACAATAATGCCCGTATCAGGCATAGCCATGCCATCCCTCATAGCCGCTTGATTGACTGTATTCATTGTCAATAATGAATCTTGATTATTGGAGCTTAAAGTTACAGGCCCGGTTAATTTTTCAATCTGTTCAGCAGTTACTTCACTTAATGGAATGGTTGCCAATTGATTATAGATGTCCTGATTGTTAGGATTTGGAGCATAGTTTGACATTATTAAAACACCTAGCACGATTTATTTAAGCGATGAATTGCTTCAAACCTTTTAGACGTAATTAATTCGCTATCCGCTAACAGCATAGCGGCTTTCATTATTGCCTTACGGTCAACCGAACTCATCCTTTTCATTCGGGCTTTACCTGCTTTACTAACTTTAACCATTATTTCAAGCTCCCGCTTAACTTCCCCACATTACTGATAATGTATCATTTTGTAAAATTGGAATATTGGTTGGAACCATTTCAACCTTAGCAAATCCACGAACACCTTTAGGAAAGAAAGTTCCCTTTAATTGTCCTTGACTAGATTCAGCATAGTAAAAGTTATTTCCGCCTTGGTCATCATTGATTCCGTAAAGATTAGTAAATGTCGCATAATATTTTACTATTCTTTGACCGGCTAAACTTTGCCCGATTGTTCCGCCTGTTGTAATATCTACTATTGCGGTTTTTGTATCGGCAACGGCGGCCACTGTAAAGACTGAAGTTTTACCACTAGCACAATAAGCAACTAGAGAAGCGTCTGTTGCGGTTGCGTCTGTTATTGCTAAAGCGGCTTTGAGTAACATACCTACTTCAACTCTAACTGGCCTACATAGCATTGGCATACATGACGCTTTATTTCCGCCACCCTCAATAGGTACGGCAATTGAACCATCAGCATTTTCTATGAATGCATACATGAAGCCAACTGTATCGGCAACGGTTGTAAGAGCTGTCACTGTTCCAAAAGCGGCGACAATAGTTTCACCTACTAAGAAGTTACCTAAATCAACGCCTGATGTCTGATTTAATCCTGTACCACTTGTTTGAAGTGTGGTTGTCGTTCTTTCTGTGACGTTATTGTCTCCGAATGAAGCAATACGGCCACTAGCACATAATACTGAAACTTGAATTGAATTTGCCATACTTAACCACCTCAGAAAGTTATTTGTCCTCTCCCTAGGACTTGACGAGCTAGAGCGTTTAAGCTCCTTCTTTGTGGTGATAGAATAGTTCTAAACATTCTGAAACCAATTCTTGTACCTACTGATGATATAGCCATAGGAACTAAGTTAGAAGCTCCATTTTCATACATAGCCTGTAAGGAAAGAGAAGGTTGCGCGATTAAATCTTGAAGGGATACGTTGCCATCAGGATTAACCAAAGTCATAGAACCTGAGTAACTTTCTAAAGGTGCTCTTAAATCTTGAGTACCAGTAAAGAAAGACATTATCCCTGAACCTGTTGTTCCGCGAACTAAAATCTCGGCTTGAACATAATTTTCGGCAAATTTACTAATATTGAAAGCGGACCTTCGTACACTTCTACTCTTCTTTGCCTTTGCCATCTTGTTCAATTCCTACAAACTGGCCGAGTTGGTCGCGGTTATTAAGAGTTGTCTTTTTTAACATTGATTCTTGTATAATCTGTGCGAAAATCGCTTGAATTGGGTTAACTGGCTCTGAGAGCTGTGAGGATTCAAGAATACCGGCGATTTGGTCATTTAATCTCTGAAAAAGCGTTGCGATAGCCGAATCAGACTCTATTAACTTCCCATTTAAGGAACTTAACCACTTAAAAACATAAAAAAGGGTTAAACTGTTTAATCCGACCAAGAATATAAGTAACACGTAGACTAGGGTTAACGATTCGACCACCACGCAACCACGGCGCGACTCAAAAGTATATTATTCTTGTCTTTTATATATATATATATATTATATTATTAAATAATGTATAGTAGTAGTAGTAGTAACAATTAACAATCTTAACAAAAAAGGGGTTAATTTAACAAATGTTAATATACTAGCGTCTTCTCGGCTAGGATATGACCAAGAATACAAAGCCTACTAACACACAAATAATTAATTACATAAGAGAAGAATATTTTTCATCTTACGAAGGTGAATGGGAGGAATTACTCCAAGATATAAAATTAGGTGTTCCTAGCGGTATAGCTGATTATAATAAATATATGAGGAGGGGTAACAAATGATTTGTGAAATACCTTCATGGACATTATTTGGCAAGGATAATATACTAGAATTAGTTAAATTAAAAAATATTTTAGAAAATTGTCCAATCACTATTAAATTAACTACAAGTTCTCATTTATCATACGATTTAGCTCGCTTATTAGAATGGTTTAACTCTCATGAATATAATTACTTTATTGATAGTAGAAAAGATGAATTGAGTAGAGACATAATTCATTTTGAAGTTGGCATTAATCCCAATTCTAGGATTATTACAGAGGAACAATCATGAGAATAGCTTTAGATAAAAAAGCTGAAGATTGTTTTCTTCAAAATTCCTACCTTCAGTTAAGAACACCATTAACTCAATATAAAAAAAACGAAGATTTACAATGGGTTTTGGATAATGGATGTTTTTCCAATTTTAAACCAAAAATTTGGGTTAAAATGGTTGATGATGCAATATATGATAGTAATTGTCTTTGGTTTACAATGCCTGATGTTGTAGGAAATCACGAAGAAACTTTACAGCTGTTTTATGAATGGAAAAAACGATTTGCAATTTATTACCCTCAAAAAATAAAAAAATTTGCATTTGTTTTACAGGATGGATGCACAATTGATTCAATTCCGTGGGATGATATAAAATGCGTTTTTCTTGGTGGCACTACTAAATTTAAATATTCAAGAATTGCTTACCAAATATTAGAAGAAGCTAGAAAAAGACATAAATGGGTTCATATTGGTCGAGTTAATACTAAAGGTAGAATCGTATATTTTTACGATATAGCTAATTCAATAGATGGAACCGGATTATCAAAATATTCACATATGTATGAAGAAGCGATTAGAGCAATTGACCACTTATACAACACTACTCAATACAAATTAGAACAGGATAGAGAGATATGAATTATGACCAAGAAATGATTGAAGGATTTATAGAAGAAATGTTGTTTCATGGGTTTCATTGTTGGCAATGTCCTTACTGTTATTCAGCTCTATGGTTGGAGGGCGAACCAACAATGCTGATGAGATATGGCACAACACATCAAGACGATTGTAAAGCGTGTAAAGAAGGAATCAAGGCGGTGACATTATGATATTCAAATGTAAATTTTGTAAATTACATTTTGATTGTAAAACATTCGAAGAAATGACAAAACATAATCAAACACAATGTTACATAACGGTAAAAGGAGTACCGCACAATTTGAAACCATATTTTGATAGGAAAGTGAAAAAATGAGTATAGTAAGAAGTATATCTTTATGTGAAGACAGCTACAAAATAGCAAAAGAAAAAGGAAACTTATCTAAATGGATTAGAGAAGCTCTATTGAGAGAGAAAAACATAATGAGTGGGATTCATACAGGAAATCGAAAACTTGATGAGAATGGGGAGTTATGTAACCCCCTATCATCTAATTTGTGTGGTGTCTGTTGGCCATATGGAAAACCAAAGCCCGAAGATTGGAGATTTTATAGAAATCATTACAAATTACCTGATTCAACACAATTTGGTGAAGCGTGGATATTAGAAGAAGCTAGGATTAATAATCCACAAAATTCAGTCCCCGAAACCCCACTAAAAGAGGAAAGTTCTAATTCAAAAATTAGAAAAAGCCCTGAGCGACGCGTAGGACTTCTTCGCCAGATATACCGAGCGTTATGGTGATTATCGCCAATAATAGATATAGAAATCTATCTGGAACTTTACCTTTAACTTGGAAAGTTTCAGGCTCAATTTTAATATCTAAAGACATAATAATCACGGATTAAATTCAACATCAGGCGGATTGAAAATTTGACGTAAAGTCATTCTTATTATTTCTTCAACTCCACCAATAAAAGATTGGTCTCCGCCAGCTCGCAATCTATCTCTTTCCTGAGCTGACATATTCGCCCTTAAATTCTGTCGATTATCAACCGCTTCTTTTATTCTATCAGTGACTTGATTCATAGACGAATCTGAATTTAAGCCGCCAACATCAACAGTTATTCCGACTAGAGCGAGAATTGATGCAAATGCTATCATACCTGATACATCAGACATAAGAGCCACAATTGGATTTGCTAAACGATTGAAAGAATATGCTTGCATAACTCCTTCAAGCAATTCCCTTTCTTTTTGTTGAAATTCGATTCGATGGACTACGACTTTTGAAGCCTTTTCTTTAGTCAAGATAATCACCTAACTCGTACAAACGCGACCCGGCAATCCCCTTCTTCTCCAACACCGATAGAAGAGAAATTGATTACCATCCAAGTCTTGCTATCAACATACAAAGGCCCTGGTAAATCTACGAAAGAAAACTGTATTGATGTTGAAGTTGGAGATACGTCCGCAATCTCTACAAAATCACTTGTAATATCGGGTACATCTCCCGTTATTAATCCTAATTTAAATCTAACAGCACCGCCCGTTGCGGTTGCTGATGCGGCGTTTAACTGCCATACTTCACCCGGATTAGGTTTTAGTACGGTTAATGTTGCGTTATCTGTACTTGTAACCTTTACAATAATGCCCGTATCAGGCATAGCCATGCCATCCCTCATAGCCGCTTGATTGACTGTATTCATTGTCAATAATGAATCTTGATTATTGGAGCTTAAAGTTACAGGCCCGGTTAATTTTTCAATCTGTTCAGCAGTTACTTCACTTAATGGAATGGTTGCCAATTGATTATAGATGTCCTGATTGTTAGGATTTGGAGCATAGTTTGACATTATTAAAACACCTAGCACGATTTATTTAAGCGATGAATTGCTTCAAACCTTTTAGACGTAATTAATTCGCTATCCGCTAACAGCATAGCGGCTTTCATTATTGCCTTACGGTCAACCGAACTCATCCTTTTCATTCGGGCTTTACCTGCTTTACTAACTTTAACCATTATTTCAAGCTCCCGCTTAACTTCCCCACATTACTGATAATGTATCATTTTGTAAAATTGGAATATTGGTTGGAACCATTTCAACCTTAGCAAATCCACGAACACCTTTAGGAAAGAAAGTTCCCTTTAATTGTCCTTGACTAGATTCAGCATAGTAAAAGTTATTTCCGCCTTGGTCATCATTGATTCCGTAAAGATTAGTAAATGTCGCATAATATTTTACTATTCTTTGACCGGCTAAACTTTGCCCGATTGTTCCGCCTGTTGTAATATCTACTATTGCGGTTTTTGTATCGGCAACGGCGGCCACTGTAAAGACTGAAGTTTTACCACTAGCACAATAAGCAACTAGAGAAGCGTCTGTTGCGGTTGCGTCTGTTATTGCTAAAGCGGCTTTGAGTAACATACCTACTTCAACTCTAACTGGCCTACATAGCATTGGCATACATGACGCTTTATTTCCGCCACCCTCAATAGGTACGGCAATTGAACCATCAGCATTTTCTATGAATGCATACATGAAGCCAACTGTATCGGCAACGGTTGTAAGAGCTGTCACTGTTCCAAAAGCGGCGACAATAGTTTCACCTACTAAGAAGTTACCTAAATCAACGCCTGATGTCTGATTTAATCCTGTACCACTTGTTTGAAGTGTGGTTGTCGTTCTTTCTGTGACGTTATTGTCTCCGAATGAAGCAATACGGCCACTAGCACATAATACTGAAACTTGAATTGAATTTGCCATACTTAACCACCTCAGAAAGTTATTTGTCCTCTCCCTAGGACTTGACGAGCTAGAGCGTTTAAGCTCCTTCTTTGTGGTGATAGAATAGTTCTAAACATTCTGAAACCAATTCTTGTACCTACTGATGATATAGCCATAGGAACTAAGTTAGAAGCTCCATTTTCATACATAGCCTGTAAGGAAAGAGAAGGTTGCGCGATTAAATCTTGAAGGGATACGTTGCCATCAGGATTAACCAAAGTCATAGAACCTGAGTAACTTTCTAAAGGTGCTCTTAAATCTTGAGTACCAGTAAAGAAAGACATTATCCCTGAACCTGTTGTTCCGCGAACTAAAATCTCGGCTTGAACATAATTTTCGGCAAATTTACTAATATTGAAAGCGGACCTTCGTACACTTCTACTCTTCTTTGCCTTTGCCATCTTGTTCAATTCCTACAAACTGGCCGAGTTGGTCGCGGTTATTAAGAGTTGTCTTTTTTAACATTGATTCTTGTATAATCTGTGCGAAAATCGCTTGAATTGGGTTAACTGGCTCTGAGAGCTGTGAGGATTCAAGAATACCGGCGATTTGGTCATTTAATCTCTGAAAAAGCGTTGCGATAGCCGAATCAGACTCTATTAACTTCCCATTTAAGGAACTTAACCACTTAAAAACATAAAAAAGGGTTAAACTGTTTAATCCGACCAAGAATATAAGTAACACGTAGACTAGGGTTAACGATTCGACCACCACGCAACCACGGCGCGACTCAAAAGTATATTATTCTTGTCTTTTATATATATATATATATTATATTATTAAATAATGTATAGTAGTAGTAGTAGTAACAATTAACAATCTTAACAAAAAAGGGGTTAATTTAACAAATGTTAATATACTAGCGTCTTCTCGGCTAGGATATGACCAAGAATACAAAGCCTACTAACACACAAATAATTAATTACATAAGAGAAGAATATTTTTCATCTTACGAAGGTGAATGGGAGGAATTACTCCAAGATATAAAATTAGGTGTTCCTAGCGGTATAGCTGATTATAATAAATATATGAGGAGGGGTAACAAATGATTTGTGAAATACCTTCATGGACATTATTTGGCAAGGATAATATACTAGAATTAGTTAAATTAAAAAATATTTTAGAAAATTGTCCAATCACTATTAAATTAACTACAAGTTCTCATTTATCATACGATTTAGCTCGCTTATTAGAATGGTTTAACTCTCATGAATATAATTACTTTATTGATAGTAGAAAAGATGAATTGAGTAGAGACATAATTCATTTTGAAGTTGGCATTAATCCCAATTCTAGGATTATTACAGAGGAACAATCATGAGAATAGCTTTAGATAAAAAAGCTGAAGATTGTTTTCTTCAAAATTCCTACCTTCAGTTAAGAACACCATTAACTCAATATAAAAAAAACGAAGATTTACAATGGGTTTTGGATAATGGATGTTTTTCCAATTTTAAACCAAAAATTTGGGTTAAAATGGTTGATGATGCAATATATGATAGTAATTGTCTTTGGTTTACAATGCCTGATGTTGTAGGAAATCACGAAGAAACTTTACAGCTGTTTTATGAATGGAAAAAACGATTTGCAATTTATTACCCTCAAAAAATAAAAAAATTTGCATTTGTTTTACAGGATGGATGCACAATTGATTCAATTCCGTGGGATGATATAAAATGCGTTTTTCTTGGTGGCACTACTAAATTTAAATATTCAAGAATTGCTTACCAAATATTAGAAGAAGCTAGAAAAAGACATAAATGGGTTCATATTGGTCGAGTTAATACTAAAGGTAGAATCGTATATTTTTACGATATAGCTAATTCAATAGATGGAACCGGATTATCAAAATATTCACATATGTATGAAGAAGCGATTAGAGCAATTGACCACTTATACAACACTACTCAATACAAATTAGAACAGGATAGAGAGATATGAATTATGACCAAGAAATGATTGAAGGATTTATAGAAGAAATGTTGTTTCATGGGTTTCATTGTTGGCAATGTCCTTACTGTTATTCAGCTCTATGGTTGGAGGGCGAACCAACAATGCTGATGAGATATGGCACAACACATCAAGACGATTGTAAAGCGTGTAAAGAAGGAATCAAGGCGGTGACATTATGATATTCAAATGTAAATTTTGTAAATTACATTTTGATTGTAAAACATTCGAAGAAATGACAAAACATAATCAAACACAATGTTACATAACGGTAAAAGGAGTACCGCACAATTTGAAACCATATTTTGATAGGAAAGTGAAAAAATGAGTATAGTAAGAAGTATATCTTTATGTGAAGACAGCTACAAAATAGCAAAAGAAAAAGGAAACTTATCTAAATGGATTAGAGAAGCTCTATTGAGAGAGAAAAACATAATGAGTGGGATTCATACAGGAAATCGAAAACTTGATGAGAATGGGGAGTTATGTAACCCCCTATCATCTAATTTGTGTGGTGTCTGTTGGCCATATGGAAAACCAAAGCCCGAAGATTGGAGATTTTATAGAAATCATTACAAATTACCTGATTCAACACAATTTGGTGAAGCGTGGATATTAGAAGAAGCTAGGATTAATAATCCACAAAATTCAGTCCCCGAAACCCCACTAAAAGAGGAAAGTTCTAATTCAAAAATTAGAAAAAGCCCTGAGCGACGCGTAGGACTTCTTCGCCAGATATACCGAGCGTTATGGTGATTATCGCCAATAATAGATATAGAAATCTATCTGGAACTTTACCTTTAACTTGGAAAGTTTCAGGCTCAATTTTAATATCTAAAGACATAATAATCACGGATTAAATTCAACATCAGGCGGATTGAAAATTTGACGTAAAGTCATTCTTATTATTTCTTCAACTCCACCAATAAAAGATTGGTCTCCGCCAGCTCGCAATCTATCTCTTTCCTGAGCTGACATATTCGCCCTTAAATTCTGTCGATTATCAACCGCTTCTTTTATTCTATCAGTGACTTGATTCATAGACGAATCTGAATTTAAGCCGCCAACATCAACAGTTATTCCGACTAGAGCGAGAATTGATGCAAATGCTATCATACCTGATACATCAGACATAAGAGCCACAATTGGATTTGCTAAACGATTGAAAGAATATGCTTGCATAACTCCTTCAAGCAATTCCCTTTCTTTTTGTTGAAATTCGATTCGATGGACTACGACTTTTGAAGCCTTTTCTTTAGTCAAGATAATCACCTAACTCGTACAAACGCGACCCGGCAATCCCCTTCTTCTCCAACACCGATAGAAGAGAAATTGATTACCATCCAAGTCTTGCTATCAACATACAAAGGCCC
>JGI24005J15628_10001183_pt1 | contig 14154 bp, 14 predicted proteins | sample LinPmetageLP40_FD_15628 | JGI IMG/M metagenome (IMG submission 15628)
TGTTAGGTTATTATTGTAAAGTGTAGATTTAAACAAAAAGACGTACGTAAAAATGTTATTTATATCATTATGTTGTACATATAAATGTATATATTTACTTTATGAAACGAATAGCGCTAGCCAATCTGATTCAGTGGAAAAATAAAAATGACCGAAAACCCCTTATCATTAGAGGGGCTCGACAAGTGGGGAAAACCTGGCTGATGAAAGAATTTGCACGTCAGGAATACCCGCAGTGTGCCTATCTCAATTTCGAAAGTAGTCCTCACCTAAGAAACCTTTTTGTTGCCGACTTTAATGTTCAGCGCATTTTGACAGCTATTTCCATAGAGGTGGGATTCATGCCCTCTGTTGGTGATACATTGATAGTTCTTGATGAAATTCAGGAGGCCGAGGGTGGTCTCACCGCTTTAAAATACTTATATGAAAATGCACCCAAATACCACGTGATGGCGGCAGGCTCACTGCTAGGTGTGGCCATGGGCAATAAAACTTCATTCCCAGTAGGCAAAGTAGATTTTCTAGATTTGTACCCACTTACCTTTATGGAATTTTTGGAAGCCACAGGTGATCAATCACTTGTACAATTGATAGCACAGTCCGATTGGCAGACCATCACACTTTTCAAGGCTAAATTGATAGAGCGACTGAAGCAGTATTACTTTGTAGGCGGAATGCCTGAAGTAGTACAGGCATTCATAAAAGAACCNGATTTTAAAAACATTCGTGAAATACAACAAAACCTANTAAATGCCTATGANCAGGATTTTTCCAAACATGNGCCAAATGCTGTGGTGCCACGCATTCGAATGCTGTGGAATGCTATCCCTGTACAATTGGGNAAAGAAAATAAAAAATTTATTTACGGACTTATTCGCNANGGAGCACGTGCAAAGGAATACGAGCAGGCGATCAACTGGTTGGTCGACTGCGGGCTGATTCATAAAGTGTACAATACTAGTAAGGCTGCAATGCCACTAAAAGCCTATCAGGATTTGAAGTCGTTTAAATTGTATTTGCTAGATGTGGGATTGTTAGGTGCCATGGCTGGTCTTGATGCCCGAACCATTTTGCTGGGCAATGAAATGTTTACGGAATTTAATGGAGCATTAACAGAGCAGTATGTATTGCAACAACTTCTTCTTGAAAATATCGATGGAATATATTATTGGTCTCCTCAAAATGCCCAGGCAGAAGTAGATTTTATTATTCAACTGGAAGGAAAGGTAGTTCCGGTGGAAGTGAAAGCGGAGGAAAATCTTCAGGCAAAAAGCCTCAAGGTGTTTCAGGAGAAATTTAATCCTTCAGTTTCGATAAAAACCTCCATGACCGATTTCAGAATTAATGGAAAACTTATTAACCTACCATTGTATGCAGTGAGCTTGCTTTACAGCCTGATAGAATCCGCTGATACTCGATAATAATGGTTCTACTGATATTTTAGTGATTTTCATTTTTATCTATCTTTCTCGTTTCATACAGCTATATGTTCAACAGTAACAAAGATGTATTTAACCGCAAAGAGCGCAATGGAATCGCTAAGGTCGCAAGGATTTTCTTAGAGACACTAAGGTTATTTCATTGAACAATGGGGCTAGCTAGCGGTGGTTTAAAGGTAGTTTGTCAATGGAAAAACCTTAATCAACCGATTCCTAAATTAACTAATGATCAATATGGGAAACACGAGCAAAGATTAACTTACTTAATCTGTCACTTCATTAAACATGTGGTAATACCATAAAACCACCCTCCTTATATTCCCCTAGACAAGGGTCGCACATACTCAGTAATATATGTGTACATCTATTTAAGGCCTCTCATTTATGTGTATTTAAGCGAACAAATATGCGCCTGATTGTATATCCTAGTAAACAAAAAAGCATATATTCGTTTATTATTAATCACTGATGGAAAGATTATTTGAAAAATTTCAATCAAAATTAGCAAGTATCACCACCACTTTTGTGCGAAGTGCTTTCAATCTACTTGACCAAGATTCACCGTTAATTGGAATTAAAGGTCAGCGAGGAGTGGGGAAAACCACTTTGTTGCTACAGTATGCAAAGCTCAACGGTAGAGGGCCGGGTCAACAGCTATATGTGAGCCTTGATGATTTTGGTTTTCTGACAACAAACTCATCGACCTGGCAGAAATGTTTTACAAACGAGGCGGAGAGTTATTGTTGCTCGATGAAATTCATAAATACCCAAATTGGGCACAAGAATTAAAAAATATTTACGATGACTTTCCTGCATTAAAAGTGATTTTCACAGACTCTTCTATGCTTGAAATCTTAAATGCAAGAGCTGATCTCAGCCGAAGGGAGTAGTCTTTTATTTGAAAGGTCTTTCGTTTAGGGAGTATTTAGAATTGAAATATCACCAAAAATTTAGCCCCTGTACACTAGCGCAGATTATTGAAAACCACATCCCTATTTCGCAAGAAATTGTAAGACAAACAAAGCCTTTGCAGTACTTTCAAGAGTATTTAAAAAACGGATATTATCCGTTTTTCATGGAGTCTGAATCACTTTTTGACCATAAACTAGATGAAGTAGTAAATATGATTTTGGAAATTGAACTACCGTTGTTGAAGCGGCTAGACCTTTCATATATCAAAAAACTCAAACAGATTTTATGGATATTAGCAAAAACAGTTCCATTTGTGCCCAATATGAGCAAGTTGAGTGAGCGAATTGGTATTAACCGTAAAACATTATTGCTTTATATACAATATTTGGGTGATGCAGGTCTTCAAAACATATTTATAAAAATGCTAAGGGAATTACTGCATTGCAAAAACCAGATAAAATATTGCTCGACAATACCAACCTATCCTATATGCTGTCTAATGTCATAAATATTGGCACAGTGAGGGAAACGTTCTTTGTCAACCAATTATCAGCTATCCACTCAGTAGAATATGCAGAAAAAGGTGATTTTTTGGTAAACCGTCTTTTGACTTTTGAAATTGGCGGGAAGAACAAGAATACAAAGCAGATAAAGAAAGTGCATAATAGTTTTATAGCCGCTGATGATATTGAGTTTGGATACGAAAATAAAATTCCGCTATGGCTTTTTGGTTTTTTGTATTGAAATGAGGCACCCAATTTTTTCTGAGAATATAAACGCTGAATCTTCCGCCCTTCTAATGCGATCTCCATCAAATTCGTGGTAGAACCATAAAAAGTATAAAGAGGAAGCACTATTGATTGGCTCAGAACCTATGGAAGCGGCACACAGACATGTTGTTCACTGTAGAATGAAACGGTCGGGTCAAAGGTGGGCGATCAAAGGAGCTCAACAAGTAGTCAACCTGAGACTAGCAAACAAAAAAACAACTGGGATCAGGTTATCAAGTTGATCAACTTAAACTAATATGCAAATTGTCGTACACCCATGCCTCCATAACCTGAGGTATTCATATGGGCTCGTATGATTACCACTTGTTGTTTATCAATCTTCACTTTACCCCCCAATCGCACAAAAGGTTGCTCTGCAACGTGGCTGTGTCCTAGTATTCTTCGATAGATCAATTGACCATCCTCACTGATGACTTCCCACCAGTTGGCATATTGCTCACAACCAGTATCAGGACTGGTAATACCGACACTGAAAGTATAATTGTTATCAACCCCTGATACTTCTACTGAAATAACGTCTGCATATGCTTTGGTTTCTTGAGCAGAACATGCAAAAGATAGAGTCATAAACAGAATTAAGGCTCTGCGCATTAGTTCATGTGTTTCAGTTTGATCACTTCTTTTTCCGTCAGCAGTCTCCATTTGCCACGACCCAGATCTTTCTTGGTTAGCCCTGCATAGGTGACGCGGTCCAGCTTAACTACGTCATAACCCAGATGCTCAAATATTCTCCTTACAATTCTATTCTTCCCTATGTGAATATCTATTCCAATCACTTTTTTGTCTCCAGCGACTATTGCCAGGTCATTGACATTGGCAACTCCATCTTCAAGCTTCAGTCCGTTGACGATGTCATTGAAATGGGCTTCTGTGATAGGCTTGTCTAGCTCTGCCTGATAGAGTTTACGTACTTTATGAGACGGATGAGATAGCTTCTTAGCCAGATCTCCATCATTGGTAAATAGCAAAAGACCAGTGGTATTTCTATCCAACCGACCCACTGGATACACACGCTCTTTACTGGCATTTTTGATGAGGCTCATTACCGTTTTTCTACCTTGGGGGTCTTCCATAGTCGTTAGGAAATCCTTTGGCTTGTTGAGCAAGACATACATTAGTTTCTCAGGATTGAGCAATTTGCCATTGTGCTTTACCACATCACCAGCGCCCACCTTGTGGCCCATCTCAGTGATCACTTTGTCATTCACAGTCACTTCTCCTGCTTCTATGAGCTTATCGGCATCTCTACGCGAACAAACACCTGAATTAGAAATGTACTTATTGAGCCGCATGGGAACGATCTCGATTGGTTTGTCTTGTACAGCATGGTGCTTCTTGATTGGAGAAACAGGTTTTTTTGATCTTATTGGCTGCTCAGGTTCAGTTGGCTTTTCAACTTTCGCTGGGCGTTCGAATTTCTTAAATGGGCGATTTTTTTCCATGAGTATGCTATATTTCTAACCGCCTACGCTAAGCTTTGTAGGTCTGGCAGGGCTAAGTGAAAGACAAAGATAGGAATATTATTCGGCAGAAGATTCTTCCTCCCCAATGACATTCTCTTCAGTGCTGAAGTCTTTGAGCGTGGGAAGCTCATTGATCTCATTGATGCCAAAGTACTCCATGAACTGTTCAGAAGTACCATAAAGCAAAGGCCTGCCAATGCTTTCAGACTTGCCCTTAAGTTCAATCAGACCTTTTTCAAGTAGTTTTTGAACGGAGTAGTCACAATTGACTCCTCTGATTTGTTCCATTTCACCTTTGGTGACTGGTTGTTTGTAGGCAATAATGGAAAGGGTTTCCATAGCCGAATTGGACAATCGCTTTTTCGATTGTTGCTTGAGAAGGATACTTATACTTGCCTGATAAGCGGGCTTGGTCATAAACTGATAGCCACCACCTACATGATTTACCTCAAAGGCATATTCCCCCGATTGGTATTGACTTGAAAGTTTTTCAATAGCGGCTAGTACATCCTTTTCAGGAACATCGGCTTCGAACATCTCTGTCAGGCACGTTCTGATCTCCGCCAACTTGATTGGAGAACTCGAACAGAATATCAACGCCTCAATATGGCTCTTAAGAAAATCCAGTTTATCCCTTTTGATTGAGTTTTGCTTCGATCGACTGCGTAGTATGAGGCACCGCTTTCAAACGTTCTTTAGAAATTAGTTTCCCAGTGTCCTTACAAATTCCGTAGGTGCCGTTTTTGATTCTAACTAGTGCGTTTTCCAGATTGCTAATGAATTTCTGCTGACGTGCTGCCAACTGGCTGATCGCTTCTTTTTCGGCTGTATCTGCCCCATCTTCCAGCACCTTTGCACTGCTCGCTGTACTATCAGTTCCTGAGCTATTGCTTCTGCTCAAGCTATTTTTTAACGTTCCAAGCTCGCTTTTAGCTTTGTCCAACTTATCCAAAATGAGTTCTTCAAACTCTCTCAGTTCTTCATCAGAATATCTAGTTTTTCCTTCCGCTCCCATTTGTCTGAATTTTAAAGTGATTTAATGTGGCAAAAATAAACGGACTAACTTTAAAAAAAAACTTTATGCTGAGTATTTACAATACTATTTATTGAGTTCATATTTGTCCAATCTATTGAAATAGGAGATACTTAGTTTTATAATTATTATGTTTACTGCTTAGAATAAATTATTGATTAGTTGACACAAAACGATCAGGCAAGGAGAAAGTCGCATAGACTGATCTATCTAAATTACCTACCAAGAGTCATCGGCTATTTTTTGGTTGGACTTATCCTCTTTTCCAATTTTTATGATCGACTGACAATCGGTCTATCAATATCCATCATTGTTTATTCGCTATTTTGGCCGCATATCGCAAGATACATTGGGTTGAAGAACAGTAACCCTCGACTGGCAGTTCAGATCAACTTCACGATTGAGACATTTGTAGGTGGTCTCTGGATAAGTTTTCTCTCTTTTAGCTTGTGGCCTACTTTGATCATTGCAGTGGCCGGTTTTGCCAATTATATCATAACAGGTGGAAGCCGAATGGTGCTGAAGGTATTTCCCTTTGCTATCATTGGAGTGGTACTGGGAGGGCTCATTTGGGGCTTTCATTTCGATCCAGAATCCAGTTTAACCACAGCTCTACTGTGTTGTTCATTTATGCTGGTGTACATCTCGGTAATCTCCTATGGGTTTTATGGAAATGCAAAAGAACTAAGCGATAGCAAAAAACTACTCAAAGAAGCAAATACTGAAGTCAAAGAGAAATTTGATAGTGCCAACAAGGAGATTGTCCATAGAAAACAAGTAGAGAAAGAGTTAATTAAAGTCAATAAAGATTTGCAAAGTTTCGCCTACGTTGTGTCGCATGATCTCAAAGCTCCATTAAGAGGTATGTCTTCATTGTTGCACTTCATAAAAGAAGACATGAGTGAGGAATCAAAAGCTGCTGTAAGTGACAACCTTGAGTTATTGCAGGGCCGTGTGTTGAGACTGGATGGCTTGATCAACGGAATTTTGGAGTATTCCAAAATACAGCAAGGCATTGAAACGAGTTCTTCGGTGATGGTAAAGAACCTTGTAGAACAGGTGATCAAGGATATCGATATTTCTGATCACATCAAGATAGGTGTTTTGATGCGAGATGACATCATGTTAAATTTCAACGAAACCTACTTATACGAAATTTTCTCCAACCTCATCAGCAATGCTGTCAAATACAATGACAGCGCTCAACCGATAATTAATATTGGTTATGATGAAGATGATGCTTATGATCATTTTTTCGTGGAAGACAACGGAATGGGCATTCATGACAAATTCAAGCTCAAGATATTCCAAATGTTCCAAAAAATGCATGGAAGAGATGAGATAGAGGGGAGCGGAATAGGTCTCGCCATTGTAAAGAGAATTCTGACACACAATGGCGGAGATGTCTGGGTAGAATCTTCGCCAGGACAAAACACATTTTTTAGATTTATTATTCCTAAATCTCAGAAGTAAACTGACAACCTACTCAATAGGGAACTTAAGCTGTAGCAAGTGCACCGCTTGCATCATTCGCTCTTTTGGTCAGTGCCAATTCATCAATTTTGATGCGATAACGCATTCGCAAATACCTTTTCAGGACGTCAATTTTTCGTCCTTTTTTTAGTTGATGGTTGATCAACGAGTCAATAACACAATTCATAGCACAGTGGTTGTAATAAAAGCTACATAAATATAACTATATTTTATCTTTGGTGCTACAATTCTGGTGCTATAACCACCCTTTTTTTATGAAATTGTTGATTTCCTGACAAATCGAATACTTCGAACAGCACTATATAAATTCCTGATCTCGCTTTTCTTCCATTGCTCATGATTCCATCCCATTGGAAAAAACCCGCTGTGGCTAGCAGCTCATTCTGTGCTAGCATACGAACTGGTCTGCCAAACGCATCTACAATGGAGACATTGGCTACGAACCCAGCTTGATCAAAAGCATAATTAATTGTAGTGAAATCTGCTTGTCCTGACTGATTGGGCAGAAATACTTCAGGAGAAACTACCACATTCTCAGTACTACTTCTTCGTGTATTGAGCACTTGTGAATTCTCATACCCTGGCGTAGCGAAGCCTACACTCCTAGCTGCCGAGTGCCAATTGTCTTGATCATTGGTCGGATCATCAAACGAGATACGCTCTAGGGATACTCCTTTGTCATCATCGAGTAGATCGTTTTGCATATCACTTTCATATTGAAAATAATCATACACCAATGTATCCGCATTGAGTAGAACAACACCTTGTCTATCATTTGGGAAAGATGGAAGGCTGGAAACCTGGAAGAAATTTTCCATGATACCTCTCGGGTAGTCAGCAGCTACTACGTCTGATTCTTCTGTCAAAATGAGATATTGTTGTGGAGCAATCAATAAATGATCTGATGTTATCACCTTGACATTTGCTGGCATTTCAGCACTGCCGTTGGCAATCATCCACCCTTTCAAATTGATGTATTTTGACGAGTGATTATATATTTCCACAAAGTCACCTCCAGAAGTAATCGGATTATAAAGCAGCTCATTGATCAACAGGTCTCCTTCCTGAGCTGGTTCAGATAGTGCAAAGGTTTTCGAATTCTCCTCACCAATCACATTTCCAGCACAGTCTTTCAATAACCGCACTGTAATTTGGTAGGATACAGCAGGCTCTATTGGGCTTGAAAACACAAGTATAATTTCTCTAAAGTCTTCAGTCAAGACCGAATGATCAATAGCCAACATTGGGTCAAATGAATATTGTACCAGATCGAAATTTGTAGTGTCCAACTTCTCATCAAATGTCAAGATCAATGAATCTTGAGTGATTGCAAATACTGAAAGTAATTTTGGCCCGGTCAAATCAGGTTTATCACCAAAAATGGAATTTTGAGATCCAGGTGTCCCTCCCAGGTCATCTATGCTTGATGACCAATTGAGCTCTTCTCCACAGGAGTTGTTAGGATCGATCAATTCCAGCGACCAGCCGCCCTCATTCTTGTCAATGCTATTGTACCAACTGTCGTCATAAGCGACACTATCTATTATCTCGCTATCAGTTGTTTTGAGAATGACATCCTCCCCTGAGTTGGTCAGCGCATCCCAGCTCTGCATTCCGATCACATTTTCGACAGAGGAGAAAAAAGCAGCATCCTCCTCGCGGACTAAAACCGCATACTCGCCTGGCGCTAAAATATAATTTGATGAGAGGCTTTCATCATTCAAGGTATAATCCTTTAAGTCAAAGAAAGAATTGCTGTTATTGAGCAACTCCACATATTCGGCATCGGGGAGACCTACTACTGGCGAAGGATCAGCCATGATTTCACTGATAAGAATGTCCTTATGGCTGGCAATACTCGTTAATAAAAACGTTTCATTCTGATCGGAGTCTATTACATTTCCGCTGCAGTCCCTCAGCAAACTAACGGTCACTGTATAGCTTGTAGATGTCTGCAATAATTCTGAAAAAGTCATTGTTACGGTAAATAAGTCATCTTCCAAAATTATCTGGTTGACTGCGACTAAAGGATCAAGAGTGAAAACCGAAGATTGAAAAGAAGCAGTGTCAAGTTGTTCATCAAAGTTGAGTTGAAGTTGATCACCTGACAAGACAATTGCTGAAAGAAGTTGTGGGCCTGTCAGGTCTGGGGTATTGTCAAAGACCGTGTTTACGACCCCAGGAGTGCCTCCAAGTGCATCTTCACTCGCTGTCCAATTATCATCACCACTGCATAAGTGATCTGGGTTGATCAATTCCAGCGACCAACCACCATCTTCTTTGTTGGGATCATTGTACCAGCTTTTGTTATAGGTCAACTCATCTATCACTAGTGAATTGTCTATTTGTAAGAGGGTAATTGTTTCGTCCTCCTGATTGAGAGCATTCCATGAAGATACACCAATGACCTCGCCAAACGGTTCGAGTAAACTCACGCTGCTATTTGCACACAGAATGATATAGTCTTCGGGAGCAATGATATAAGTGGTTGCACTGATTACCGAACCACTCAATGCAAAATTGGAGAGGTCTATATATTTGTTAGACCTATTGTAAACTTCGACATAATCCGCTTCAGGCAGACCAACGGCTGGCGCATTGTCAGCCATAATCTCATTGACAACAATATCGCGAAAAACAGCCGCTTCTGGAATAAGTACATTAAATGCGCTCACCTCAGTGGAGCTTATGTTCCCATTTAGATCTTCTATCTGGTTCACCGTGATTTCATATGCAGTATTATTGGCAAAAGAATTTAGAAAGGTCAAATGAACCAGGCTATTATCAGATACATCTAAGCTTGCCGAAGCGGGCTGGTCTATCCCTCCATCTACAGCATAATTATTTATAGATTCTGCAGAAGTTGGATCCAGTGCCTCATCAAATTGCAGGTCTATTTGATTAAATGACATCACCTGAATGGTATTCAATGAGGGTGGTTGCGTATCTGGTGCAACTGATACAAGAAAATCGTCAAAATAAAACCCATCTTTTCTAGTGCTTGAGTGCTTGCAGACCAAGCCAAAAAAACTGCTGGCAGTAAATGTGTCGTCTTGGAAAGTAGCTCCTTCGGATGAAAAATTACTGTTGCCCGTAGGGTCACTGAACACTTCCCAATTGCCCAAATCATCTCTGATCACGCGAATTCTTACCAATACATCCTCAGTAAATAGAGTGCTCCCTGTAAATAAAGTTGTACTGCTGCCACCACTCTGTCTTCTCAGCTTGATCACATCATCTGATGCCTGACCGATTTCTATAAAGTAGCCATTCAAATCTCCCTCCAAGTCAGACTGGTCAGACACAAGATATACTTTTACTTGATTTGAGTTAGATGGCGCAAAATCGAGTTTCACCAAAAACTCCCATGTTGCCATGCTTATTGCTGTGCTAGGAGTAGAAAGCGACAGCACATCAGATGCGTTGGGTCCATTGCTTCGCAGGGTGTCATTTTGGATGACAAAGAACCCGACATCTCCGCTCCAAACAGGGTTATTAGTGAAATCACCATCCGAAAAATCATCGGTAAACTGTCCAAAAAGGTGGACATGTGTCAGGAGCATATAAACGACCAGTATTCTTTTCACGGGACAGGGCAGCTTGTTTTTATTCAAAATACGTATTTTTGCCTTGAGAAAAAATTTGTTTATGAAAATCGTAATAGTAGGAGCTACCGGACTCGTTGGCAAGACAGTCATGAAGCTCATCAAAGAAAGAGGAGTTGAATACTCGACATTGATATTAGTCGCCTCAGAGCGATCTGTCGGTAAAGAAGTCGAATTTGATGGCAAATCATATACGATCACCTCGATGAAGGATGCCGTCAATCAGGCGCCTGACATTGCGATATTCTCCGCAGGAGGCGACACTTCATTGCAGTGGGCACCCGTTTTTGCGAAAGTTGGTACTTTTGTCATTGACAATTCTTCTGCCTGGCGCATGAATCCAGCGAATAAGCTGATCGTGCCTGAAATCAATGCAAATGAGATTACAGCTGAGGACAAAATAATAGCCAATCCGAACTGTTCTACTATTCAATTGGTGATGGCACTTGCGCCATTGCACAAGAAGTATCAAATCAAGCGATTGGTGATTTCCACCTATCAATCGGTCAGTGGCACTGGAAAAGCAGCAATAGATCAGCTATACAATGAACGCAAGGGAGACCACAGTAACAAGGTCTATCCGCATACCATAGACATGAATGTGCTGCCGCATATTGACGTGTTCATGGACAATGGATATACCAAAGAAGAGATGAAAATGGTGCACGAGACCAAAAAGATTTTAGGAGACGATTCATTGAACATAACGGCAACAGCAGTAAGATTACCCGTTATTGGCGGACATTCTGAGTCATTGAATGTAGAATTTCATCAAGATTTCGATTTGAGCGAAATCAAAGAAATATTGCAAAACACTGCTGGCGTAGTCGTAGAGGATGATGTCAACAACAACATCTATCCTATGCCGCTAAATGCGCACAACAAAGATGAAGTATTTGTTGGAAGACTGCGCAGAGACGAGTCTCAAGACAACACCCTCAACATGTGGGTAGTCTCCGACAATCTCCGAAAGGGTGCTGCGACAAATGCCGTTCAAATTGCAGAACACCTCATCAAAAATCACTTGGTGGTGTGCTAGAAAAACTACTGCAGCCAGAAGTCCAACAATACATATCAGAACATGAGCGAGCTGATGTAAATCAATTGCTCCTACAAGGCAAAAGCATTTCAGGGATTCCCGCAAAAGAGCTGGTTATTCAAATTTACGGCAGGACGAAAGCCAAACACAAACTCCCAACTTGGTATAGTACGGAGAACATTGTATTTCCTGCCAAACTCTCGATGGAACAATGTTCATCTGAGCTAACGGCTACCTATAAGTCGTCTCTTATCTCTGGTGAACAAATGGTTGATTTGACTGGTGGGGCAGGAGTTGACACTTATTTTTTCAGCAAAAATTTTGAGCAGGTCACATATATCGAACAAAATGTTGACTTGTTTAATATTAGCCTCCACAACTTTGATGCATTGGGAACAAAAAACATCATTGGTAAATGCGAACTTGCAGAAAATTTTCTAAATGAAAACAAGGTTGCTTTTGACCTCATCTACCTAGACCCTGCGCGTAGAGACACCGATCAACAGAAGGTATTTCGCTTTGAAGACTGTACACCGGATGTTTCTACATTGTTGCCCGAACTATTAAAGTCGGGCAAGCATGTGATGATCAAAACGGCTCCATTTTTGGACATCACTTCAGCACTTAGTCAACTGCAGAAAGTCAACGCAGTACATGTAGTAGCTGTGAACAATGAATGTAAAGAAGTGTTGTATTTACTCTCAGATGAAACCCCGGAACATCATCAAATCAAGATTCACACGGTCAACTTATTTGAGAACAAATCATCACAGGACTTTGGTTTTGATCTGAACAGTGAAGCTCAAGTTCAAATGGACTATATACTACCAGATAAATACATCTATGAGCCCAATGCAGCTATCCTCAAGTCAGGAGGTATAAACAGTGTAGGCAAGCAATATAAATTAGCCAAACTACACCCTAATTCTCAGCTCTTCACCAATGACAGCTTGATGTCAGAATTCCCTGGGCGGACATTTGAGTGTATTGAAGTATTGAAGTATGATAAAAAGGTGATCAAAAAAGCGATCACTGCTGGTAAAGCCAATATCACCGCAAGAAACTTTCCATACTCGGTGGCACAAATAAGGAAACAAACAGGGCTGAAAGATGGGGGAGTGGATTATCTATTTGCAACTACCAATCTTCACAATGAAAAAATCATCTTACGAACCAAAAAGCTTGATCATCCAGTGGGCTAAATAGGCAACTATTCCAGTCGTGGCATAATACTTCAGGACTTTCTTGCGATTTTGAATGTCTTCCCACCACAACATAATCACTGGGTTGATAAACCCAATGATCGTGAAGATCAAACAAGTGACCGCAATGTATAAGGCGAGTGATTCCCAGTAATTTATCATTAATCTTGTTTTGTCGTTCCATGGTTTGTCTTCCACAAACCACATTCTTCTTGATTCGTGAGGACACGAACCAAGGTGTATATATTTTGGTAGTGTTTATCTTAAATCAATGTACAAAACTCAGCGCAATTATGTGTGTTTATTTTGATATGGTGATATAAACAACATGTTGTATATTGAGGTGGGCATCATTGAACAACTGCTGAGAGCATTTCTAGGAATTTCTTGTTTCTCATCTAGAAAATAGCTAATCTAACCAAATGAATCTGGGACAAGTCAATATTTATAGAATACTCCATATTGAGAATATCCCTCATGTTCTTGCGAACGGTGTTACTAATAAAGATTCTCCTAACGCAAACCCTAATTTCATTGGAATTGGTGATGTAAGCCTTATTGGCAATCGAAATACGAGACAGGTAAGTGTTGATAATGGCAATACATTTAATACAATTGAGACTATCACTCTTGGGCATTTCACCCCTTTCTATTTTGGTGTTAAAATGCCCATGTTATATGTCATTCAGCAAGGAGGCAACTTTGTTGAGAAAGCGAATAAACCGGAAGACATAATCTATGTTGCTTGTTCGGTTCAGTCAATTGCTAATTCTAATACGAGTTATTATTTCTCAGATGGCCATGCTACGGACTTGCTAACCACATTCTACAACAAGGACAAAATATCGGAATTACCTCAAATTGTAGACTGGACTGCTGTGAAAACCTCTTATTGGGGAGGTCAAGAAAACTTGAATGTCAAACGAAAAAAGCAAGCAGAATTTTTGGTAAGCGGAGATATCTCTGCTGAATTTATTGTTGGATATGTTTGTTACAATAATTCTTCAAAAGAAAATATGCCTGTCCGTTAAGATCACAAAGAATGATAAGGTGTACCAAAAACAACTTACATTCGGCATTTTAACTTTGAAAACGTTGGTTTCTTTTTAAAATATTTGTTTCGAACACTCCTTTCAAAGAATCCATGAGCTATATTTTCGTTGAAATCATGTTTAG
>JGI24005J15628_10001185_pt1 | contig 14135 bp, 11 predicted proteins | sample LinPmetageLP40_FD_15628 | JGI IMG/M metagenome (IMG submission 15628)
TTAGTAGTATTTCTTTTTAATTGTATTGTGGACGTTGCCATTAGCTATACGTTCCGCCATCTATTGATTGCATCACAAAGCCTGAGCCTGTTGATACCATTATTTGTCCTGATGACCCATGTGAGGTTAATCCTGTTCCACCATTTGCAGAAGTTATTGGAGTACCATTCCAAACACCACTTGCTATTGTTCCTGTTACGGTTAAGTTTGATAAGCTATCTATTGCAGCTTCTAAAGTATTTTCTGTTGTAGCGTCTATTGCGTCTACATTTTGTAGTGTTAAAGTTCCAGAACTATCTGAAAAAGGTACTGAGCTACCAACTTTGATACCTGTATTACCTGCTTCTATATTAGCTTTTAATGTACCAATAGTACCACTAAATACATTACTTGTATCTGTAGCGTCTGGGATAAATGCAAACTTATTATCAGATTCATCAAATCCCATGAAGGCACTTTTAGCTGCTCCACCAGCATTGTACTTCATCTTAATACCACGGTCTAGGTTATCATCACTTCCATCTGCTCCAATCTCAAAGATTGGGTCTGCTATTGCAACAGTACTTGAATTAACGGTAGTAGTTGTACCACTCACTGTTAAGTTACCTGTAACTGTTAAGTTATCTCCAACTGTTACTTCTGAAGTTGTATGTCCTATTGTTACTGGTTTTGAAGAAGAATTAACTCCTATTTTAATACCATTACTATCTGAACTGTCTATACTAACTAGGCCTGATGCATCTACATCGAAGGTAGTAGCATTTATATCTACTGCTCCGTCTACTGTGAGTGAGCCGTCTATATCTGTATTATCTAAGTTTGCAACTCCGTCTACATCAATATTACCTGATACATCAAGAGTAGCTGCATCTAGTTCGCCTGTAAGAGTAACATTCCTAAAACCTGTTATATCTTTGTTTGCATCTACAGCCAGTACTTTACTAGCTATTACTGTACCTAATGCTGTACCATCTAAATAGTTTAGCTCAGTTACATTTGTTGTNATTCCATCTAATGCGTTTAATTCTGCTGCAGTTGAAGTAACTAAAGTATCATTTCCAGAAGTACCTAANTATANTGCTGGNGTTCTTAACTCAGAAGTTGACTTTGCTGCGTTTACGATTAAAGCTGAACTTGCTGTAGTTGTACCATGTACATGGTCTAGTAGATTAGAAAAGTAATTACCACCAATTACTGTTACTGCATTTGAGTTTGCTGGGTCTCCAATAAATAATCTTTGACCTAAATTGCTTTGAGTACCAGCTCCACCTGAAAATGCTAGCTCTCCTGCGTTTAAAGACGAAGGTGCAGTTGCCCCTGTCGTTCTTTTAATTTTAATTATGTTTACTGCCATTGTTTTATCCTAGAATGAGCCACCGTCTAAAGTGTTCATCGTGGGGTTAGACCCCTGTGCTGCGGCAATTGTATGCCATTCGTAAACACCAGTGCTTACTTCTCGATAAACTTTTAGTTCATCATTTGCTGTGTCATACCACATATCACCCTGGGCTAAATTTGACCCTGAAGGTGTGGCATCTTGTCTGAAAAATTGGTCTGCTAAATCTTCTAGTGCGTCTTGAACATTACCACCAGGTAAAGTATTATGAGATGTGTATGTTACATCTGACGCTAGACCTAAAGCTGTTATTAAGTCAGTACTAGTACTAACTGTTATTGGGTTGTCACTTCGGTCAAGAGTTACAGTTGTATCAGTCTCGTTGACTGTTACATAAGTTGGAGTTTCTGTTACTGTTACAAGTATAGACATTATCTTGTTACTTGTGGTGTTAGAGTTACTTTGCCTTGAAGTATTCTATTTACTGCTCCTGAACTTGCTGTTATCTCAACGTCATAAACATATATGCCTTCTTCTATACCACCCGTAGCCGAAGCAGTCATAGACAGAGTTAACTGTCCTGCGCTGGCGTTGGTTACATTAGCCGAAATAGTGCCTACGACTGTACTTGAGTCGTGAGTTGAGCGCATCTGAGACGCGGCCGAGTACCCAGCTAAGTTCATAACTGAGTTGTTTTCCTTTAGGGTTAGAAGCCGTGTGAATGTGGCTCCTTGCTCTATCGTAAAATTGTAGGTTCCTGCTGCCATTTTATTATTTTCTCCATTTGTATAATTATACCAAAATTTAAGGTATGTGTCAAGAAATATTTTCTAGAGGGGGTGGGATAAATGTATTAAGATGAGTATTTATCCTTAACTGCCTTACGACCTAAATAAAAGCCACCTGTTTTAGCATCTGCTCCAAATTTACCGGAGTCTATATCATGGTATAGTAAGTCCAGTTGTTCTTTTAGCATCGTGTAGTATAGTCCTCTTTTTGAGTTTTTAGTAGCTCCTACTTTTGTTAGATTTATATTCATTATTCATACCTCTTTGATATTACTGTTGTCCCACTATGTGTTTTATAATGCAATTTATAGAATTTTACATTATATGTACCAGGCTCTTGTGTTGTTAGTGTTAAAGTTGTATCTGACATAGTACCTTGTGATACACCATCTAATAATACTTCGGTTCCTGCGGGTAAACCTGTTACATTTATTACTTGGTCTACTGTAGGTGTTGTTGTTGAAAATGCAAAATTAAATGCAGTTTTTTCAGTAACACCCGTTGCATCACTATTTATATAGTAGTTATCTATATCTATATCTTCTAAAGTTAGTTGTACATAACTATAGCCTAAGTCACTCTGTGCTGTTTTGATAGCATCATTGACATCTCCTGTAGTAGTCCATACTATCTCTTTGTTGTTATTATAAAATATATTAAATGTTGTCATAAACTTTCTCCATTTGAAAAATTTGGCTCTGTAAAAATTACGTAGCTATAAAAATAAGCTCCTCTATCTGTTATAGTAGTAGCTTTCCCTTTTACTGCACCAGGACTATTGTCTTCTTCGAAGTGCCTATCAGCTACATTTTTTAAAACTATTGTTGAAGTTGAAGAAGATAGTACTACTAATCCTGAAGAAGCATTTGCTCCTCCAAACTCTGTTTCTTCACCATCTTCTTCTTCCACATATGGGTCAACACCTGTATAATAAGAAAAAGGATTCCAAACTTTAGTAGCTACCCCACTTGATATTTCGTTGCCTGTACACCATCTTACTGCAAAGCAGGGTATATACCCTAGATTATGAGTTATTGTAACTGTGTGTTGATTATAAGAAGTGCCACTGTAGCTATAAGCTAATTGAGCTCCTGTTGTTGAATGTTGAATATTTGGTACTAATATTCCTTGTCCAAAAGAATGCACATTGAGTCCTGCTGCGGCTCTTGAATCAAACCCTAAAGAATTTGTAGTTGTTAAAACATTATCTCCACTTCCAGATATAAATAAACCCTCATCGGAACCTTTAGCTCCTATTATTACTCTATTAGCCATTAAAATACTGCCAAGTTAGAAAACTTTGGTATTAAAAACAGTGTAGAATTAATTGTAGCTGTACCATTGTTTGTTACACTTAAAGTCTCAGCTCCACTAGTAGTACTAGTATTAAAACTTACACTAGTAGCTGTTCCAGTTGTTCCAGATACATTACCAAGAGGGACAGAGCCAAAACCTACAAATCCAAATCCAAAATTAAATGATATGCTTGAAAGGTCTATAGTGATTGTTGCTCCTGAAGTAACATTATTACTGGCTGAAGCATTATTATTTGAATTTATTGGAGGAAGTTGAAACATTGAAAATACTTTAGAAATAGAAGTTCCTTGTCCATTATCTGTATTTAATGTTAGTTCATCTGCTGTACATGATAAAACATTTTTTCCAGGTCTCGATACATATACACCAAACCCAGGACTACTACTACTGTGTCCATGATTGCTGTTTATATTTTTTCCTACTAGTATTCTATTTGCCATAATTATTATCCAAAGTAAGTATTATTCATGTACCCATATGCTACAGGTATTTTTAAAACATAAAAAGTTGCGTTTGTACACTCGTAAACTTCTTCATCTTCTTCTCCTGTATAAAATCTTCCAGGAATCGGAATACCCCCACCAGTTGGAAAAGATGAGGAGTTATTATTGCTAGCAGATGAAGGTATTGTAGCTCGAGCAGATACAGGAATAAAGTGTGTTTGACTGCTTTCAAATATACTACTATTACTTATTTGATTAAATTCTTCTCCATCACTTCCTGCATTACTATCTAGTTCTCCCATGTTTTTCTCTGAAAGAAAAATAAGAGGAACATATCCTAAACTTGGTTTTGTTGTTCCTGAGCCAGTTCTCCAATTTATTCCATCACTATCTAATTTACCTAGTGCATAAGTTCCAGGACTAATTCCTACTACAGCTTCTAAGGAGGTTGAACCTGAAGGATATGTAATTACTAAAGGTGCTGATGCTGATGTTGTGTTTTTTAATATTCTTAATCTTTGATTAATTGAGCTTATGGTTCTTATACTAGCTGTTATATTTGTTATATTTGCTGCATTTATATCTGTTACAATATTTGCTGCAGAAGTAAAAGTAGCGCTACCTACTGTAGTAGTAGTTGATAATGTAACTGTAGTACCATCAATTATTATTTTTTTACCTGTGTTATTAGACCCAGTAATAAGATTAACAAATATTTGTGTAGTTCCTATGACTTCTGGTTTTATTTCTGAGGAACTTCTTACAAAATTTATACCTATTCCTCCAGCATATATCTGTGCTGTTCTAAACTTTCTGCTATCAAAAAGTAATTCTTTATCTGCACAAGTTAATACATTTTGCCCTGCTTTAGATATATAAAGTCCCTGACCTCCAGTTGCTCTATTTCCTAGTAATACTCTATTTGCCATTGTTTATCTCCATCTTGGACCTTCCATCCAGTTAACTAATGAATGTCTTTCTCCTTTAGTAACTTCAGTAACCCTGTGTGTTAAATAACTAGGGAATACCAGTATGGAACCTCTAGTGTTAAATTTTGTAGGGTGTTGCTGGTCTTTAAACTCAAACACTCCACCTTCGTAGTCATCAGGATTGCACAGCTGTATACATATAGAAAGTTTTCTATCATATGCTGTTTCTCCTGACCAGTTAGTATCGTAATGCCAGTCATAAAAACTTCCTTCAGAGTATTTACCATACTGAGCTAGAGGTAAATAATGAGCGTCTACTCCAAAAGCATTTTTATTTGCTTCTTCTAAGTAGTACCTCATAGTTTTTTGAATAATATCATTATCTATAAATCCTACTTGTGTAGTTCTTATTTGTTTATCTGCTCCTAATCCTTTATCTTTAAAGATTGTTGCATCTTTTAATTCTATATGTTTACACATATCTTCGAAAGTATCACACTGCTCATCACTTAGTGCTCCTTCCCATAATTGCCAATTTTGTCTCATTTTTTTCCTTTGTTAATCTGTTATAATTATTCTACTGTTTTCACCATCGAATAATAGTTTTCCGCCTTTTCCTACACTATCCATTTCTGTAAATGTAGTACCACTTCCACTATATTTAAAAGTTCTTTGTGTTGGTATGTGGTAAAATATATCTCCAGCTAAAGCCGAAGTACCTGTTGATACGCTTATGATTGCAGCTCTCTTTGCCGTATCACTAGGAACTGCGTTTAAAGTTCCGCCAGTTGAAGTAGTATCAAAAGCAATTACTGCTCCTGCGACACCTGCTGGTCCTGTAGGACCTGTACCACCTGTACCCCCTGTAGGACCTGGACCGCCTGTCTGACCTGTAGGACCTGCACTACCTTGTGGACCTGTAGGGCCTGTACCACCTGCTGGACCTGTAGTACCTGTAGGACCTGCTGCTCCTGTAGGTCCGTCTGGACCATCTGGGCCTGCGGGACCTGTCTGACCTGTAGGACCTGCTGCTCCTGCTGGACCTGTAGGACCTGTACCACCTGCTGGACCTGTGGGACCCGCTGGACCGCCTGGACCTGTAGGACCGTCTGGACCATCTGGACCTGCGGGACCTGTCTGACCTGTAGGACCTGTACCACCTGTTGGGCCGCCTGGTCCTGTTGGGCCTGCTGGACCGTCTGGACCGTCTGGACCTGTAGGACCTGTATTACCTGTTGGGCCTCCTGGTCCTGTTGGGCCTGGAGCACCTGTAGAACCTTGAGAACCTGTCTGTCCTGTAGGACCTGTTTGACCTAAAGTAAGAATTGGGTTTCCAAAATCTGAAGAATCAATATTAGCTGAATTTACTTCTGATGCTTCTATTACCCATTTGACTCCTGTTACACCACCTGTTACCTGAGTAGCATTTGCATACCAAAAGAAACTATTGTCTACACAACGGAATCTACTTTCTCCATTTACGAAGAATGTAGGAGTTAATTTAGTCATACTAGATACAGTTGTTGCTCCATTAGAGAATACTTGTGTAAAGTTACCTGTATCTGATTCAGGGTTAGTAGTAGAATTACTTATTCCTGAAGCATTTTTCATTGCCCATACTTTACTATTAAAGCTTACTACAGCATTGAAAGCATAATTACTACCACTTGACCATGCACTAATACTTGGATTAGCATTTAAAGTTGTTGAAGCCGCACTTGAGTAGTATAAGAATATACTTGAACCTGTTACTCCAGGACTACCTGCTGGACCTGTACTACCACTTGGACCTGCACTACCTGTCTGACCTGTAGGACCTGTACCACCTGCGGGACCTGTACTACCTGTAGGACCACTTGGGCCTGTACTACCTGGTGGGCCGTCTGGACCGTTTGGACCTGCGGGACCTGTCGGTCCTGCTGGACCTGCTCCGCCTGATGGACCTGGTGGGCCTGCTGGGCCTGCATCTCCATCTGGACCTTCTGGGCCTGTGCTACCTGTTGGACCTCCGGGTCCTGTACTACCTGTTGGACCTGCGGGACCTGTACTACCTGCAGGACCTGTTGGGCCGCCTGGTCCTGGTGAACCATCTGGGCCTGTGGGACCTGTAGCACCTGGTGGACCTGTTGGGCCGCCCGGTCCTGGTGAACCGTCTGGGCCTGGAGGACCTACATTACCTGTGGGACCTGTATTACCTGTAGAACCTGTAGCTCCTTGGTCAACTCTTGCTATAGTAACGAAACTAGTATAAGTATTTTCTGCTCCTGCGTTTCGTTCTGCTGTTGTTGATGTAACAGTTGCTGTAATAACTACTGCAGCGTTACTGCCCATATTAGCTTTTGTAAGTACTCTAGTATCCCCACTGCCTGTTAGTGTAACTGAAGGGTCTGTTGTAAATTGTGGTGCAGCTGATAAGTTGTGTCTAGTTGCTGTCATTGATATAGTAGCAGGGCTTTGTATAGTTCCTGCTGTATTACCTTGAAAGACAGCAGCGTTAGACTCTAGTATTACGTCATATAGACTACTAGGTATAACTGTTGTTGCATTTGCTGAACCATGAAATGCAGAGTATAAAACTTTAACTTGATTACTACCACCTGATGTTAATACTACACTTTTTCCATGTCTTATCCAGTAGTATCTTTGCGCATTATCTTCTCCTACAGCATGTTGAAATACTTTTGTAGCTCCTGCTGTTTTGTGTAGTAGAGTTCTATTAGCAGAATTACTATTTAGACTTACCCATATTTCTGTGAACATGTTGTCTGTAAATGTAGTGTTATTACTCCAAGCTAAATCTATAGTACCAATTGCTTTTGCGGTTGCGGATAAGCTATTGGGTGCTCCTGGGGAAGCTTGAAGACCCTGCCTTTGGTCATTTCCTGATATGCTAGGAAGTGCTGGTTTTGATATAGTATAAAAACTATCATCGTATTCTGACGCTTGAATAGTAGCACTACAATCTTTTTGAAAGGATATAGTACTAATCCTAAATTTCTTTTCAGAAAAACCAAAACGGTCGTGGGTAAGACTTATTGTATCACCAGGAAGTAATAATAATGCTTTTGGCCCTACTTTGAAACTTACTGTCATTCCGTATCGTGATTTACGCAAGAAGTTTTCTACATTTATTCTGGCATTATAATAACTAGATACTGACGCTACATTAACTGTTCCACTCTTTACAATATTTTTATCTGCCCTTAAGTAATTTGAGTCATAGAAAGAAACTGATGTTCCTTTAAATTGGTTGCCAGGGTCTAGTATAGAAGAGCTTACTGTATTATATGATTTGGCAGGCCCTTTATCATCTACTTTTATGTTTCCTATTATATCTTCTTCTTTTATAACTCTTGGGTTAATTTCTGCACCTTTAGTGTACCCTGTATCACTAGCGGTAGCTATGTCTGACACGATAGCATCTGAGGTTACTTCTATTCTTAATGCATACTTACCTGTTTCATAAGATAGTAACCCATTAAATTGTTTTAAAAATCCATTTATATTTTCAAATACAGATTTAGAAGTGTCTACTGTACCTGCTAGCTGGTGCCTTGTTACGTTTCTTTGATGAGGAGAGTTCCACCCTAAATACCTCCAATACTTAACAAAGTCTGCGTCAAATAAACTATATCCAGTATCAAAACTTTTATTTGAAGCACTATATTCACAACAAGGGTTTAAATATCTTCCATCAGTTACTCTTGAAAAAGTAGCAGTAGTACTTGATATAGAACCATTAGTATTTAATTTATATAAAGGTATGCTAGTAATATGAGCCATGCCATTTTGAGTACCCGATGTATGCGTTGGTTTTGTACTTTTAGTTCCTGCTCCTGTTACTCTGTAGTACCCTGTAGAATCTCCTGTATATATAATATCCCCCACTTCATAAGAGTGAGAATTCTTCATAAAACTTTTAGTAAACTTTCCAAATACTTCTTGGAATTCTGTATAGTCTGTTCCTGCTGAATCTGTAAAATCTCCTTTAGACTTTACTAGCCCCATAGAAAGTACTGTTCCAGAAGTTGTTCCATCTGAAGTTAATGCGTATCTATCTCCTACTGTTGCTGTTTTACTACCAACTAATGTTTGAGTTCCTCTAACATCACAAGTTCTTGCTGCTGCTAAAAAGTCAGTCATTGATATATCAGTTTCTATACTAAGACCTTTACCATATGTTTTTGCAGTCATATAATCCAGTAGTTGTATTGCTGGATTTATACTTACTCTTTTATCATCTTGTGATATACCAGGCAATATTATATATGTAAATACTGCTCCATCTGATATAACTACATCATCTGGGTCAGGAGCTTCTCCTGCGTTCCAAGGTTGGGATATAGTAGCAACTCTTTCAGAGCCTAAGTAATCAGTAATACTTCTAGTATATACTGAAGCTTCTTTTACTCCTGTAGTAGTATTTGTTGTTGTTTTAGTTATTTGTATTTTTTGACCATTATAGTAGTCATCTGCACTACTAGCATTTGAAGCTAGTTTTATTCTATCCGTAGATACTATTGTCTTTGTTCCTGCTGCAACTCCATCTGAATTTCCACCTGTATGCGTACCTGTAGTTCCACTAAAATCTAGTCCGAAAGTTTTTTCAAAATAAGATTCATTGTCATCTACAAAGAAGAAATTAAAGAAGTTTGAAAAATCTAAAAAGCCCCCTGATAGCCAGTCTGGATTAGTGCCCGTGGCAACGGTCATAGGATTTCCTGAAGGGGCACTTACTGTAACATCTATGCTTAAAGTAGCAGGTACTGTTCCTGAGTGTTCTACATTATTATATGTTACCATGTCCCATCTATTTGTTCCATCTGTCATGTAAAAAGCAGTAATAGCTGGAATGCCATTAATATACCCTAAGTCTGGAGCATCGCTATATCTAAATCTAGTTCTTACATTTTTATTGGAGTCTACAAAAGTCCACTTATCTATTATAAAAACATTTGCATTTATAGTAGCATTTGTATCTGTTCTTTTTAATGTTACTACATCTCCAACTTTAAAGTTAGTAGCTGCTTGACTTCCTGCACCTGAATGGTCATAACTATAATCATAGTTGTATGATTGTATTTCTTTACCTCTCACAACATATTCTATTTCAGGTACTGTTGTTGCATCTTCTGAAATTTCGCAATCTAATACTACATATGCTGTATCTAATAATCTATGATTTGGACTCCAGTATTCGAAGTCTCCTGTAAAGTAGTCTTGTTGTCTTTTAAATTTAGGGCTTTGAGCTATAGATACTAAAGTGTCATTTGCTCTTTGGTCTGGTTTACCTGTATGTAATGTTAGTTGCATACTATTTGGATTACTTAAAGTTATTGTCTCTTCATGAATAACTCCAGAACCATTAGCATCTGTTGCTGTTACAGATAGACCAGATACCTCAGAATTAGGAGTATAGTATCCACCTAAAAATTCTTCTATGTATTCATCTTCTGCTTGCCAACCTGCTTTACCATACCCCATAAAGCCATTAGCATAATTATAATTAGTAGCTGTTGAGCCACTGACTCCAGTACCTGATTTTTTTATACCACCAAGTGTAGTTCCTAAGTCTTGTCTACCTCTACAGAATACTGAAACATTTTCTTTTGCTGCTCCACTACTGTCGTTTCTATCATCTGAATCTTCTTTATTAATACACACTAAAGGACTACCATCTACATATATATCAAATAACCCAGCAATTTCTCCTTCTGATATTGCGTAGGCTATGTATATATTATTAGGGTCATTTGATTTTGTATCTACAAATATAGGTTTACCCGCTACTCTGTCTACACCATATACTACAGGTAAGAAAGCAGATTGTAAAGAGAAGTTGAGGTTTACATCATTTTCTACTTGAACGTCTTCCATATAAGAAGTCATTTTTACTTTACCATACCACTTCTTCTTCATCTTATATCTTTGTTCTTGTTCTATAGAAGTATAAGTAGCTAAAATATTAGTTGTTTGTTCCGCGTGCATAAAGCCTAAATCATTTGCATACTCAGGTCTTATTGCTGCAAGAGGTTGTCCTCTATTATTTGCATCTGCAGCTCTATGAATTTTATCATTAGACATTCTGCCTTGTACAGCAGCAAAGTCTCCCCAATGACTTGTTAAAGACCAATTAACTTTTAAGTCTGCTCCAGGGCTATCACTTATAGAAGTTGCATTGATTATTCCTTTAAATATCATTACAGGACTTCCTACGACTTCTCCTGAATCTACATCTAAGAAAGCTTTATATACAAAGACTTCTCTATTATGATAAGATTTTAAAGAACCATCATTAATTTCACCTAGTGGACCTTTTAGTTCATCAGAGGCTAGTGTTATTGTTATTTCAGTACCCGCGCTTTGGTTTACCATAATTTGGTCTAAATCTGTAATAACAAGAACAGTATTATTAGTTTTCATTCCAGATATTCTATACAGTCTACCATTCATTGTTCCACCAGTAACTAGTATTTTGTCTCCTTCTCTGAAACCCTCTTGTACCATATCTATATGAGAAGGAACTGTAATAGTACTTGCACTTGCACTTGCAGTTATCTGATTACTAACTACTTTACTATTAAGAGCTTCTGCTGAAAATGTTAAGTTTAACCCTGAAGCCCTAGCTTCTACTGTTTCTGAATAAGTTCCTACTTGTAATATCTTGTCAGCTATATAAATTTGGCTTCCATTTGAATTACCATCTATATTTTTACTTTGGTCATCAAATGATATATTATGAGTGCAGTCAGTATAGTATGCATATCTAATTGCATCAGTACTAAACTTTCCATTTATTAAAGCTTGGCTTGGTCTTTCAAACTTAATTAAATGACAATACTGAAACGGCTCATTATTTATAAGTAATTTTTTTAAATTAGTGGATAGTAGTCTTTCTGCCATGTTATGCCTGTGCTTCTTCTAAATTGAGTGAAAATTGGTATAAGTTATTAGTACCAAGTTCGTATGATTGAACATCATTTTTTAATATAACTCTTATTAAGGGTTGATAGTAATCTATGCCAGCTCCTGAAGAAACTGAGCGTTGTAGACTAGGAGTAAAATATATAATTCTTTGAGCAGTAGTAGGTTGAGAGTGTAGCCCTGAATGATAATCAGCATTAGTCATCACACGTGTAACTCTGTATGCTTTAGTATGTAAACTATCATTTGTATCTGTTATAGTAAACATATCTCCTGGTTGAGGGGTTGTTGTTTGAGTAGTGCTATGTCCTGCTTGTAACATAAATTCACCCCCTTGATTTATTGCTGTTCCTGCTGTAGGGGTATTACTTTGCGTATGTGAAGCAAAAGCTGCATTTCTAGAAGTATATTGATTAGGTAGTTGTACAAAGAAAGGTTTTAGTCTACCTTTTTGTGCTAGTAAGAAGTTGTATATTGGTTCAAACTGGTCTCTAGTCATTGGATTATAACTTATGTTTATATTCCATTTATGTCCTGCCGCAGACCTTGTTATTACACGTCCACTATTTGTTCTTGATACTTGTATAGGAGACTCTGANCTAAAGCTTAAAGAGGAAAANCCTACTCCATTAGTACCAGATGATTGTCCTCCAATTCCTATTGCATTATTAGGGTCGGGTAAAATATTTTGAAAACTTGTATAGGCTCCCATTATGAATAAGCTCCTGTGTCAACGGTTTCCATGAATTCTTCTCCATGTTCATTTGCTGCTTGTCTAATCATTCCAATTATATTTCCTCTTTGTGTTGATAGTAGTTGTTCTACTCCTGCTGCATCTACTGCGTTAATTGTAAAGTTTACATTTGATGTTCCACCACCTATTTTACTGTTTGGTGTTACTGACATAGGTCCTAAAGGAGCTATTACTTCAGGCCCTCTTTCTCCTACTAATATTTCTCCACCCGAAGCATAGGATTTTAATCCTGAAGCTGCAGGTCTAAAGTTATTTGCATTTGACCCAATGCCTTGTCCACCTCTTAAATAACTAGTCTCTCCTGCTGTTGCTGACTTAGCAACATCTACTTTATTGTTTCTTTTTCCAACAGCTATAGTTGAAGGTACTGAAGCTCCTGAAGAGCCTCCTCCTTGATAAGTCATTCCTTTAATTATTTTAACTTGTGCCATACCTAGTCCAGCTGCCATAGTAGCCATTATAGCACTCCATGGTAGTCCTGGAGGTCCTACAAGTGCTGAAGATACTGAAGCTGCTGTTGACATGATAGCTTGTGCTAACATTAATTTTTTGTTTTGATTGAAAGATTTTCTTTTGATATCGTCTTTTCTTTTTTCCATAGCTGCTATTTTTGCTAAAGAGCCTTTTGACTTGCCGTCTCTTTTCTTTTCGGCTTCTATCATTTTATCTATTTCGCCAGTTGCTTGTTTTGCTGCTGCTGCCTGTACTGCCATTACTTGTCCTATGGCTGCTGCTGCTCCTGCTGATACTGCTGCTATTTTACCCATACCTGTGCCTGCATCATCAAAAGCTGCTTTTGCATTTTGTCCTATATCTACAAAGCCTGCTGATGCTGTAGCTAAAGCACTTAGTAGTATTCCATCGTCTCCTAAAGTATTTTGAATGTTTGATGCCATTTGTAACATTGATTCTTCTACAAGATTTATTTCTGCAGCTGCAACAGCAGCTCTACCTTCTGCATTATCCATAGCGGGGTCAGCTGCAACTTCCGCTATAATGCCTTTACTATTGCTTAAAGTCTGAGAGCTTTCACCTACAGAAGCACCTTTAATTTTTCCTAAAGCTCCTAATAATTTATTTACATAAGCTCCTCCTTCATTAGTAAAGGTTTGTGTTATTAGTTTTGCTGTATCTGCAGCATTCTTAGAAGTATCTTCTCTATCTTTTTTTAATAATTGTCTTTCATTTTGTATGATTTTTGCCTGGTTTCTAGCTGTAATTAATCCTCTAAGCTCTTCCTTTTCTTCATCACTCAGGCCACCTGGAGTAAACTTTTTTGCCTGCAGTTCTGATGTTCTTTTATTCATGTCTTCAATAGTACCACTTACTCTAGTAAGAGCAGCTAGTGCTGATGCTTTTTGAGCATCTAAAAGTTTATATTCTTCGTCTAGTATTTTGAATTTTATGCTAGCTATTATTTTCTCTTCGCTTTCTCTACTTTTTGCTGTTTTCTTTCTTGCAGTTTCTTCGTTTTGTATAGCTTTTACTATATTACTACCACTTAAAGCTGTTCTTCCTGTTTGACCAAAAGATTTTAATTTTAACGCATTATTAGCTTCTACTGCTTTTGCTTTATTTAATTTGTCTTGTATTTCCAAACTTTTTAAAGCTAACGTTGCTCGTTGTTGTTCTATTTTTAAACTA
>JGI24005J15628_10001186_pt1 | contig 14135 bp, 17 predicted proteins | sample LinPmetageLP40_FD_15628 | JGI IMG/M metagenome (IMG submission 15628)
GTACCATGGGGAAAAACCAAGGGCGAATGTAAAAAGAAATGTAATGATCTACCATCTTGGTTGGAAAGTGGTACATGTCCCGTAGAAAAGTGTAACGAAATATGTGAAAATTGTAAAGATATTGAATTATGTAATTGGGAAAAAAAAGAGCCTGAAAAAATCCCAACACAAACAAAATATCATGAATATATAGATTTAACGATTAAAGATAATATAATAACGTGGAAATGGAATGTCGATGATGATGATGATGATGATATACAAGAACCAACAAATTTAAAATTTTATAAAATTTATGTGGTAAATTATTACAATAATTTGCCACATAAATTTTTATATATTGATAAAATAAAGGATCAAACAGAGTATAAATTTGATTTAACTAATATTATAGAAAATAAAAAATATATAATTACAATTTATGCTATTGTAGATAATGAAATATATTCTTCAAATTCCTTAAATATACCAGAAATTGTGATTGAAGAAAATGTCACATCCCAAAGTGCCTAAGGGAATAAATATATTATTATTTTATGAATATTAAATTTATTTTAAAAAGATTTCCAAATCAACCACCAGAATATTATTATGGAAATAAAGAATATAAGATTTGTATTGATTATGATAAAAAAACAAAAAAATATATTGATAATAATTTACAAAAAAAAGCAACACAAATGTTATTTAGATTAATAGAAGGAAATGGTAAAGCTATTTATTTAATTGGTGTAGATGATGATGGTAATTCTAAGGGAATTATTTTATCAAAATTATTAAATAGTTTGTATAATTTATTTAGAATGAGCAAAATAATTAATTCAATAATAACAAAAATAAATATTTATAATGGACCGTATGGATATATAGCAACAATACGTATAATTAAAAATATTGATTCTCATATACAATTATAATTATTAGAATAATCAATTTGAATATATTTAGGAACATCTATTATTTCAGGTATTAAAAATAATTCACACCAATATATAGTCAATTTATAATTAATTGAAGATGGACTTTTCTTTGTCCAATTATTTTTATTCAATAATATAATTAATTTTTTTATTCGATTTATTATTCCAGTTTTGTGTTTTGGTTTAACATGCTTTAAAGCCCATTCAAATCTTAAAGCATCTATTTTATTTTTGAACCCATCAACATAACAAGCATAATTCCATTTTGTTGACATAATTGAATTAATTAATGATGTGTATTTAGCCCCACCACTAATAAGTTGGTTATGTTGGCGTATCCTTCTATTCAAATTATTTGTTATACCAACATATGAGTAATTATCATTAAAAATAATATAGCATTTATAACTCATTATTTATAAATAAAATAGTATTATTATTATATGATTAAATTGTGTTTAATACTTTTGATAATAATATGTTTAATAGTATTAATTTCGTCACGTTCAGAAAACTTCGCGCTTGAAGTTCGTAAATGTAATTCTAATAAAATACCAACCGAACATTTATTAATAAATGGTGGATTATTAGATAATAAAATGGTAATATATTGGAATTTGCCAAAACCAATACTTCCTTCTCAAAACCCAGTATATCATATAATTTATAAAAAAGAATCTATTAGTGATGATACACAATTTGAAAATAATGTTATAGAAATTACATCAAAAAAAAATGGAAATAATTTATATTCTTATACTTTTCCATCTGATATAATACCAACTGATAGTGTATCGTATAACATAACATTAAATATTACTATAGAAAATGGGGACACGCGTGAAACGGTATCATCTAATACATTAAGGATAAATAAAACAAATAGTAATAATGAAACTATTAAATATTTACAAAATCCAGATGATATTTTTAGTTCATTAAAAAGTAAATCAATCGATATTTATATATAAGGTAATATTAATGTACTGTAAACTATTATTATGTATTTTTATAATAATTATAATGGCAGTTAAATTATCATTTAGCGAAGCATTTACAAATGAATGTAATATTTTTGATCACGCAAGGCATGATTTACTTATAAAAGCATTAAATTCTTCTAAAAAATATTATATAAAAATATAAAAATATAATAATATAATAATGATTATAGATATATTAGTATTATTATTAATATTTATAATATGTATATTAGTAATTATAAAGTTATCTCCTAAAATAGTAAATTATACAATGGAACAATTTAAAATATTTTAAATTAATATATGAATTTTTTGTTTATGATTTTATTAACATTATTGATACTGATGTTATTTAAAATATATATTAAATCGCTTTCAAATATATATTATGTAATACCTCTATTATTTACATTAATTTGTAATGAATTGTATAATAATAAATATAATATTAATATATAATGGATAGTAAAATTATACTAATATTTATATTTTTATTTTTAGCATTATTATTATGGTTTCAATATTTTAAAATAGAATCTAATATTGTTGTATTATTAAGTATAATCCTAATATTATTAATAAACAAATTACTAATTCAAAAAGAGTATTTTATATAATATCTAATATTATAGTAATGTACAAGATTTTGGTTATCATATTAGTATTATTATTTTTATGTATGAATTTAAAAATGAGCGATAATATTGTAATAGTAGCCTCATTAGTTGTACTATTGCTATTATATAGTTTATTTTTAAACAAACATTATGATCGTTTTTCTAGTAGTTTAGTTGTAGAAAATTCTGTACCATTTATTCCAAATAAAAAATGTTATACATGTATTCCATAAAAAAATAATATTTAATTATATATAATGAATGAAATAATATTAATAGTGTCTATTATAATTATTATAATTTTACTAGATATGATATTCAACATATCATCGAGAATTAATGAAAATTTTAGCGGATTACCTTTATCATTACTTACTGTTCAATCAATTCGATCTAAAATCGATGGTAAGATATTGAAAATAGAACCAAATTTAGAAGATCAAAACGCAGGTGGGGAAAATATACAATCTATAACTGTTAGAATTCCAGTTGATAATGATGGTCATTATTTAGATTATAATGGACATGAAATCGTATTTTCATCTAAAAATAATTATAATTGGAAACTACATAAAATAGACACATCGGATCAATATAAAAATGTAATTTCTAATTCGGGAAGTGGATATCAAGTCGATAAAGTTGACTATCCTTTTTATATATTGACACTTGTAAATAATGATAAAATAGCATTACAATATTCAAGTGGAAATTTGATGTGTCTTTCTGTCGGAAATTACGATTCTCAAAAATGGGATATAAGTACTGAAAATATTCCAACAAAACAATTGGTATTAAAAAATATATATGATACACCTATAGGTCCATTATCGAAAAGTTCGCATTCTGATGATAATAGAATTAAATTAAATTTAAATTTTAATAACGAAAAACTAAAACAACTGTTCAATCACGATGAACAAAATGATACCCCTCAAAAATGTGATACTTATTTACCTAAATCCGCTGTAAAATCATTATGTCCTGGATGCGATTATTAATTCATTTTACGATTAATAAATCTAACAAATATTGCAATTATAATTATTGCTAATAATATCATAAAATATATTTTAATGTACATATGTCTTTTCCAAGAATCTATATCTACATAATTTGGTACATTTTTTTCCTTTTCCATTTTTTTAATATAATTATTAAAAAATAAAATATTATTTATACCCAACATAAATGAAAATATAAATATTAATAAAGATATATCTTTAACAATATGTGTAGAATATTTTAATTTGAATGAATCAGAAAAACCATACATCGCTACAGCAACAGATACTGTCAAAAATACATTTCTTGAAGCAGAATACCAACCATTTATAACAGATTGTGGATTATCTGAAAAAACCATTATATTAATTATATATATTTTATATTGTTTAAAGTTTAATTAAATTAATCTAAATATGTGGAATAAAATAACAAACAGTCTATTATTTTATAGTGATGATTATTATAATAATGATATTTACAAAAATAAAACATTAATAAAACAAATTTACTTCTATTATAAAAATAAAGGATTAAAAAATATTATATTGACACATACAATAAATATATTAATTTCTATATTTTTATTTTTATTAATTGTGTTTTTATTCAATTGTATTCAATATAAAGAAATATTTTTAGTAAATGAATATTCTAAATTAAGAGATTTCATAGATTGGACGAATTATTTCAAATTCAATATATTTTTCACATGTTTATTCATTAGTTTTTCATTATTTATTGTAACAAAAATAGCAAATATAATAGAACTATCATATACATATTCAACTATTAAAAAATATTATAATAATAATTTAGAAATTGCGGATGAAGAATTAGAATATATAAAATGGGAAACCGTTATAACTAAAATAGAAAAATATAATGATGAAGAAATAAATATTTATAAAATAAATAGTATAATTTTGTTTTACGATAATTATTTGAATTCATTATTTGATAAAAAAATTATAACTATATCACATCTTACAAATTTAATGGAATGGAATATTCAATATTGTATTTTATTTAAAATATTTGGCGACGATAATCCAATCAGCACTAAAAAAAAAGAAATATATCATAGAATTAGATATGTATCAATAATAAATTTCATATTTATGCCATTTATTTTAGTATTTATTTTATTTTATAATATATTCAATTATGGAGAAGAATTTTATAACAAACCTACATTATTAACAACGCGTGTATTTACTAAAAAGGCATTATGGAAATTTAAATATTATAATGAATTGCCACATGATTATGAATCAAGAATAGCAAAAATAATAGAACCAAGTAATAAATATATTAAACAATTTAAAAGAAATTATTTTAATTCTATTTCTAGATTAATTATATTTGTATGCAGTTCGTTTTTTATAATATTAATATCATTATCCCTTATTAACGATAAAATCTTATTATATATAACAATAATTAACAATAAATCAGTTTTTTGGTTTATAAGTATTTTAGCATCAATAATTACTATATTTAAAATAAATAATAATGTATTAGTACAGCCAAAAAAATATATGGAAGAGATTTCTTCTAATTTATATTTAAATAATACATTTATAGAAAAATCAAACACAATTAAAATCAAAAATAAATTTTTAAACTATTATCAATATAAAATAATAAATATAATTAAAGATATTTTATATACTATTTTAACACCATTTAAATTATGGATGATCGGTAATGATATAGACAATATAATGGAATTTATAACTAATAATATACATAGTGAAAATAAATGTAAACCATCTGTTTTTGATGATAACTTATTTACTATGGTATATAATCAAGATAATTATGATATTGATAAAACAACTGTATCATTAATATACTATAATGATTTATATCCAAAATGGAGTTCATATATGATAAAAAAAATTAATGGGTTAACAAATGAAATGAAAATTAATGTAATTTAATTATTAATTCTAGTATTAATATATTCAATAATAGATTTATTTAACCATAATATATCTTCTTTACTCATTAATTTTGACCAAATACCACCATAATATCCTGTATTGGTATTAGTTCCTGGATGTGCTATATGTGAAAATCGATCTTTATTTTTATTAAAATATTTAAATGCTTCGTTTAAACTATTTTTTATAGTTTTTAATGCTACTTCTTTTTTTTTGAATGGACCACCAAATATTCCATATGTTTGTTTTGCCCAAAGAGTATCGGTATGAACATTTGTCGCTTGCCCATATCCAATTGCCCGCGATTTATTCCATGAACCATAATTTTTAGAATTTGCTGAATACAATACTAGTGCTGATTTATTTTTCTCAGCATATCCTTTTATAGTAGTTAAAGGGTCTTTACTATTATAATTTCCAATATATACAAATGGTATTGTGTTTTGTACAACTGTTGGCTGTTGTATCACCTTTTTTGATTTATTTAATTTTTTAAATTTTTTTACTTTTTTTACTTTAGTTACTTTAGTAGGTGATACTATATTTGATTTTTTAGAATTTCTTACTGTTGATGGTTTATTTTTACAATGTCCAGTTCTTCTTTTTTTCCCTAATTCTAATGGTTTTAATTCCCATTCACAGTTTGATGATACTTGACACTTTTGTTTATTCAATTCTGAACAGTTATTACTCATGCTTTATAAAATATGTATATATAAAATATATCTATATAATATGAATATAACACGAACATTTGAAAATAATGAATTTGTGTTTAAAAAAAGATCTAAAAAAATAAATGATTTGAATACAATAACAAGAATAAAATCATTAAAAATACCACCAGCATACACTGATGTCAAAATATCAAATAATTCATTAAGTAAAATTCAAGCAACTGGTTTAGATACTAAAAAAAGAAAACAATATATATATCATAAAAATCATACAAAAAAACAATCTAAAATAAAGTTTAATGATCTTATGATTTTTGGTAAAAAAATAAAAAGAATAAGAAAAGATATTAATAATAATATATTTAAATGTTCTAAAAATAGTGATTTATTAAAAACTAAAGAATGTATTATAAGTATTATATTATATTTAATAGATAATTGTAATTTTAGGGTAGGGTGTGAAAAATACAAAAAATTATATAATACCTATGGGGTTACTACATTAAATAAAACCCATTTTAAATTTAATAAAAAAAGCGTTTATATTAATTTTGTTGGAAAAAAGGGAGTTATTAATAAAACTAAAATAACAAATTCAAATGTATGTTCTATATTAAAAATTTTGTGTCATGCAAATAAAGAATTTTTGTTTTATTATACTGATGATAAAGGTAATACCTATAGAATTACTGAGAAACATATAAATATTTTTCTAAAGAAATATAATAAAAATATAACTGTTAAAATGTTTAGAACATGGAATTCTAATTATATTTTATTAAAAGAATTACTGAATTATGATATACCTAAAACAGAAAAGGAAGCCAAAAAGAATATTAAATTATCCATAAAAAAAGCTGCTGCTAAATTACATCATAGTTCAAATGTATCAAAGAAAAGTTATTTAAATAATGAAATAGTAACTATGTATTTGAATGATATTACAAATTTCAAAAAAATTATTGAATATTTTAGAAAAACAAATGGAAATTTACCTTCGATAAATCGATTACTAAATTTAATTTTAAAAATGTTAAATTAATTTTTTATGATTCTAAATTTATATTTTTTTCTATAATGATATATTAATAGAACAATTCCAATTATAATAATTAAGATAATCATATTTTTTATATTAAATATTTTTTCTTTCATTTTTTTGAATTTATAAGGATTATTATAATGATTTTTATAAATAGTTGATACTTCTTCATAAGTATATATTTTTTTCCCTAATGATTTATTTACTTCATTATGTAAATCTATTGTATAAATAAATAATGTATTTGTATCTGTCAAATATTTTGTAATAGGATTGTCGTTTAATCTTTGTGTATAATGTAATCTACATTTATCACATGGTATAATATATTTCAAATTATCGAAAAATGTTTCATATGCTTTGATATCTTGAAATGTAGGTCTTTCAGGAAAATTTAATGCGACTGTGTGAATAAAAAACCATAATTTAGGCCCCCATACTGTTGGATCCATTAATATAGAAATATATTTTTTATACAGTAAATATAAAATACTTAAAAAAAATAAAATTAATTATATAGAATGAATAAATCCAACCTATATTGTGGTAATTGTGGTAAGTATGGGCATGTTTATAGACGATGTTTATCACCTATTATTAGTAATGGTGTAATATTATTTAAAAGGGATAAAAATAAATTATATTATTTGTTAGTACAACGAAAAGATACTTTAGGATTTGTTGAATTTATGCGTGGTAAATATAATTTAGAAAACGTAAATTATATTAACAAACTATTTCAGATAATGACAAAAGGTGAAAGAGAAAGAATAATTACTAGCAGTTTTGATAAATTATGGAACAATTTATGGATGAAACAAAATAATAAACAATATCATAATGAATATGATAGTTCTAAAAGTAAATTTAACAAACTAAAAAAAGGATTTAATAAAAAAAATGAATTTATTTCACTAAATAATCTAAATTCTAATAATATTATTTACTGGGATGAACCAGAATGGGGTATTCCAAAGGGAAGACGTAATTCTAAAGAAAATAATTTAGATTGTGCTATTAGAGAATTTGAAGAAGAAACTGGTATAAATAATACAGATTTTAATATTATTTATCAAATAGATCCTTTAATAGAATTATTTTCAGGTTCAAATAATATTAGGTATAAGCATATTTATTATGTTGCTGAATCAAAAGACTATATAAACAATATTGAATTCAAAATAGATAAATCTAATATGAACCAAGTATCTGAAATAAGTAATATTAAATGGCACTCTCTATCAGAGGCATTAAAAAATATAAGAACATATAATATTGAAAAAAAAAATGTATTAGAAAATCTTCATAAACTATTAACAAATTAAAAATTAAAAATATGTATTAATAGTAATGAATTCTAAAAAAAAAATGAAAAAAAAAAAAACATTCAAAGTACAATCACGCATTAATAATAGCAAAACTGACCAGATTGATGCCGTTATTATTGATGATTTTGTTCAAGAATATAAATCAGATATAGAAAAAATAAAAGATATGAAAGAAAGAGAGAAGCATATTATTGATGAATCTAATAAAATTTTAGAGCAATTCTCTGCACGTGATACATCAACTGAATTATTACATAAATATGAAGCTTGGAAAATAATAATGGAAAATCTGTTAACGAAAACATACAAGTCAGATTTAAGATATATTTATCCAGACTATTATGATCCTGATTTTAATACAAAAATATTCAATAAAAAGGAATTTAGATTGAATAAAATACCAAAAAGAAAAGTATTTGAGGATAGCGATGATGAAGAAGAATTTGTACAGAAAATGTGTAATCCATCAAAAGAAAAAAATTTCAATTTAACACACAACCAAAAATTCTTAAAAAGTTTTATTTCCCCAGATACACCATACAATAGTATTTTATTATTTCATGGTACTGGTGTCGGAAAAACATGCACAAGTATTTCTGTAGCAGAACAATATACGAATGAATTAAAAGACTTGAATAAGAAAATATTTATTTTACTAAATCCAAGTATAAAAACTAATTTTCAGAAGAATATATTCAACATTCAAAAAATACGTGAAAATTTACCATATTATCAATGTACTGGTGAAAAATATTTGAAAGAAATAAATGTCGATAATTTATCATCAAATGATACTGATAGTATTGAAAAAAAGATTAATAAAATAATTAAAAATAGATATGAATTTTATGGTTACAAACAATTTGCCAATAAAATTACACGACTACAAGAAGATATAAAACGACGTTACAAAGAAACAGATTTTTCTAAAATATTTGAAAAAAAGATAAAGGATATATTTTCAAATAGCGTTATGATAATTGATGAAGTCCATAATATTAAAAAAGGTGCCGAATCAGCACTCGTTCCACCATTATTAGAAAAGGTCGTTAAAATTGCTGACAATATGAAGTTATTGTTATTATCAGCAACACCTATGTTTGATACATCAACCGAAATCATATTTTTATTAAATCTAATGTTAATGAATGATAATCGTCCTAAAATAAAACTGTCAGATTTCTTTGATAAACATGATAATCTTATTGAATCACAAAAAGAAATATTTAAAAATAAAATACAAGGATATATTTCTTACATGCGTGGTGAAGATCCATATCGTTTTCCTAAAAGATTATATGCAGAAGATACTATTGATATTGAAAATATGCCAATTACTGATAAAAAAGGTAATGTTATAGATAATCCAATAGAAACATTACAAATAGTAGGGTGTGTAATGGAAGGTTATCAGAAAAAAATATATGAAAATATGGAAAAAATTGGTCTAGGAAATTTCAATCAAAAAGGAATTATGTGTTCAAATATAATTTATCCAAATAATGATATGGAAAATATAGATAATTATAATGTAGATGATTTTATAAGTCATAAAGGGTTTAGTAATATTTTGAAGATTCATAAAGGAAATTATACATTCAAAGACCCATCGTTTAAATCTATTTTCAAAATAGAAAATATAAAACAATATTCAACTAAAATCGCATCTATAATAGATCATATAAAACGTAATGCTGATACATCTGGAATAATATTTATATATTCACAATTTATAAATAATGGATTAATACCATTAGCATTAGCATTAGAATATATGGGTTATAGTAAATATAAAGGTTCATTAATAGATGATCGTGTTGAACAAAAAGGAAATTATATAATTATTTCTGGGGAAAAAGATTTATCATCAAATGCTTATTCCGACTATATTAAATTACAACATTTAAATAAACATGGTGAAAAAATAAAAATAATATTAGGAAGTGAATCTGCCGCTGAAGGGTTGGATTTCTCATATATTAGAGAAGTTCATATACTTGATCCATGGTTTCATTTAAATAAAATAGAACAAGTTATTGGGCGAGGGATTCGTAATTGCTCCCATATTGATTTAAAAAAAGATGAACGAAATGTTCGGATATATTTATATGCTTCGATAAAATCCTTAAATCCTAGAAATGATATTGAAACAATTGATTTAGAAATGTATAGAAAAGCAGAGCAAAAATCAAGACAAATGGGTGAAATTGAATATTTATTGAAAACAAATTCAGTAGATTGTGAAATAAATATTGAAGGTAATAAATTTTTAAGGGATGGTGAAGATATTGATGGTTCTAAAAAATGTAATTATAGAGAGTGTGATTATAAATGTAATTTAGATACATCTCAATCGGAATCTAATAATACTCTTTTGTTAAACGAGTCTATAATACAAGATTCGATTGATGAAATAAAAAGAGATATAATTGAATTATTTAAACAAACCTTTATTTATAAAATAGATGATATTGTTGGATATTTAATTGAAAAAGATAAACATGAAAAAATATTAATTTTTTTAGCATTAAATGATTTAATAATAAATAGAATAAATATTAAAAGAGGATCACAAAATGGACATATAATTTACAAAAATGGGTATTATATTTTCCAGAAAATAAATAGTAGTAAATTTTCATCCTTAAATAATATTAGAAGAACAAAGACAAAACGAATCAATTCGTACAATATTTCAAATAATGTTATAGCCGAACTAAGTCGTAATAATAGTGTATCAACTGAACAAAATAACACTGAAAAAAAAGAACATTATACAAAAATAGTCAGAAAGGGTAAAGATGTTATGAATACATTTATAGAAAAAAATAATATGTCCGATATATTACAAATAAAAGAATATATGAATAATATGAAATTAGTTGATAAAGAAAGATTGATTCATTATTTAATAGATACAAATTATAATAGAACATTAACCCCAGATGAAGAAACTATTATAGATAATATGTACAATATTGTATATAACGATGATGATACTATATGGGGATATAAAATTGTTAATAATAAAAAAATAGTTTACAAAAAATATAGTGATAGATTTATAGATCCAAGTAATGAGGAATTAATAGTTATTAAAAAATTGTTTGAAAAGAAAAAAATAAGTGAAAAACCACCAGCACAAATAATTGGATATTATGAATATAAAGTATCTGATAATTCAGTAGTATTCAAAATTAGAGACAAAAATGATGAAGGGAAAAAAGGAACCCAAAAAAAAACGGGTAGTATATGTAATAATGGTGGAATGAAAAAGGACAAAATAATACAATATATCGAATATGTATTAGATAAAGTAGTATATAGTAATATTCCATCTACAAATGTCCCAAACAAACCTCTTTTATGTAGAGAATTAGAAAAGGTTTTTCAAGATGCAAATGTAAATCCAGATTCTAAATTTAGATATTTGTATAATCCTGAAGAAACTATTGAATATGAGTTAAATAAAAAATGAGTTTAATATAAATAAAATTGATTTTAATTTAAAAAATATAAAATAATAATAATATATGGATACTTTATTTACAAAAACATCTATCAAAAAATCTTTATCTGTTGAGGCAAAACATATTAATAATAAACTTGATGACTATATTTTGGGAAAAATAAAAAATAATTATGAAGGAAAATGTTTAAAATATGGTTATATTAAACCAAATAGTATTCATATTATTAAACGTAGTATAGGTAATGTATTAACAAGTCATTTTAATGGTTCTATATTATACAATGTAGAATTTTCAGCAGATATATGTAATCCATTAGAAGGTGCTATAATAGAAGTACAAGTTAAAAACAAGAATAAAATGGGCGTATTAGCAGGAATAACAGATGAAGATAATTCGCCATTAAATATTTTACTAGCGCGCCAGCATCATATTAACCATCTTTCAAATGAGTTTATGGCATTAAATGTAGATGATACTATTTCTGTTAAAGTTATTGGTAAAAGATTTGAATATGGAGATAATAAAATATCTATTATTGGATTGTTACATGAATAATTGATATTATACTGTAAGAATATCGTCAGGATATAATTTGTTATAGATTTCCAACCACGAATATTCTGTTAAATAATCTTTAATTTCTGTCTTAGTCATGCTATCTGGATCTGGATCATTTATATTTTCATGTAACTGTTCAAACAAGGGATAATTGATTGGTTCTTTTACCTGGATATCAGCAGCATCGCTCGCTTCATTTTCTTCTTTAATTTCAGTTATTGTTTCTAAAGATGTGTTTACCACATCAACATTACCCTGATTTATCTTTATCATTTCTTCACTAATCAAAACATCATTAACCGATTGTTGTAGATCTGGTGATGATTGGGTGTCGGGATCGACTGTTAAAGATGGTGTATTTGGTGGTAAACTTATGGGGTCACCAGTAGCCACCATGGTCCCAGTGTCTTGTATGATACTAATGACTTTTTTCTTTATTTCGTGGTTTACTATTTGTTGTTTTATAACGTCTAGCGAATTATTATTCTCCGCCACATCACCAATATCATCAATAGTTAATTGGTTGCCTGAATTTTCATTTGCATTATTTATCACACATATTATTTTCTTGAATTCTATTACTGTATTTTTAATATCATTGAACTCATTTACAATTGTTTCAACTGTCCAATATTTAGGTTTTGATGGATCTGAACTATCGTCATTTCTCCATGTTTTAATTAGTGTATCATCTAATATAGTTTTTACATTTGTTTCTGTAACATCAAATTTTTCAATTTCTTTAAAGAAAAGATGTATTGGATAAATTTTTCCCGTGCTCTTAGTATTTATAATATCTACTATTTTTTTACATTCAGAATAAAAATTAGATTCATCACCATCAGGTGGTTTTAAATCCTTATCTAAATGTAATTCATTATATATTTGAATATTTGAAGTATATGAAATTATTAATTTTTCCATAAGAACAAATAAATTACTATCACAATATGTATTTATCGCTACAGTTCTTTTTATACTTGATATAACTATTTTTGATACTACATATGAGAAATATTCATTTATAGTTAAATCATCAAAATTATTGATAACATCCCCCTCTGCCCGATTTGTTATTTTTAGTTCCGTTGGCTTCTTTTTTTTCCGACCAACCGATGTCGCTATTTCTTCGTCAACCTTAAATGGGTCCTTCAAAATTTGTGTTAGTTTATCATTTTTCTCATTGGGCTTAAAATTTATAGTATGAATATTTCCTTTTTTAAATGTTTTCAAAAATGAAAAATTGAATGGTAATATATTATTCGTTGAGTATTTGTTATTTATTTGAAATAATTTTTTGAATGCTTTTTCATTTAATGGATAACAATCAATAGTACCTTGTTCCNCACCAACATCCTCGTCCACAACCAATTTTTNTATTTTATTAACATTNAATTTAAACTGAATTACCTCAGATTTAGTTTTNTCGCTTTTAAATTCTTCATATATATCATCAATTTGACTAGTTGATAATTCATTCTTTGTATTATTAATAACATAAAATGGATTGTCTTCATGATTAAATATTGATATTTTGTTTGAATTTGAATTAGCGAATGAATTTATTATTTTTTGTATAGAAA
>JGI24005J15628_10001191_pt1 | contig 14080 bp, 36 predicted proteins | sample LinPmetageLP40_FD_15628 | JGI IMG/M metagenome (IMG submission 15628)
GCAGGTAGAGCAAGAGCGGCATCAGAACTATCAAGACAAGGGTATCATGATGAAGCAAAAGCATTAATGACAAGTCCAAAGGATTTTAAATAATGTGGAAACGTTTTGTTAGAGCAATGGAATACAGAAGTTACTGTATGGCAATACGTGAACTAAGACATCATGGCTATTACAAAAGAGCTAATGAGATTAGTGAGTTTAAAAATAAGATGTATAAGACATACTAATGTTAGATCCTAATCACTCTTATTTTAAAACACCATACGAAAAGAAGAAAGGCGGCAAGTAGTCGCCCTTCATCACACATACAACACACATAGAAAAGGAAAACAAATGAAACTATTATCAATAGTAGCCCTCATCGGTCTACTTTCAACTCCGGCACTAGCCGCAGATATGACAATCGAAATGTTAAACAAACGTGATGATGGAGCAAAGATGGTTTATTCCAAAGACATTGCTCGTATTGACGTTGGTGATACAATTACATGGCTACCAAAATCAAAAGGTCACAACGTAGAATTCGTTGCTGGTCCACAAGATTGGAAGAAGCCTAAGAAATCAAAGAATGGTAAAGAAGTTGCTATTACTTTTGATACTCCAGGTATCTATTACTACTGGTGCACTCCACATAAGAGCATGGGCATGATTGGTCTTGTTGTTGTAGGAGATGACAAAGGTAACATGGCAAGTATTTTAAGTGCTAAAGCAATGGGCAAGTCTAGAAAGAAACTTAAAAAGTTACTAGGAGAATTGTAATGTGGCCATATACTGATGACGAAAACGACTTTTTGAACGGAAAGTGATAAGTACCAATATAACTAACTAGATATCGAAAGTACTTTACTACTATGAAGACAAACTCTAATCCGATTGTTAAAGCTATAGTAAGACTTAGAATGTTCTATGCTGACGTTCGTGGACATCACGGCAAGCGTTGGGACTATGAACCTTCTAACTATTATATGGGAATGAAACAATCTAAGAAGTTTAAGAAAAATGACAGAGCTGTCCGCCAAGACGGCTCTGCCATAACTTCTAAAGTGTTATGATTTAATATTACGACTTGCGATTGTATATATGATATAACACCCATACAGCAACTAGCCCAACTAATCCTTGTGCAGATAACGCTGTTATCATTCCAGTGATGTTGTCGACTACGCTGATGTTTGGCCAGAACGGAATGTTCTGTCCGTTAAAAAGGATTTCAAGCACGATAGCTAATGAAATAAGTGATATACCTACTTCAGTAATTGCTCCGGCCCAACCCTTTACTTTGTTTAAGATTTCCATTTGGATCTCCTTTCAAATTGCTGAGTAATAGTACCCAGTCAATTATTTAGAGTAAGAGATCCAAAAGTTAAACTACCATAAATGGTCTAAGGTATCAAAAATGTAGGATTTATTTTATCCAGGCTACTTTTTCGCCTGCTTTTACTCTACGTTCTTGCTCTTTTACACTTCCTGGATATCTCCAAGCCCAAATAGCAACTAGTGCCATTGAACCACCTGTCCATGCTACTGCCGCAACATTGTAGGTTGTAAACCAAAAGAAAATAAGCGAGGATGCCATTACAGCGATCATAGCATATTTGCCTTTGGTTGGAAATACTTTCTTTTGTGTCCAGTTAGTTAGGAACGGTCCAAAGTACTTGTGATTGTATAACCAATCGTGCATTTTCTTATTACTCTTAGCAAAACAATATGCGGCTAAGACAAGAAAAATTGAGAACGGTATGCCTGGTACTACTACACCAACGTATGCCATTCCGAGTGATAGGAAACCTAGTCCCATCCATAGATATTTTTTAATACTAATTTTCATTTAATACTTTCCTTAATGAATCCACCAGCTCTGAAATCATTGCATCTGTATGCAACGGTGTTGGAGCAAATCTCAAACGTTCTGTTCCTTCTGCTACTGTTGGATAGTTAATTGCTTGACAGTAAATGCCGTGTTCTTCTAACAAAACATCACTGAGTTTCTTACAACGTACAGGATCACCTATCATTACAGGAATAATATGAGTACTTGCATTTGGGTGTACTTCTATATTATAGTGTGCAAGTTTTCTTTTGAGTTTACTTGCTTGTAGTTGATGCTGTTCGCGTAATTCGTTGTGGTCCATAATGTACTTAACACTCGCCAAAGCGCCTGCACATATAACTGGACTAGAACTTGTTGTAAAAATAAAACCAGAGGCGACAGAACGGATAGCGTCTATAACGATTGCTTCCCCAGCAATATATCCTCCCTGTACACCAAAGGCTTTTCCTAAAGTGCCGTTGACAATATCAATTCTATCTTGCAAGCCAAGTTCTTCTAACTTACCTCCGCCATGCTCGCCATAAAGGCCTACTGCATGTACTTCGTCGATGTATGTCATTGCACCATATTTTTCTGCTAAGTTGCAAATGTCGAGCATAGGCGAAACGTCCCCATCCATGCTATACACGGACTCAAATACTACACAAGGTGTACCTGACACGTTCTTTAGCTTATCCTCGAGGTCCTCCATATCATTGTGCGTCCATATAACCTTGTCTGCACCACTGTGTCGAATGCCTTGAATAAGTGAAGCGTGGTTTTCGCTATCACTTAAAAACACAATGTCGGGAATGATTTGTTTAAGAGCAACCAACGTCCATTCGTTTGCAACATAAGCGGACGTATATAATAATGCTGTCTCCTTCTTATGAAGTTTAGCCAGCTGTGATTCTAATGCGACATGGTAGTGAGTTGTACCTGCGATGTTACGTGTTCCGCCTGCACCTGCACCTGTTTGGTCTAATGCTGTGTGCATAGCATCTAACACTACTTTATTCTGTCCCATACCTAAGTAATCGTTTGAACACCAATTTACAATGTTCTTAATATTGTATGGCCCATACCATATGGCATTAGGATACTCTCCACGCTCTCGGAGTATATCATTAAAAACTCGGTATTTGCCTTCAGACTTTAGTCTGTCTATCGTCTTTTGAAATGGTTCTTTGTTCATCTAAATACTTCTTAAATTGTTCTGTGTCTACGTGTGTAAAGTTACCAAGGTGATGAACACTGTGAAAGATACCCATATCGTTGAGCTCTTGTTGTACTGCGTTCCAATCTTTAAATAATTCTTTGATCCACTTTAACATATACTTACTTATGTCTTTAGAATCCAGAACTTTTAGAAAAGATTGCCCCCTGCTGTTGTTTTAGCAGGGGGTGCGATGTATCTATATACTGTTGTTGTAAGAGCTATGCTCTGGGTAATAGTTATTTTTTTGTATCGCCGGTTACAAAGTTATAAAATTGTTCTGCGGCGTCTAATACTTCTTTGCTACCTGGTACTTCAGGTCCTTTTATAGTTGATGCTACTTGTCCGGTTTTAGGATCACGTTCTACAGTTTGTTCAAACTGACCCCATTTAGCATAATAGTCTTTCCAGACTGAAACACTCGCTAGTTTTAATACTTCTGTGCGAATTTCATATCCGTTTTTGTTTGTGTTTACTTTTGGCATTGCCGCTTTAAACATCTCAGTAAACTCTTTGGTTTGATTAAAGATGGCTTCACCGTATTTTGTGTCTACGCTCATTATTTTCTCCTGTGTATCTGTGTAGTGTTATTATTATAACAGAGTATTTAGTTCGTGTCAAGTACCATTTAAGTTCTGAGCTGGAGCAAAATTACCGCCTGCTTGTATAACGCACCAAAATACATCTCCAGGCATTTGAGCAACTAATGTATATGTTCTGTTTTGCATATTAACATACATAACCATCTTCGCTGGCATTTGTACACCGTCTGGTCTCTTTACCATTGTTGTTCCTACAATAAAAGGAATCTCGTTGTACTTGTTAATCATGCTCATGATCACCATTGGCGGAGAACATTCAATCATTGCTGGTAATACCATAACTGGTGGCACTGAAGGTTGCTCTGGTGTAGTCTGTGGTGTAGTCTCTTCAGTGTTGTTGTCTTGCGGAGTACTAGTTAATGTTGCAAGTGCGCCAGCATGTACGGATGTGACGAATAGAACAATGAAAAGACTTAAAAATAATTGTTTCATAGTCTTTCTCCTCTGTAATATTATTTATTTAGAAATACTGATCCATTAAACGTGAACTGGCAAGTGATACTCCTGCTTCCCATTGATCTTCGTTATCATAGTTATAAAATATATCAAGATTAGGTTCAACTACTAGCCATGCTTTATGTTTGTATATCTCTGACTGCAACTGTGGAACTAACCATGTACTCATTCCGCTCATTAGTCTCCAACACTTAGGCATATTGTTGTGTGCCATCTTCTCTAACATTAATTCATCTGAGCTAATAGCATTACCGTGTGTTGCTGGTATTGTATTAGTAGAGTACCAGTCGTCTGTGTGTAGAAGTAACAAACTTTGTTCACTAACAGGTCCGCCTCGATACAAATGCCCTGCGGCCCCGCTGTTGACTGCGCCTCTCATTGTCTGAATGTCACCTACATTCATATAACTAGGTTTGTTTAGAATTAATCCAATACAGACTTTCTCTGTTTGTTCGTAGATGTATACCACACTCTTTGCAAAGTGAGGATCTTTCATTACGTTAGGCTTTGCTACCAAAAGTTTACCTTTGAAGGTGTCTAACATCATTAGCTATAATCCGGTAATGGTCCGCCGTACTTTTTGCCTTTGATCTTCTTGCCGCCAACTGTGACTCTTGTCTTCTTACTAATCTTATGACTTTTACGTCCTGATCTTGTTCGAAGACCTTGACTCTTACAACTCGCTAGGGCACTTGCACCTAATTTGCTGTTAGGTCTTGATGAGCGACACAGCTCTTTACTAGCCTGCCATTCTAATTCTAATGATTCGTCAATATCTGTTATCTTCATGCTATCTATATTTATCCGCTAACGCCTCTTCACTATGGTCTAACGAATCGTTATTTTGCGATAGACTAAACGTAAGTGCCTTTCTAGTTCCACGGGTCGTTCCTAACACGACCTCCCCTGACTTTTCATGATATTCTATCTTTGTAATCTTTGCAGGCTTTTTAGATTGGCCGACAAGAATTTCTTGGCCTAATTCAAGGCTCAAATCAATTGTTCGTAATGTCATTGGATTCTCCATAATTGGTGTGGTCCCTTTCTACTTTGGACAATAGTATTTATTTTATAGCGTCATTCGATTTGTATGTCAACCAAAAAAATAAGCAAGGCCCCGCTGTACGGTCCCATGGGTCCGTCTGTTGCTAAATATTAATATGAGATATAGAATGTTAGACGATGATATCGGTAACTATTTGATTATTGATACCTGGGCAAACCAAATACTGGCAAAGGTGACCACCATTGAGTTGGCGGCCCGCACCTGTCAGCAACTTAACAAACGACTTGGAACACAAAAATACCTAGACGAACTTCGCCAAAAAGTCTTGACAAACTGACCTATATAGTATAGTATATAGAGGTAAGTTAGAAAAGTAAATGAAATTTGAAAGGTAAAATCTATGTCGTACTTAACTATTCTTGGCAGTTTATTCTTACTTCAGATGGTTGCCAGTGCAGTCTCTGGTGATCCTAATCCATTTATGATTTGTGTGTCGGGGTGCAACTAATGAAAACTATAGCTCTTATTATTATTGCAATGAGTCTTAGTGCCTGTGGTGCAACGACTCAAACTGTTCTTAATGAATGGTACACTACTAATATTAATCCAACAGGAACAACTTCTTATGATCCTCCCAACGGAGATTGGACCTTTATTAGAAATGAACCAGGTGGGTCTCAGGCTCACTTAAAAAGAACACAGAATTGGGATTGGTCCTCAGGTACTGTTCCAAAATACTAATATACCTGCCCTTAGCTCAGCTGGATAGAGCGTTGGTTTGCGGAACCAGAGGCCAGGGGTTCGAATCCCTTAGGGCAGGCCAATAATAAATCTTTTCTGTATCATTCGTCCAAAAGTGGTTGACTTCTGCTAATAATGATCGTATAATGTATATAATAATTAGGCAAACAGAGAGGCACAACGAATGATTTATTCCGTACTAGAATCCACAATGCGTTCAGCAATTGACAAGGATGAAAATAAAAAAGAAGACGGTTCCATTAATTGGAACTTCGTAGATGCAGACGCTTATATGGATTGCAAGAACTTATTCCGTAGCGATGCAGACTTTTATGAAGCATTTGACGACATTGGTGACAAGATCCAAGCAGAGCAAAGAGGCGTCGATGCATTTGGTAATCAACTTGAGATGGAGGTATAAATTATGTTTTACATTTATGAAAAGAGTTCAACTTATATTATAGGCAAGCCAGATAGAAATGGTGTTGCTCGTCCTGACCATAGACAATATTATAAAACAATGTCGGCGGCCAAAGCAGGACTGACTAGGATTGCAAAGGCAGAAGGTTTGTTAGAAACGGATGACAACCATGCGTTCTTTCGTTATGCAATCGCAGAAACAGAATACTTCCACAAGAGCATTGAAGCAAGTCGCAAGGCAAAGAACATGATGAGTGGCGAATGGTTTGTAGAGCCAATTAACACCCCAGGTTATATGAGCCCGGCACGTGAATCTTATTGGAGTATGTAATGCCAAAATTTAAGCAATCTTATATGAAGCCGACTTTCAAATACGATACGAGCATATTCGAAGGCTTGATATGGAAAGAACCCAACTCTAAAGGTACTGACACCTATGACATCACACTAGAGGCCAAAGGCTTCACTTGTGATTGTCCAGGCTTTACTTTTAGGGGTAGGTGTAAACATACTCTAATCGTTAACAACAGGGTCAAGAGAGCTATTGATAGCGAAGTCCCTGAATACTATACTGTCTAGGAGGACATATGAAATGGTAGAAGGATTTATTTTATTAGCCTATATATTAGGCACAGGCTTTGGCTGGTGGATTGGTAGAAGTTCGGGCATGAAACAAGGCATTGCCCAAACTGTTGATAATCTTATTGAACAAGGCTTTCTTAAATGGAAAGGTTCAAAAACCAATCCAGAAGTTATGAAATGGAACGAAGAATAATCTTCCAAAAGAGGTTGACTTTTATATCAACTGACCATATACTGTAAAGACAATAAGGCAATTAAACAGAGAGGCAATTAAATGGCAAACTTAGTAACAAAGGCAAGCGAACTTATCTATCAAATGGATGGTACTCAACTTCAAGAGATTATCGAGGCTGTTCAACTCAAACGACAATACCTAGCCAAGCAGGCTATTAAGAACTTTATCAAAGGCGATATGGTTCAGTTTATTTCACGTAGAACAGGCGGCAAAGTGAATGCCACTGTTGAAAAAGTGAATAAGAAATATGTTATTGTTTCAACTCACATTGGTGGTGAGAAGTGGAGAGTACCTGCAACCATGCTAACCAAATTGAGTGACATCAAGGCATCTGCATAATGGGTCCTTGGTCCGAAGCAAAACAAATGGAAAGAGCAGAGTCGATCAAACGCCTGCTCGATACCAACCCTCAATTAGATCCTATCTATAAAGGTATGTGGCAGAAGCATCTATCTAATTTGGCTTTGAATGAAGCCACATATAATTATAGAGTGAAACACGTCTATTCATTATTGAAACCAAAGATTAAGGTGTGGAATAGTTATGTCCCAAAATGAACCTAAACCATGGGCTTGGAAGATTAGTTATTCTTTCACTCAGCCTTACAGTCAAGAGACTGCTCCTCAAATCTACAATCGATTATCTGTAGAAGAGGAACTTATTCGATTAGATCAGACAGATAAAATTGTCCAAAATATGTTGACTTATACAGACGCTGATGCTATTATTAAAAAAATAACAAAGGAGATGCGAAATGATTAAAGCGATCGTTTACATGGGAGTAGGTGCTTTTCTTGCCTATCTTTACATGAACCCAGGTGATGTTACCGGAGCCACAGATATGCTCAAGTCAGGTATCAATCAAGGTGCAACGATTATTCAAGAGGCTACTGAATAATGATTGACATTCGAAAAGTTGAAGTAGGTAAATCATATGCCTGCAAGTTTAAGGTAGAACATATGTTAGATACCTTTGGACGTATTCCAGGCCTAAGCGACACACCGTTGGCAGGCTTAGGTTGGTACGAAGGCTTTGGTGAATTGATGCAAAGAGATTCCGAAAAGGAATTAGTTAAGATACTCGATGAAAAGAGTAAAAAAGAATTCGTTGTTCCATTTGATCAAATATGGGATGTCGACGTAGTAGAATACGTAGAGGAATAAAATGAAAGACTCAGCAATTATTACTGCCGCCAAAATGTTGGCAGGCGAAGCTCACAAAGGACAGATGAGAAAGTATGGCGGATTGCCGTATATCGTTCACCCTGTTGAGGTAGCCACTATTGTAGAAGAAGCAGGCGGGACTGACGATATGATTGCGGCGGCTTTATTGCATGACGTGGTAGAAGATTGCCCAGGCTACACCTTTGAGACTATTGCAGACAAAGTGAGTCCAGAGGTTGCAGAGTTGGTTAGAGGTATGACAGAAGCATCTAAGCCTGAAGATGGTAATAGAGCCACTAGGAAGGAAATAGATAAAAACTTCTTAGCCGATCAGAGTGCAGAAGTGCAAACCATTAAGTATGCCGATGTCATTTCAAATAGCAAAGACATTAGAGCTTATGATCCTAAGTTCGCAGAGGTTTATTTCACAGAGATCAAAGCCTTGTTAGAAGTTATGGACAAAGGCGATCCTGCATTATATTCTAAGGCAATCGAAGCAGTCAATCAAAATTAAAAAAGATTAGAATGTCAGCCAAAAGAGGTTGACATTCCTCACGAATGATCGTATAATGTATATATAATTAGAAAACAACGGAGGGCATCCAATGTCTACAGATTTAAGAAACGTTCCAAACTGTGAAGCAGAGAATGAATTGACCCAGACTAGGTTCTGGGGTGGCAAGGATCGATTGGCTTGTGTACAGGTCACTCAACGTAGACGTCATCAAGACGACTTAGGTCCTGGAGACAAATTCTTCAACCATATACAATTGACCAAGCACCAAGCACGGATGTTGGCCACAGAGTTGATGTTATTCGCAGAAGGCCGTGAAGTAACTGACTTAGATGAGTTCATTAATAGTGAATTGGAGGACAAATAATGTCAACACCAGAAGAAGAATACACATGGAGCAATCCGTTACCGGAATTGCCAAGTGCCTTTAGATTATTCTGTGCAGATAAATGGATGGAACATAAAGACGAGCTTTTCATTTGGGAAAAACGATTTCCTGAATATGATAGCACTTATTACTTTCGAAAGCATAGATGGCTTTTAAGAAAAATGTTTAAAGAGGGAGAACTTTAAGATGGCTTATTATACTCACACAAAAGATCCTATTGGTGCATTCGTTGAAAAGAGTGTAGGCAATACTTTTGAATTCTCAGAGAACACTGACGAACATAAGGACGAATATCCGCATTTGATTTGGGTAGGCGACACTATAGGTTGGCCTTACCGTTATGGCGAAGTGAAAAAGACTGTGGCCTATGTGGTTACTGATGAGGACGAAAGAGGCGGTGACTTCGTAGAGAAATGGATGCTAAAGAAGAAGTGGGATTATGTCTAAGAATAACGGTAACAGACCTCAGGCTCGTAAAGTTCGCAACTGGGTTGCCAAGGCATTATCAAATCCTGAGAGTCCTTTCAAAGCTCGAGTCGAACGAGATCGAACTAAATGGAATAGGAAAATAAAACATCCAAAAGGGGTTGACTTATACGATAAATGATCGTATAATGTATATAATAATTAGGCAATAGAACAAAGGGCAAAACAAATGAATAAAAAATATATCCAAATTGGAACTAAGGTTAACAGTAATCACGGTGAAGCAAAGGTTACAGGTATCGAGCTATGTAAGAATGGTGAGAAGTACGGTATTGATATGCCAAAGATTTTCTTAGAAGATAAAGACAGATGCACATTTGATCTAGACAACGGTCATTGGGCTTATGGTTATCAAGTTCAACCAATATAGTTGACATCTTCAACTGAAGGTGCTATATTAAATTATAAACTTAAACAAAGGGTAGATAAAATGGGAACTAGAAGTTCAATCGCAATCAAAACTGAAGACGGAATCAAAGCAATTTATTGTCACTGGGATGGTTATGTAGATCATAACGGTAAGATTCTAAAAGAATTCTATAATACCACAGACAAGGTTAATGAGCTGATTGCTCTAGGTGACCTTTCAAGTCTACGACAAGAGCCAGGCGAAGTACATGACTTTGACAGAGGTGATGACAGCCTAGGACTTACAGACAATTGGTGTATGGCCTACGGCAGAGACCGTGGTGAAGCTGATACAGAGGCTCAGACATTCGAAACTATTGCTGAGTGGGTAGAGGCTGAAGCTCAAAGATGGTGTGAATACTTTTACCTGTTTGATGGTCAAGACTGGATCGTATCAAACGGCAAGAAGGACTCATCAGATTGCTTCGAGTTTGATTTCTTAGAGGTAGCAATCTTAAAAGAAATTGTAAGTTAATTTCCAAAAGGGGTTGACTTCTATGCAGAAAGATCATATACTGTATAGACAATAAAGAATTAGAAAGTGGTTATGAATGGTGAATACTAGTTTACGTTATATTAAACCAGAGTCCGATTATTTGCAAACCAAGGCTCGGCCACTTTCTACCTTAAACAATTTAACCGGAGGGCATTCCATGGAAGACACTTTTATTCAAGAACGTGATCATTACGATAACCTAAAAGCAGAACTAGGTTATGATACTGTATTTGATTTAGACCTAAGAGGCTGTAAGCCTTTAGACTACAAATATTTCACAGACGACAAGCCGTTGATGATTACCTACAAGGTGATCAAAGACATGGGTCCTACCTTTGACGATACTGAATGGGTGACATTCACAGCCGTTGCAAAGGATGGCACATTAGGCGAGCTATGGAAGGCTGGTGAGTCATTATTCCAACAGGCCAAACTGGCTGTAGGTGACTGGCACTATTTTATTGAAGGCTTCGACGAAGCAGATGATGGGTCATTAGAACTGGTAACAGGTTCATAATGAGGCTTATCTTAATATTGGCACTGGCATTCTCTTTGAGTGCCTGTGGCTCCCATACAATTAAACAAATCAACAAGGTTAGAATGATTGGTACCCTTTCGAAAGCAGGGGTCACCGAAGAAGCAACCAATTGCATCAAAGACATCTTCGACCCTAACAATAGAGGAAGTGGGTGTTGATTGGACAAAACTTATAAGTCTTATCCTGCCTGTGTAGGGTTATCTTACATAGGAAGTGGTTGGGCTAAAGGATCTAGAACAGAATGTTGGAACGATATGAAAAGTCGACCCTGGCCTTTGTACCTTAGATTTCTACCCCCGAGTTGGACATCATTTGATAGAGATGGTGCTAGGCTCTTCATATTTCACAAGAAAAGGATTAAGCAATGGCAAGAGAAGAAACGACTACAGAAGAACAGAAACAGATAGCTGAGTGGCTAAAGAAGAATAAGCCTACTATCTGTCCTCCAATGGAGAGGACCCACCCAGACGAGGTAAAGGCTATTTGGAAAAGAGGACGTGGTAGGAAGCCTGCGGCCAAGAAAAAAGCGGAATAGAGAGACGTGGTGTTGATAGCACCTAATAGGGGATGGTAGCACCCTATGATGAGAAGATGGATAACACCGTCAAAACTCAGACCCGATGGTAGTATGCCCGGCACTAGGATGTCGTTAGATAGGTAAGGTGAGGCCGGCTTGAACCGGGTTCGATCTAATCGTTTTGAAACTATTCCTATCTCCTAAATTTATATTAGAAACAATTCACAATTTCATCTGTAAAGGAGAATGATATGGAATGGACTAATGTAAATGAAAGACTACCTAAGGTAGGAGAACCTTGTTGGTACTTCTTTGAACTGTTAGGTAAGCATAGAGGCTTCTATGGAGGCTTATATGTAGACGATGACGGCAAGGAGTGGCCTGGTATGTCTATCTTCTATAATGATTATGGATGGCTGACTGGCGATGTCACNCACTGGCATCTTGATCAGGAAGAAGTTCCNAGTGATCCCTATTAGGGGTCACTTTTCTCTCCAAAAGAGGTTGACTTTCATAGATAATGATCGTATAATGTATATAATAATTAGGCATAACAGAGAGGCACAAATAAATGGCATATGTATCACAAGACGATAAGGCAAAACTAGCACCACAGATTAAGAAGGTGCTTAACAAATACGGAATGAAAGGTTCTATTTCAATCCGACATCATTCAACATTGGTAGTGACACTTCAAAGCGGAGCAATCCAATTTGATCATTCACATGGTGATGGTTATACTCAAGTAAATGTTTACCACATTGACAGTCATTACGAAGGTCATGCTAAGTCATTCCTATTAGAACTGTTGGCCGCAATGAAAGGTCCAGACTATTTCAATAATGATGATGCGATGACAGACTATTTTCATAGATCACATTATACAGATATCAACATAGGTAAATGGAATAAGCCTTACTTCTTACAAGACTTGCACAAGCCTAAGAAGGCTAAGGTAGCTAAGAAGGCGTCTAAGACGGTCGTAAAGGCGTCTAAGACTACATCATTCAACGGATGGACACCTGAAGTAATCCAAGGTTCTAAAAGTATTACAGTACCTAAGAGCTTTACTATAACAGACAAAGATACTGCTGAGGATCTAGCTCGAATGAATGACAAAGAACTAGACAAGGTAGTTGATAGACTAGTTGATAGTTATCCAACCCTAGCAGAATTGCTTATGAGTCGAATTGGTTATGCAATGCTAGACAAAGACGGCATTTAATGATATTGGCTATTTTAGGGGTTGTGGCTTGTTTGGCCTTTCCCCTAATAATGCTTTTAATTTGGAACAAGGAGGATCCTAAATGAAGTTTAAAGACATTCCATTCAACGAAACAAAAATGCCTAAAGGTATTCAGGCGATGCTCAAATTTAATAAGTTTGATCTCAGCATAATTAAGAACGAAAGTTCATATGGTAATGCTAATGGTCTATATGAGATTGCGGTATTCAGTGGCAATGATCAAATTGAGATGCCCGGCATAACTGAAGAAGGAGATACTGTAAAAGGTTTTCTATCAGAGAGTGATGTTGAAAGTATCATCAAAAAAATGCACCTTGTATCAGGAGCAGATCCGGAGACTGCTTGAAAGGCATAATCCTAATCCTGTTATTCACAGGTGAACTAGAATATAGATCATTTGATTATGAGCCTCACGGCACAACCAATGAAGAGATTGTTATGTCATGTTCCGAACGAGCAGAAGAACTAAGAGAACAGATATCAACTCACAGTTGGGACGATCCTAGAGGACAGGGCTTCTATCTAAAGGACGGTACAGGAACAATACAGGGTCACATCTGTTAACCAAACAGGTTGACTTCTAGATAGAAAGATCGTATACTGTATATAATAAGAGATTAAGAAAAAACAATAACAATAATAAGAGGGCGATAAAATGGCATTACAAATTAACTCATCAGATATAATAGAGAATTACTTCGTTGACCTAGAGGTTGGCGAGTATGGTTATAATAATGAAGACTTCTACAAAGGATCAGCTCAGAGAATGAGATACCTACTAGCCACTATGGATATGAGTGCTAAGGGTGATTATTATGATAAGGATAAGCAATTAGAACTAGGACAAGAAGACAATAGGTTCTGTGGTTGCATAGAATTTCATGATACAGGATATGCAATAAAAAACGATAAACTCTACAAAGAACTTCTTGCAATGAGCGAAGCTGATCTATTAGAGTATATTGAGTCTAATGAATTTGATTGGTTAGGTGACGACTACGATCATATCAATGAATACCTGTTTTTTATCTCTAGATGGAACGAGGAATACGACTTTGATAGCGAAGACTATGATAACCAAGATGCGATGACCATTGTCAAGACCCTAAGAACATGGGTAAAAGATCCTGTGGCAGGTTACAAGAGCGAGAATAAGCATGAAGTGGCCTATCAGATACTAATGGATTACTTCGATGAACTACCTGAAGAAACAAGAGTAGAAGCCCACAAAAGACTTGAGGCTGTAGAACTTTAA
>JGI24005J15628_10001197_pt1 | contig 14030 bp, 10 predicted proteins | sample LinPmetageLP40_FD_15628 | JGI IMG/M metagenome (IMG submission 15628)
ATACAATCTTCAACTTCGCCATGATGTTTTCTAAGATCATAAAGATACTCTCTTTTTATTTGTGCGTATTCTACTGGAATGTTTGCGTTTAAGTAAGCCATAATTAGTCATTTATTGTTCCCCAATTTTTGCCAGATTCATAGTCTACTTTGTTTGGGATTTCTAACTTAACAGCATTTTCCATAATCTCAACAATTTTTTTAGCTTGCTTTGGAGATTCTACAGAAACATCCAATTCATCATGTATTTGTATGTGCGCTACAATGCCTTCCTTGTATAAATCTAACATAGATTTTTTTGTCATGTCAGCAGCCGATCCTTGTATTAATTTATTTAATGCTTTGTAAGTGTAAGCACGCTTGATTCCTGGTCCATGTTCCTGGACAGCTTGTTCAAACGGTAATGCTTTGTGCATACCAAAAGTATTTGGCTCCCATAAATGAAACCTACACAATCTGCCAAGTAATGTTCTTATTTGTCCACGTTGCTGTGCTCTATTAGATACAGATTTCATTAAAGATTTAACAAACGGTACTCTGTCATGATAAATATTAAAAAGTTCTTCTGCTTTTTCTTTACTAACGCCTAACTCTGCTTGTAATTTTGTTTTACCCATACCATAAAATAAACCAAGGTTAATTGTTTTAGCTGCTGTTCTAGGTATATCTGCCATCTTAGCAACAATAGTATGAAAATCTGCATCTCCATCTTCGTATGCCTCTTTAACACCAAACACACTTGTGTCTTGATCTAGGGATGCATAATGAACTACAAGTCTTGGTTCTTGTTGACTGTAGTCAAAACATCCCCACTCGCAACCTGATTCTGGTATAAAAAGGGATCGAATCAAAGGACCTAAGTCTTTGTTACGAGCAGGAATTTGTTGTAAATTTGGATTAGAATACGAAAATCTACCGGTAACTGTACCACCTTGGTCAGATCTTATTTGGTTAATATCAGCATGTATTCTACCTTTATGTTCATATTTTATTATAGTGTCTATAAAAGTTGTATGTGCCTTGTTTATTTCTCTAACTTTTGCTATCTTTTTAACTAAAGGATGTTCATGATTAGACAGAAAGTTTTTAGTAAATGATGGTGCCTGTGTTTTCTCAGTTCTTTCATAAGGTAGTTTTAGTTTGTCAAAAACTTTGGCAATACTTCGTGCAGCCCATATTTGACATTCTTCTCCTGTCTCTTTTGTTACTTCTTGTAATAATTTTTTTTCTTGTTCACTTAATTGTTGTTTCAATTTATGAGCGGATTCGGTATCGACACGCACACCTTTAAATCTCATATCAACTAAACATGGAAACAAATCTGTTTCTAAATTAAATATAGATCTTAAATCTTGACTATTTATTTCTCTTTGCATAACTTTCCACAGAGCTAATGTAAGTTCAGCATCTCGTTCTGCGTAATTACCTACGTATAATGCGGGTAATTTCCACATATCTGCTTTAGGATCCACCCCCCATTCTTTTGCTGCGTTGTTTAATTCTGTTTCATTTTTACCCTGGCCAACATAATCCCAACCTAAACTATTTAAATCAAATCTATATCTATTTTCATTAACCAATGACGCTGCAATCATGGTATCATAAATTCTACCATTAACTTTAAAACCCATAGCTCTTATCCAACAAACATCATACATTGCATTGTGAAATATTTTATCAGCTGTTGATTCACAAACATCTTTAAACCATTTCATAACTAAATCTTTATCTAAGTTACCACCACCTTCATGATCAAATGGAAAATAACCTGAGTAACCATCTGTGGCTACTGCTATACCTACAACTTTACCTCTACCAACAATTGATCCTGTTCCTAATTTTTTTAATTCTGGATCATGTGTTTCTAAGTCAATTGCAATTTCATTAGCATGACGTAAATCTGGAAACTCTGTAGGTTTAACCCACTCTGTTTGTGCTTTAAATATCATTTATAATCTCTCTCTATTATCATTTCTAAGTAGTGAATTGCTTTGTGAATATCTTGTTCTTTCCCTTTCGCTGCATGTCTGCATATGTATTTTATAGCCGATGCTTCTGCGAAAAGCAACCTGTTCTTGTTTACAAACTCACTGGGCTGCACGACCATATTTCGGTAGTGATTTCCGCCAACCTGTTTTTTATATACACTCATATTTTATACTCCTTCTTTTTATTTTTACATTTTACTAAATATAAATTTTCCATTGTCCTTGTAACACCTACATACCAAACTCTTTGTTCTTCATCATATTTGTCATTTGATTTTTTAGTCCCTTTCAATGTATTTTGAGTTTGATTTAAATATAAAACTACATTAGTAGACTCTCCACCTTTTGCTCCATGTATTGTAGATATTTTAATTCTAGGATTTTTTAAAAGATTCTCTTCGTTAATAAGCATAGATTTTAAATAATTAATTTGATGAAACGGAACTTTAACAAAAGCTTCATACCAAGGTTTATTAAAATCTGGTTTTTTATCATCTAATCTTTCTCTAACTCTTTGCTCTAATATTTCTGGTAATTTTTCACCTTCTTGTATTTTTTTAAAATTATTAACGTCTTCGTATAATGTTTTACCAATACTATTGCCTTGGCTGCTTTCAAAAAAATAACCTTTTCTTTTTAAAAAAGAAGATACAGGTTTTAGTAATGATTTAGTTCTTGTTAAAATTAACCACTGGCCTTTTGACATGTCTACGTCAGAAAGCTTAAACAGTTGTATTATATGACCAATTTTAGGTCTAGGTAAGTATTGTTTATCTAATCTTGTGTTAACTCTTTCTATAATATCTAATGCTTTTTGTTGTATAAGTTTTGGAACTCTTTTTGATTCTGTTAAAGGTATTTGTTTTGCTTTCCAATTTATAAATGAATTAACATCAGCTCCCGCCCAACCAAAAATAGCTTGATCATCGTCTCCAGCAATCCACACGTCATTACAATAATTTTCTTCTAATTTTTTTATCATAGACCATTGTATTAAAGATAGGTCTTGAGCTTCATCTACAAATATAACCTCAAATTGTGGTGCTGTTCCTTTTGGTTCTAACCATTTGTCCAACATATCGGTGTAATCAATTAATCCATATACATTTTTATAATTATTTATTTCTTTTTCTATTGCCTCTAATTTATTTTTTTGAATTTTACCAATATGTTCATTTAAATTATATTGATCCATTACACCAATTTGTTTTACTCTTGCTAAACTAATTAAACTTAAATATTCACTGTCTGAAGTAAAAATTCCATTCCATTCGTTTTTTTCATACGCTGCATATTTTATTTGAACACCACATGTTTCGCCTATTTTTTTATAATTACCTTCTTGCATCACGTTTTCTTCTTTTAACCCAAGTCTAGTAAACGCCAATGAATGTAAAGTTTGAAAATATTTAATATCTTTTTTAGTTAGAGTAGGATTAATTTCTAAAAATCTATCTCTAGCTTCGTTTGCAGCTTTACGTGTAAAAGAAAAATAGCCTATTTTATCTAAGGTTATACCTTTGTTAACATAGTTAGCTACTTCATTTAAAAGAGTATATGTTTTACCAGTTCCTGGAGGTCCTATAACTTTGTATCTCATTAATAATTAGATTTTTGCCTGTCTGTTAATTTATGTTCTATTTTTTTATAATGCAATTGTTCTACTCTACAAACTTTTAATGTTTTACTGTCAATATTTAATGAATGTCCAAATTCTACATTACATTTTTCTTTTAATTTTTGTGCTATTCTTTCTTCTGGTATTTTCCAATTAGTTCCTAGATGCTCGATAAAAGATTCAAATCTAAAATAATGGTATGCCTCTTCCGTAAGACATGCACCACTATTAATTTGACTTCTTTTCATTGCTTGTGGTCCATTAACACAATATTGATATAATTCTTCTTTTAATCTATCTGCTATTTGTGTTCCGGCAGGTGGTGTAATTTCTTGGCAATTATTTCTTAATAAAGTTAATTTAGATCTCCAGTCTTTTGGTTTTAATGGTTCAAAATATATTCCTGTTTGTTCCCATATAAAGTTTAGAACATCTTTTTGATTAGTCATAAGTTTAGTATTAGGTATTGTAACTTCGACATTATCATCATTGGGCATCACAATATTAAATCTATACTCAGGATCTGCATATTTTATGATTGCAAAATCATTTATATCTGGAAACGTAGTTACGCCATCTGATTTAATTCCAAAAGGTTTAGAGTAACAAAGTGTACGCATACATTTAGATTGTATGGGTTCCTCGTAACAAGTATGACCTGCTGTATCTTTTTTCCACGCAGCTATCTTGCTATCTAATTTTGATTTATCCCAAGGGTCTTCTAAATAATTGTAGTTTGCTTTTGCAACTTGATCAGGCCATTTGTCTTTGTATTTTTTTTTTGCAAATACCATGTAATTATACATAAATCGATCTCTACCATCACTTAATTTTTTTTTAGAACATAAAGATAAACAAGGTGGACCATCTTTAAATTCTTCGTTTGTACCTAATAATATATCTTTGTAAGTGCTAGAAACTAATTCACTTAATCTTTCTTTGTCTATTTTTGATTCGTTTGCATATTGTATAAACTGATCTAATGATAGTTTAGAATTATTCTTATCTACAGCATATCTAGTAGAATCTTCGTTATTGTAATAAGGTAAATTAATAAAGTTACCTGGTTTAATATCTCCTTTGTCGTCTTCTTTTAATTCTTTTTGTTTTGGAAAAACTTCTGTATTAGAAGGAAGACCTAAAGGTAGTAAAAAAGATTTAAATGCTTCAATTAAATCTATAGTGGGTATTGGTTCTTTCAAAAATAAATAACAATGTAGACCTCCACTTTTAGATAGAATTGGTATTAAAGGTAATTTATATTGTTGGAATAATGCTAAGAATTCTTCTACTTTAAATTGACCATAATCAGGTGGATCAATATCTATACAACCAAATTGCACTGTTTTATTTAATCTACATGGTTGAATACCAATAGAAATTTTTCCTTCTAAATGATTTTTATAATCAATAGAAGACACAGGTCTACCCGCCCATTCGTAATTAGGTTTTATTTTATTTTTGTCTGAGTCTAGAGAAGTTTTAGACATGTCAGCAATACCAAAATCGCCTTCATATCCAGTAAATAGTTTAATAAATTCGTTAACCATAATGATCCCTTATTACGGGCGGCTTCAGTCTCCCTATAACCGCCCATATTTCTCTTACGAGAAACTAGTAATTTGATTTATTTTCCTCTGAAACTGTGGCAGATTTTTGCTGCGAGTTTTTAAGAGAATTGTGAAAATCACGGGCCATTTGGTATAGACTAGCATTGTCAACTTTTTTTAACATGTCTATGTTATAACCATGCCAATTAAAATTGCTTCCTGCGTTCTCAACAGATCTTAATTTATATACTCTTGAAAACATAGGTGCCGGTACAGACTTGCCAGTTTTAGGGTCTGTCTCAAATTGATCTTCAATTTGTGAATTCCATCCTCTGCTAACTTTTAACTGAGTAGATTTCATAGTCATCAAAGCTTTCTCAGGTCTGTCTCCATTTATAATAACAAAATGATTTGCTGTCTTGATAATCTCGTTACCATTTTTCAACACATCCTTATTGTTATTTTTGTTTTGAGTTGTTTCTGCCATAACTTCTGGACCCCTATCATTACTGATTGGTCTACCTTCGCTTCTTTCAAAAGGTGCCCATTCAGGGTAAGTCATTTTGTAGAACACAGGAATAACTTCTATTCCCTTCTCTCCATTATACAATTTTTTTGTAACTGTATTATAAAACATACCAGCTTCTGCTCCTTCTACATATTTGGCATGTTTCTTTTTTTGTTCGTCTGAACCACTTTGCAGTAATTTCAGAAAAGGTAAAGCAAGATCTCCTTTGTCAATGTTTTCAAGACCCATTCCTGAGTCAGCAACAAAGTCCAAAGTTGCTAATGCACCACCTTGTTTGTTTGCGACGTTTCTTGTTTCTTCACTCATGTTATTTGCTCCTTGTTATTTTTGTTTTGTTTCCCTTAAACAGGTTAAAATGTTCAGATGGCAGTTCTTGATTATTTTCAGAACGTTCTCTAAACAATGCTTTGAGGGTCATAGGTTCGACTTTCAACTTTTGAGTTGGTTCGAACCCATTCCCTTTTGCAAGGTCTGCGTATTCGCTCGCCTTGTTATCTTCGCCACGACCAAAGGAAACAGTAATCTCATTTTTAATAAGATCACCTAAGTCATGTTCTCGAAGCCAGTTGTATGCGCCTTCCTTCTTATCAATAGGTATAGTTGCGCTATAAATTTCTTTTACTTCTATTGCAGATCCGTCAGTTAGTTTCATAGTTTTCATTTTTAATGAATCCATTATTTCAGGTATAGCTATGTTTGATATTTGGTCTGCGTTTTGTTTTTTTAATTTAATACGTTCTTCATCTTCTTTTATTTCGTCTTCTAATTTTTGTAATTTAATAACTAAATCGGATAAATTTTCTACACCGTTTAAATTATTTACGTCTTGAGGTGCGTCCTCAATAAACATTTTTTGTATATTATTTTCATCATTCATAGGTTTCTTCTCTTTCATTGGGGTTAAAGTTTGGAACAGGATAATAAACTTTTTCTTGTCTATCCCATTTTAACTGTGTTATCTTTCTATCGTGTAAAATTTTACCAGTTTCATAAATTATAGACGGATCTCCAGTTAAAATAATGTAATCGTGTGATTTAACATCTTTTAACTTTTTTACTAATTCCCTATGGACAGGACCTGCACTTAATACAATTTGTGCGTGTTCTTTTAGTAACACTTTGATTTTACCATATTTCAAAGCACCCATAATATTAAACTTAGGTCTACCAATACTTGTTCCTGGTATTTCCTGTAATAGGTAAACTGTTGGTTCTTGATCTTTTTTTATTTCTTTGTATTCCGTCATAACTTTCGTATTTGACTTGTAGATTATTTATGATACATTGTCAAACAGAAAGAAGAAATAAAACTATGAATTATAAGTTTAAAACTAAACCCTATGCTCATCAAATAAAAGCATTAGAAAAGTCTTGGGATAAAAAAGCATATGCCTATTTTATGGAAATGGGTACTGGTAAATCAAAAGTGTTAATAGACAATATATCTATGCTCTATGATTATGGTAAAATTAACGGTGCCTTAATTATTGCTCCTAAGGGTGTATATAAAAATTGGCAAGATTCTGAAATACCAACACATTTAACTAATCATGTTCAAAAAAGGTCTGTATTGTGGCAAGCTAACATTAATAAAACACAAGAAGAAAAATTAAAAGTTTTGTTCAAACCAGAAATGCATTTACATATTTTAATTATGAATGTTGAAGCATTTTCGACTAAAAAAGGTCTTGATTTTGCCTTAAAATTTTTAAGTTGTCACAAAACATTGATAGCAATTGATGAATCAACTTCTATTAAAAATCCATCAGCTAAAAGAACTAAAAATATATTACGATTGTCTCTTCATAGTAAATATAGAAGAATTTTAACAGGTTCTCCCGTTACAAAATCACCGCTTGATTTATTTACTCAGTGTTATTTTTTAGATCCATTTTTGCTTGATTTTACATCATACTATGCTTTTCGTAATAGATATGCAGAAATGAAAACTGCAAATTTTGGTGGTCGTTCTGTGCAAATAATAAAAAACTATAAAAATTTACCTGAATTATCTAATAGATTAACTAATTTTTCTTACCGTGTATTAAAAGATGATTGTTTAGATTTACCACCTAAAACTTTTATGAAAAGAATTATACAACTTACACCAGAACAAGATAAAATTTATAAACAGATGAAAAAACTAGCTCTTGCTGAAATGAATGGAAAATTAGTTACCACAGCTAGTGCAATAGTGCAGCTTATGAGAATGCAACAAATTACATGTGGTCATTTTGTTTCTGACGATGGGTCTATTCAACAAATTAAAAATAATCGTATAACAGAACTTGTAGATGTTGTAGACGAAGTACAAGGTAAGGTTGTAATATGGGCACATTGGAGGAACGATATAGCAACAATAGTAAAACATCTTAAAAAAGAGTATGGGGATAAATCTGTTGTAACTTATTATGGAGATACTTCTACAGAAGACAGACAAAAAGCAATAAAACAAATGCAAGATCCTGAAAGTCCTGTAAAATTTTTAGTTGGTACACCGCAAACAGGTGGTTATGGTATTACATTAACGGGTGCATCAACAATGATATATTATTCTAATGGTTATGATTTAGAAAAAAGAATGCAATCTGAAGCTAGAATAGATAGAATTGGTCAAGAAAGCCCTATGACATATATAGACATTATTGCTGAAAACACTGTGGATGAAAAAATTGTTAAAGCTCTTCGTAAAAAGGTAAATATTGCATCACAAGTAATGAATGAAGAATTAAAAGATTGGATATAATCCTAGAAAAAGTAGGACTAACGTATGGCGGCTACAATTTTTCAATTAACACTAATATAACACCGGCCATGCCACTCATAACAGCACCCATAGACACTAGTAATATTCTTTCTACTCTAGTGATTTGATTTTCTAATTGGTGCATTTTGTCATGAGTTTGCTTTTGCATAATTCTGCAAAGTTTTTCATGTGATTCTATTTTTTGAAGAGCATTATCTTTAGCCATTATACTTTACCTCTGCTTTTAAGTTTCATAGTTTTTTCTTCGTTAGTTAAATAAGCACTTTCACTAGCTGTCAATCCCGTTGGTGATATATTTGTATTCGATGCAACTTTTGTTGTATCTACGTTAGGTGTTTGTAGTTGTGGTGTTGGTGCTTTACTAAATGGACTTCCTGGCACTACTAAGTTTTTAATTTTAGGTACAACTTTATCTAAAAAAGTTGGTTCACTTTTAATATTTCCTCGTTCATCGTATATCATATTACCTTTTGCATCTCTCATAGCATTTGCTTGTGCTGGTTCATAACCATCAGGAAACAATTCCTTATCTTCATAAGCATCTATTACATCATCTAATTCGTCTTGTGGAAAAACAAAATCTTCATTTAAAAAGTAATTATAATTTTTACTATTTTTAGTTTTTTGTTCTGCAACTTTTTCTATAGTCTTAACTTTTCTCTCAAATCTAGGTTTTGAATAATTTATTGGAGTAAAAACACCATCTATTAAATTATTAACTATTTTTTTACTAACGTTAGCATCTTTTAAAATGTCTGCTATCGTATCTTCGTCAAGATCTAACATTTGAAAATCTTTTATTTTCATATAAAGATTTCTTTGTATTCTAAAAGCTTCATCTTGCATTTTTTCAAATTCAGCTTTTAATATAGAAGGTGGTCTGTTTATATAATCTCTTGATTTGTAAAATTTTTCTGTTTCATCCGCTGCTCTTAATAATCTATTTGCATCTGCAGCTAAAAATTTTAAATCTTCTTTAACATCAATTCTAATAATTCTTGTTCCTGTAAATAATGCCAATAACTCATCACCAAGTTTTGCCAATTTACCTTTACCTGTTACATCTCCTTGTATAGCATCTTTAATCTTATTACCTGTTGATAAAATACCAGGTTCTGCACCTTTTATAATATGGACTAAAGATTTATTAAATTTATCTTCTAAAGTATCTGTTGGAGAATAGATGTAATTACCCTCTGCCGTTCTACCACCACGACCTGCTGTTAAAAAGTTACCACTGTTAACATCTTGTATTCTTTCATAATAAATTGCAGGTGAAAGAAAAGGTTGTAGTAATTCCATCATTGGTCCATCTTCTTTGAACATTAAATTCATAATATAATCATCCATATCTTCTTCTGCTATGTTTTGTTTGTTAGCCATAGTTAAAGCTGCTTGAATAGGTCTTTCTAAAACATCGTAAGGACTAAAATAAGAAAAATTAATTGCAGCGGACTCACCATTTTTCCACGGTTCAATTCCAACTAAATTAGAGTTTTGATCCCAAGGTGCAGCTCCTGATCTACCATAAGCATCCCATTGTTCTTCTGTTGCACCAGTTAAAAAATTAGCTGTTGCTCCTGCAGCTTTTCCTATTCCTTTAACTGCAAGATAACCACCTATTAAATTTTTATAACCCATCTCTCTTAAATGTGGGTTGTTAGATGCAATATTTTTTAATGACATACGAATTGAAGTTGCTCCTGTTCTTAACATCTCTGAAGGAAACGAAACAAAGTTACCTATAATTGGTATATTTCTTAATCCTTGTATTACTGGTGGAACTTTACTATATGTTGGGTAAGTGTTTCTTAACATAAAAGCTGATGCTTCATCTAAAGCTTCATCTAAACTTTTAGTTGCTCCCGTAAATATATTTTTTCTCTCAAAAGGTTGCCTGTGTAATTTTAAATAATCTTCTACATCTGCTACACTTTTTAATGCTACAGATAAATCAGATTTAAAAAATTCAAATCCATATCCCTTCCATAAATTATCTCCCCCTGCATATAATCTTGCAACTCTTTCTGTAATTTTACTGTTAGCAAAAAAATCAAACAATTCATTTTCGTTTTTTATTTTTCCGTCTTTTAATTTATTAACAACGGCTCTAAGTTCTGCAGCAACGATGTTTTCATCGTAAACTCCAAGGCCTACAAGTTTTTCTACGTATTTAGAAAACTCAACTTCATCAATAGGATCTCCTTTACCTGCTTTAAATATATCTTTAAAGACTGATCGCATTGAGTCTAAAGCATTAGCTCCTTTACCTACGTGTCCATTCCATAATGAAAAGAAAGAAGCAGAGGTAACATTTCTTACTTGTGTTTGTGGTGAGTATAAAGTTTTCATGCCTTGCACAGTTGCCTTAGCTTGTAACATTTGTCTTATAACAGGAATTTTTGTTAACACATCTAATGGAGTTCCTGTTTTTTGAAAAATGTTAGCTAACTCTGGTGACGTGTACATTTTTTCTATATCACTAGACATAGAATTTAATCTATCTATCTTACCAATTCTAACAGGGTTAACAAATTTTGTTTTAGCTGCATCTATATTATCAAATAACCAACCATTGTTTCTTCCAACTTTAGCCATAATATCAAATCCTTGTTTAGTCGCTGTTGATGCATAAGCATCACTAACTGTAAACATAACTTGTGCCCTTAAATCTTTTTCTTCTCCTAATAATTTTTTAATAACATCAGGTAATTCTTCCCCTGTTTTTAAAAACTTAAATTGATCCATTCTTAATTCTCTTGAACCAATATTTTGTAATATTTTAATAGGATGAACGTTTGCTGTTCTACCTTTTGCAATAATATTATTAACTAAATCGTCAGAGTATTTTTCTAAAAAATCTTTACCACCATATGTTTCTTTAGCTATCTCTCTTAAATCTCTGTTTTTTGACACCACATTTTTTAAAATAAAACTTTTAGCATTTTTTCTAACTAAATCATCTGGTGTGTAGTTTGGATTAGTAAATGTTGCAAAAGATTTTAAAATATAGTTATCCACTCTGCCAGATAAAGAATTTTTTAAATCTTGTATTGCTTCATTTTTAGATCCTTTAGGTAAATTTTTTCCAAACTCTGTTAATGTTTTATTAATATCTTGTTTTAATTCAAATGCTAAAGGTCTAAAATCTTTTTCTAAACCATTAAGTTTTATAGTTCCTCTTAAATAATCTACAACTTCGTCTAAAAATTGTTTCTCTAACATTTCAGATGTTTGATTTGTTTTGTTTCTACCTTCAAATTTTTTAGCTAAAGTATATGCACGGTTTTCTACACCTTCTAATAGTTTATCAAATTTTCTAGCTCTCTTTGTTATAAATAATTGAACAGCTTCAGAAACTCCCTCAATGTCTTTAGGCATTTTTCCATAAGATCTGAACCAAGACATGATAGTATCCATTCTAGCTAAATTTCTTTCCATTCTTCTTGGACTTGTTGTTTGAAACAATCTCCATTGATCTCTGGGTGGTAACCCTTTGCCAACAAATCTTCTTGTTAATGGCGATATAAGTTTTTTAATTTGGTTTTTAGAATAACCAGCAAGTTTTGAACTAATCTCAGAATGGAGTAAAGGGTTTTTAGAAAGTAACCACCCTGCTCCTTGAAAACCTTTTCCAATACCTCTAAACGCATATTCTAGTGTTGGTTTAGTAACAGGTTTTACAAAATACTTATATCCTTGTTGTAGTCCTTTTCCAGCTATAGGAAACAAACCGCCTACAAGTGCGCCCTCTGAACCATACTTAATTCTATTTTTAAACATTGCTACTGCTTTTTTTCTACCAGATAATTTGGATGTATCTGTTGGTTTGAAAGTTTCTAAAAAAGTTCCTTCTTCTCTTTGATCTGGTGATGCAACAAAGTCTGTAACACCAACAACAGTTGCTCCTCCTATTGCACGTTGTGCAATTTTAGAAGCTTTGCTTGTACCCATTTTAGTCATTGCTCTTGCAATAGGTGCTACCTTAGTTGCTCTAGTTAAAATTTTAGTAAATAATCCTCCTGGCACACCAAACTGTGTCATTAATTTTGCAATGTCACCTCTCCAAGTTTCTGGTTTTTCTGGTTCGTAATCTTTCATTATTTTTTGAAACTTAGAATTAAAATTTGTATCAGCTAAAAAATCTGTACCCATAAACAAAAGTTCACCAATACTAGTNCCTAGTGCATGTTTNCCTGTTTCTATACCTTTAGATATATCTGCAAATCCATCTATGTAATCTCTTTCATTAATTTTTTTATCTANACTATTGTAGATGCTTTCTTGTCCCGAAAGTTGTCGTGCTGTATCTCTAGCTGCAAAAAAAGGATCTAATGTTTGAGAGAGTCTAAACAAACCCTCGTTGTCGCTAAAAAAATTAAAACGTACAGGTTTTTTTTGTTTCTTGTCGTAGCCTTCTATGGCTTTAAGTACAGATTTTTTGTACTCTTCTAAACTGTCGATAGGTTTTTTTAATTGTCCTTTATCATAGACTTCAAAAGGTCCTTCATTACTTAGATAAGTTAAATCTTTTGAGGCCATGTTATCCCTCCGATGGCAATACTAAGTTTACACCATACTTTTTATTNAAGATAGATATGTCTTGTTCTGTTTGTATTGTTGCAAANTCTTCCATAGCTTCNGCACTAGTTAAAATTAAATTNATAATGTCGTCACCAATTTCTTGTGGAAGCCTGTTTCTTAATTCTTCAAACGTCAGGTCTTGTTGTATTTCTTCTGGCATAGTCTCTTGTTGCATGTCGCCTGCTGCTGGCATCACGGACATACCTTCTTGATAACCTATTCGACCACCCTCTGCTTTTGTAACAGGTTGTTGTGGTTGTATTTGAAAAAATAAATCAAATCTTTTTCTTGCTTCTGCCAATAATTTAAGATTTGATTTACCGCCTACATATTTAGGTATTTTGCTCCCTGGATTATTTGGATCGTCTATCGTTTCTGCTATTAATTCTTTTTGAATTGCTTTTAAAAGTTTTTCAACAAATTCAGTTTGTTGCAACAGAGCTTTACCAATAGGATCTTCTTTAGTTATTAGTTGTAATCTAGCTCTTTTTTTAGCTAACTCTTCTGTTACGTCTTCTCCTTGTGCTTGTTTTTTTTCTAATTCAAAAATTGTAGACATTGTTGATTCAATATCATTAGCTTTATCTCGCATAGAAAACATTTTACTTCCACCTTCAGATCCCATAACTTTTGCTCTTGCTCCTACTAATGTATTAAATAAATCAGATTCGCTTTCTGTTTGTGTTTTTCTTTTTTGTGCTTGACCCGCTTGAAATTGTTTAAAAGGCCCTTGTGCTGACTGTCCAATTGTAGATATAATATTACCAGACGGTGGTCTTGATACTAAATCTAATCCTAAATTAATTAAAAAGTCGTCTCTGTCTTTATATGTTTCCTTTGGTCTACGCGATTGAACTAATTTATCTATTTCAGACAACCCAAATTGGTCTTCTAATGTTTGTGAGTATTTACCCGGCTCATCTACTAAACCTCTTTTAGGTTTATCTAAACCAGACGTTATGCCTTCGTTAGCTGATCCACCCATTCTAAACATT
>JGI24005J15628_10001198_pt1 | contig 14021 bp, 21 predicted proteins | sample LinPmetageLP40_FD_15628 | JGI IMG/M metagenome (IMG submission 15628)
TGTAGTGAATACTTGTCTTGGTAAACTTGGAAACATAATATAATAGTATTAGTAGTTGATTGCAATATTGCGGGTACTATAGCTCTTATCCTATAGAGGAAGAGACAACATATACCCTTGTTGTTTTGTTAAGTGTAATAGTTACTCTTGTTGTTACGTTAGCTATGTATATAACTATACGTCCATTGAGTTTTATAGTAGTTGTTATAAGGTGGTTTATTGGTCATATGTGATGTCATCTTTAGAGTGACACACGTATAAAATGTTTTTTACCACGTAATTTAATAACAATGTACTATTAATTGGTAATATTAGTTGGTAACTGCACATATTAGTTGGTAACTACCATGATTTTGTTTATCCTTAGATAAAAAAACAAAGAGTGTTGTTACACACTCTCTGTTGTTCTTAGATTAGGCTTGTTCAACCCAACGTAAGTTTGTTTCTTCTCCTGTGTTTAAATCAATTACAGGATTATCACTCAATTGAAAGCCTGCCATTTCATCTCCTTGATTAAGTTTGCCTTGCAAAGCTTTAATTGTTGGGTGATTAGCACGCATCACTTGATTAGTTTTTGGGTCTATAAGAGATAAAACACCAAAGGTTATGTTACCGTTAGTCCTTGTTCCTACGTCCATTCCTGCTAATTTACCTTGTTTGTTGGTGATTAGCTTGTCTGTTACAATGATAGTAGCAGTTCCTGTGTTCTCATTGATTCTTAATTTTCTGAAAAATACTGACATAATTATAAATATTTAGATTAATATTGGTATTGACACAGGGGGTATCCCCGTGACAATTTTTAGCTGGGGAGCAGATTGGTAGAACATCTTAAGCACGCCAAACACATAACTTTTATGGGGGGTATAAAATTTTTTATATGTGACGGGGGGAATGTTGTGACACAAAAATTTTTATAGGATTTATAAATTTAGTATATTGTTCTTATAGAAGTGTTTCAAACTTAATAAAAAGAGATGGCGGAATCCAATGAGTCTGATGATATATTAGACAAAATAAAAAGAAAGCAGTTGGATGACATAATGTTAGAGCAAGCATATAACAATGCGTGGTTAGTTCTTTCGGGAGAGGTTACATTTGAGGATTTGCTTGAGCGTAAGTTTAAAACTGGTAAAGATTTTATAATGTGTTTTGATCCTGATGAGGGGCCTTCACAAGATGAATTAGAAAATATGATAGAACATTATGTAGAAAGGGAGGAGTATGAAAGATGCGCCAAACTTCGTAAAATATTATTAAAGAAGTATCCTGAAATTAATAAATAATTTAAAATAAAAAAAATGAGTACAATACTACAAGACATGATGGGCATGTTAAAAAGAAATGGAACGGTTACGCCTAAATCGGATAACTATATAACCGTTGCTAGATATCCTAACCCACAAGAAAGATTGAAGCCTCAACCTAAGTTACAAACTGAACTTGTAACATTGTCTCAACTAAAAACATTTACTGATCAAAAGTTAAATAATATATCAGGAATTGGTGTACCAGCTTATGCAGATGATACAGCAGCAGGAACAGCTGGAGTTCAAGCTGGAAGTGTATTTCAAACAGACGGTACAGGAGCTGCACCATTAGATGCAGCAGGTATTATAATGATTAAACAATAACAATGCCAACTAAAAAGAAAAGTACTGTAAATAGTTCTGGTAATTATACAAAACCGGGGATGCGTAAGCGTTTATTTAATTCTATTAAAGCTGGAAGCAAAGGTGGGGGTGCTGGTCAATGGTCTGCTCGTAAAGCTCAAATGTTAGCTAAACGTTACAAAGCAAACGGAGGAGGATATAAAACTAAAAAATAATGAAAGGAGTAAAACACTATTTAAAGAACGGTACTGAATGGAAAGGTGGTAGTCATAAAATGGCTAATGGTAAATTACATACTGGTAAGACACATACAAAAACCAGTAAACCACTAGTTCATTTTAAAGATCTATCTAAAACAGCTAAAGCAAAATCTAAAAAGTAATGCGTAAAAAAATAATTCTTATATCATTATGTTGTACATTATTCTTTACTTGTGGTTCATCCAAATCTTTAGTAGAAAAAAAAGATGAACCTAAAGAAATGGTAATTAGTGGTGAAAAGGATCCTTTGATGAAGTTACTTGTGTCTGTATTAATTATTTATTCAATAAATTTATTAGTAAAATAATGATTTGTAGGCGTTGTGATATTAATATGAAATTAGTTGGTGGAATGCAAAATGGTTATTTTTGGATGTGTAAAGATGGATGTACATACATAATGCCAGAAACAAAATACGATAATGGCAAAAACAAAACAACAGAAAAGTCTTACCAGGTGGACTAAACAAAAATGGACAACTGCTTCAGGAAAGAAAAGTTCTGAGACAGGTGAAGTTTATGCTCCTAAGAAAACTATTGCTAAGTTGAAGAGTACTAAAAAAGGAAAAGCTAAATTAGCTGCAGCAAATAAAAAGAAACGTGCTGCTACTAAAAAAGGTAAACAGCATGCTTCTCACGGCTTGCATAAAGGCAAAAAAAGATAATGGCAAGAATACCTATATATCAAAAACAATTTGTTACGTTGACTCAAGCAACAATAATACCAGCTAGTGGTATAAATGGTCAACAATATGATGTAACAGGAAAAGCAATACCACCACAAATTAAAACAACTCCTTTATACATTGATGCTGTACAGATTAGTGGATTATCAGAATATTTTGATCCTAATACTCAAGTATATTTAAATTTAAGATTACTTAATGTGGGAATTGGATTTACACCTGTTATTGTTACTGAGACATACGCAGCAATTAAAACAATATTGGATAGTATTGATTGTACTAAATTATGTACAGATTCATAAAATAAAAAAATGGCAAAAGACAGTAGATTAGCAAGAGCAGGTGTAGCTGGGTTTAATAAACCTAAACGTACACCATCACACCCAAAAAAGTCACATGTTGTTGTAGCTAAAGTAGGTGATAAAGTAAAAACAATTAGATTTGGTGAGCAGGGCGCTAGTACAGCTGGTAAACCAAAAGCTGGTGAATCAGCTAAAATGAAAGCTAAACGTAAGTCATTTAAAGCTAGACATGGAAAGAATATAAAAAAAGGAAAGATGTCTGCAGCGTATTGGGCAGATAAAGTTAAATGGTAAGCAAAGAAATAATAAAGTACAATAAACTTTTTTGATTTAAACATTTTTTATATATTTGTTATTATTAACTTAAATTTATAAAAATGGCTGATACAAAAACCAACCCTGAATTATCTGAGAAAGATCCTCAATTAACTAAAGAACAACTTGCAGAACGTAGAGAGGAAATAACTGCATTCTACAAAGACAACATCCCACATTTAGAAGTACAAGCTGATTATGAAATGCTTTTATCTGCTATAGAAAAAGCAAGAGCAGAACGTATGCAAGCTCAAATGTATATGGCACAACAATATGCTGCACAAAAAGAAGGAGGACAACCATCAACTCCTGAAGCAGATGAGTTTAAAGCTGCAATGGAAGATGCAGTAAATCCAAAGTAAAATGCAAATGTTAAAAATTGGATCAAAAGGTTCAAGAGTAGCAGCACTTCAAAGTAAATTAGGAATAAAATCTGATGGAGTTTTTGGCCCTAATACAGAGAAGCATGTTAAACGTTTTCAACTTACACGTCATTTAGATGTGACTGGAATGGTTGATAATGATATGTGGGTTCTACTAACTCATTTAGAGAATACAATCCCTGAAGAAATAGATGAAGATACTGATTTACAAGGTCAATATTATAAAACAAATTATGATCAGGTAATACATAGACATTATTTACCTAAAGGAGAATATGTTAATGGTCCTGTTAATAATGAGTATATATTTTTACATCATACCGCTGGTCATGCAGATCCTTATAGATGTATTGACCATTGGGGTAGAGATTCACGTGGTAGAATAGCCACTGAATTTGTATTAGGCGGTATAGATCATAGAAATAATAATGATGAAAATGATGGTGTAATGGTTCAAGCTTTTCCTACAGGTGCACAAGGATGGCATTTAGGTAAAACAGGATCAGGATATATGAACCGTCATTCAGTAGGTTTAGAGATATGTTGCATGGGATACTTAACTCATAATAACAAAACATATGTAAACTCTACATGTAAAGAAGAACAAGTTCAAATATTATCTGAACCATTTAATAGTTATACCAAATGGCATAGATATTCAGATGCACAAATTAAAGCAACTGAGAAATGGATTAAATATATAGGTGAAAGAGATCAAATTGATGTTAGGTTAGGTTTAAAACAATTTATACAAAAACATGGACCTACAAAAGGATTTGGATTTCAACTTGATGCACACTTAGGAAACGTAAAAGGTTTATTAACACATACCAATGTAAGGAAGGATAAATCTGATTGTTATCCTCATCCGGACTTAGTTGATATGATATTAAGTTTATAATATGGCACTAGTAAACAAAGTTGATATAAAAATGAAAGTTGATATTGATAAAACTATTCAATATCAAATAATGACTTATTGTTTTTTTAATAATATATTTATAAGCAATTCAGATATGAAGTTTTTAGCAGAGTTATCTAAATATAAGAATATTGAGTTAACTAAATTTTGTTTAAAATTAGTTGAGGGTAATATATTTAAAAGCCCTCAATCTGCCAGGAATGCAATTACTAAAGCTGAAAAAAAGAATTTACTTAATAAATCAGGTAATAATAAAAAAACAATTTCACTTCAAAAAGATATTAATGTTCAAACCAGTGGATTAGTATTACTGGATTATAAAATATTAGGCAGTGAATCCAAAGAGTCATAAAGAACTTAGAAAAGATATAGCTGATGAAGTAGGAGTGCATAATTCTGTAGTAGATGAATTTATAACTTTTTACTACAGTAAGTTAAGAAAGAAATTATCTGATATAGATTTTCCAAGGGTACATGTAGATGGACTGGGAACTTTTTATTTAAGAAAAAATAAACTTGAAAAAGCAATTAAAAAAAATAAAAGTATTCTGGGTAATTTAGCTAAAAGAACTTATATAGGTTTTGCTAAAAGTCAAGAAATTAATAATAATGTTAAGCAAATGGAAGCTGCATTAAAACAAATGGAAATAGATATTTTAAACAAAAAAATATTTAAAGAGAAATGAAAAAATGGGAAAAATATCTTAGTATATTTAAAAATGCTGATAAAATTGCAGATGGTATTGCAAATAGTATTTTTAAAAAAGAACATATTGAAGCTGTTGCAACAGACAGATTTCAAATATGTATAAGATGCTCATTGTTTGATGCAGAAGGGAAAGATTGTTTAGCACCTGGATCACAACCATGTTGTTCTGATTGTGGATGTAGTTTAGCATTTAAAGTAAGATCAACAGCATCTGAGTGTCCAAAAGGATATTGGGATGCTTACACAACTGAAAAAGAAGAGGAGTTAATAAATAATCAAATTGAAAATAATGATAGAAATTAATTATTACACAGGTAGTGAGATAACCACAGTAACCACGGGTAATGAAAATAGCTGGTGGTATACTACAATAGTATAATATTATGGCAATAAAATTTCAAGAAGAAGGTCACATTTATGAAAGCATTGATAATGATAATATTCAATGGACTGGAGTAACATCTTTTATAGGTAAATTTAAACCTAAATTTGATAGAGATGGACAAGCAAAAAAATCATCAAAAAATAAAAGATCTAAGTGGTATGGAATGACCCCAAAAGAAATTATTGCAGCATGGGATGGGGAAACAGATAGAGCAATTACACTAGGTAATTTTTATCACAATCAAAGAGAAGCAGACATGCTTGACTTTAAAACTATTGAGCGTAATGGTATTGAAGTGCCTATTATTAAACCAATAATAGATGATGAGGGAATAAAACTTTCTCCAAATCAAAAATTAGAAAATGGTTTATATCCTGAACATTTAGTATATTTAAAATCTGTTGGATTATGTGGACAAGCTGATGTTGTTGAAATAGTAGATGGATTAATAAATATTAATGATTATAAAACTAATAAAGAAATAAAAGAAAAAGGATTTACTAATTGGGAAGGTATAACTAATAAAATGTATAAACCTATAAGTCATTTAGATGATTGTAATCTAAATCATTATAATTTACAATTAAGTATGTATGCATATATAATTAAAAAGCATAACCCTAAATTAAAAATTGGTAAATTAACTATTCAACATGTTAAATTTAAACAAGTAGGTGAAGACAAGTTTGGTTATCCAATAAATGAACATGTTAATGGAGAACCTGTATTAGATACAATAAAGATATATGAACTTCCATATTTAAAAGATGAAGTCATGTCATTAATAAAGTGGATAAAAGATATATAAAACAATTATGATAGTAAGATTATTTGATATACAAAATAGTGAATTGATAGTGACTGAACATTGTCATGCATTACCTTTTCTTAAAAAAATAATGGATGAATATCCTGATACGCATATGACAGTATATAAATATTTGTTTTATATGACATGTCCTAATCCTGATGCCAATCCATTTTTTAATTTACCAGAACATGAAAAGGAAGATATTATTATTGAAGAGATTCAACTTGAAGATTCAACAGAAGATCCACCAATAAGATATGCTAAAGCAATGTGTGAGAAAATGTATCAAACACCAACATATAGAGCATATGTAGGTATAAAATCTATGTTAGATAGACTAGCAAAGTATATGGAAGTTACCGCTATAGAACATGGTAGAGATGGAAATATAAATTCTATGGTAAATGCTGCTGCAAAGTTTGAAGCAATAAGACAATCTTATAAAGGTGCATTTACTGATATGAGACAAGAACAAGATAGCTCTGTGCGTGGTGGTGCAGGTTTAGCATATGACCAAATATAAAATCAAAAATTATGGCACAAAAAATTATTCCAGTAGGACAAAAGTTATTAATTAAAGAAATTAAAGCAGCAACAAAAACTGCATCAGGACTTATTATTCCCACAATTGCACAAAAAATAACTTATGAAGGTCAGGTAGTAGGAAGAGGTGAATCAGTAAGTGAAATACAGATTGGTGATGTAGTAAGATATGCAGAACATGCTATGCCTACACCTATGAAACATGATGGAGAAGAACATTTATTATTACAAGTTGGTGATGTTTATGCCATTATAAGAGATGAGTAGGGTTATACCTATTTTTGAAAATCAAAAGTGGTCTACTGTTGAGTTTTCTTCTGATAATGAATTTAGAGGTTTTTTAGAATCTTTATTTAAAGAGCCTGGTCAATATAACTTTGATTCTACAGCATTGCTTTTTAATGAAGAAGCTAAACGTTTTAATACAGAAGGTAATTATTGTAATGCCCCTTTTAGATCTAAAGATTTTACAGCTTATTGGGAAGACCAAAAAAGTAAATGCAGAACAGGGGTTTTGTATAAAAATAAAGACAATACATGGTACCTTACTAGGGACTATTATATGTGGCTTAATTTCTTACCTATATTTGATAAAGAAGAAAAGCATTATGGTTTTGCAAAGGTAAGAGATGCACAATATCATATGGCATTGTATGAAGTAATAGCTGAATTAAATAATCAACATGTTGCTATACTTAAAAAACGTCAGATTGCTTCTTCATATTTTCATATGGCAAAGATTATCAATCAATATTGGTTTGAAGAAGGATCAATATGTAAAATAGGAGCATCTCTTAAAGATTACATAAATGATAAAGGTTCTTGGAAATTTTTAGAAGAATATAAGACATTTTTAAATGAACATACTGCATGGTATAGACCTAGTAATCCTGAGAAAGTATTATTATGGCAACAGCAGATTGAAGTAAAAATAAATAACAGAAAAACTTCAAGAGGTTTAAAATCAAAAATTCAAGGAGCTTCATTTGAAAAAAATGCTACCACAGGAGTTGGTGGACCATGTACATACTTCTTTCATGAGGAGGCAGGTATTGCTAAAAACATGATGCAGACGTATGAGTACCTACGTCCTGCAATGTCTTCAGGTATGATGACAACTGGTCAATTTATTGCAGCCGGATCAGTGGGAGATTTAGAACAATGTAATCCTTTAAAGGAAATGATTCTTAATCCTAATGCAAATGATATATATGCAGTAAAAACTAATTTAATGGATGCTGACGGTACTATTGGTATGGCTGGTTTGTTTATACCAGAACAATGGTCAATGCCTCCATACATAGATAAATACGGTAACTCAGAGATTGAAGAAGCAATTAAAGCTATAAAGATTGAAAGAGATAGATGGAAAAATGAATTAGGTGGAGAACAGTTTCAATTAAGAATATCTCAAAAACCTTTAAATATTGCTGAGGCATTTGCCTATAGAAAAGAATCTGTTTTTCCACAAGGTATATTAAGTAAACAACTTAAAAAAATTGAGGAGAAAGAATACCCATATGAACTTATTGAACTTGACAGAGATCAATCAGGTATTATAGCTAAAAGGACAACTAAATTACCAGTTAGTACTTTTCCAGTAAATAAAAAACAACAAGATAAAACAGGAAGTATAGTTGTATGGGAAAGACCTATACCCAATCCTGGATTTGGAGCATACTATGGATCTATTGACCCTGTGTCAGAAGGTAAAACAACTACATCAGATTCATTATGTAGTATATATATTTACAAGAATGCAACTGAAGTAACTAGAGAAATAGGTGGTGGTGATGTTGAACAATTTATTGAGAAAGATAAAATTGTTGCAGCATGGTGTGGTAGATTTGATGATATNAANAAAACACATGAAAGACTTGAGTTATTAATTGAGTGGTATAACGCTTGGACTATTGTTGAGAATAATATTTCATTGTTTATTCAACACATGATAGCTAGAAAAAAACAAAGATATTTAGTTCCAAAACAACAAATACTTTTTCTAAAAGATTTGGGATCAAATAGAACAGTTTATCAAGAGTATGGTTGGAAAAATACAGGAACATTATTTAAAAGCCATTTAATATCTTATGCTATTGAATTTCTAAGAGAGAGTATTCATGAAGAAACAGATGAGCATGGTTCTGTTATGTCACAAACGTTAGGAGTAGAGAGGATACCAGATCCTATGCTTATTAAAGAAATGATGGCCTACTATCCTGGATTAAACGTAGATAGATTAGTTACATTCGGTGCATTAATTGCTTTTGTTAAAATACAACAATCAAACAGAGGGTATTCTAAAAGACGTGAATCAGACGATAATTCCTTGGTAAACTCAGAAAAAATAAGTAAATTAAAGTATAGTAGTCCGTTTAAAAATATTGGCCGTAGAAGAAGTATGGGAGGAACCAAAATTAATAGATCAGGATTCAAAAATATTAAATAGATAAAAATAATATGAGAGTATTAAACGCCATGCAACTGAAGAATGGGGCAAAAGCAGAAAGCGGGCCTACATTTTCTAGCTTAACTCAACCAGTTCAGTTTTTGTCATATAAGGAAAAAACTGATGATTGGGCAGCTTGGAATTTAGATTGGTTAGAACTTCAAGGTATAGAGTTTTTGCGTTTAAATGCTAGAAGATTACTTAAAAATTATAAACTTGCTCAAGGGTTAATTGACAAATCAGATTACATTGTAGAGCCAGACAATGATTACAAAGACATGATGGATGTTTTAACAAAAGAAAATGATTCTGCGTTAGAACTTAAATTTTATCCAATTGTACCTAATGTAATAAATGTTCTTACAGGTGAATTTGCTAAACGTTATACAAAAGTACAATTTAGAGCAGTAGATGACGCATCTTATAATGAGATGTTAGAACAAAAAAGAATGCAAGTAGAAGAATCTTTACTTGCTGATGCTGAGGCAAACTTAGTACGTAAGATGATTGAAATGGGTATGGATCCCTCATCTGAAGAAGCTCAACAACAATTATCACCAGAAGGATTAAAATCTTTACCAGCTATAGAAGACTTTTTTAGTAAGTCATATAGAAGTATGGTTGAAGAGTGGGCATCACATCAACTTGCAGTTGATGAAGAAAGATTCAAGATGCAAGAACTTGAAGAAAGAGGATTTAGGGATATGCTTATTGCAGATAGAGAGTTTTGGCATTTTAGAATGTTAGAAGATGATTATGATATTGAACTATGGAATCCAGTATTAACTTTTTATCAGAAATCACCAGATCAAAGATATATTGCAGATTCAAATTATTGTGGTAAAGTAGATTTGATGACTGTATCAGATGTAGTAGATAAGTTTGGATATCTTATGGATGAAAAACAATTAAAATCTTTACAGAAAGTTTATCCAGCTAGATCTGCTCAATATCAAGTAAATGGATATCAAAATGATGGTGCATATTATGATGCTACTAGATCTCATGAGTGGAATACAAATTCACCTGGGTTAGCATATAGACAATACACAAGTAATTATTGGAATAACCCCGCTGCTGGTGGAGATATACTTAGTGAAATACTTGATGAGACAGAAGATGTATCAATGTGGGGTGAAGGTAACTTAATGCGTATATCTACTATCTATTGGAAGACACAGCGTAGAATAGGTCATTTAACAAAAATAGAAAATGACGGGGAAGTTACTCAAGAGATAGTTGATGAAACATTTAAAATTACTAAAAAAGGTGTATTTGATACATCAATTTTTAAACAAAAATCTAAAGAAAATTTATTAGAAGGTGAACATATAGAATGGATATGGATTAATGAGGTTTGGGGTGGTGTAAAAATTGGTCCAAATTTACCAGCTATGTGGCAATCTACTATGGGTGATAATGTTAATCCAATATATATAGGTATTAACAGAACTAAACCTGGTAGATTACCCTTTCAATTCAAAGGTAATAATACACTTTATGGATGTAAACTTCCAGTAGAGGGTAGAGTATTTTCTGATAGAAATACAAGATCTACTTCTTTAGTAGATTTAATGAAAGCATATCAAGTTGGTTATAACATGGTTAATAATCAAATTGCTGATATACTAATTGATGAATTAGGTACAGTAATTATGTTTGATCAAAATGCTTTACCACGTCACTCAATGGGTGAAGACTGGGGTAAAAACAATTATGCTAAAGCATTTGTAGCAATGAAAGATTTTCAGATGCTTCCATTAGATACTTCTATTACTAATACAGAAAATGCAACTAACTTTAATCATTATCAGACTCTAAACATGGAGCAGACTAATAGATTAATGTCTAGAATACAATTAGCTAATTATTTTAAACAACAATGTTTTGATGCCATTGGCATTAATCCTCAGCGTCTTGGTGGTGCCGTATCAGCACAAACTGCAACCGGGGTTGTACAAGCTATGCAACAGTCATATGCCCAAACAGAAATGTATTTTGTACAACATTCAGACCATTTAATGCCAAGGGTTCATCAAATGAGAACTGATTTAGCACAATACTATTATAGCACTAATCCAAGTGTAAGACTTTCCTATATCTCTACAGAAGCTGAGAAGGTTAATTTTTCTATTAATGGTACTGAACTATTACTTAGAGATTTTAATGTATTTGCAACTACTAAAACAAACCACAGAGCTATATTAGAGAATTTAAAACAAATGGCTCTTACAAATAATACAACTGGTGCAAGTATATATGAACTAGGAAATATTGTTAAAGCTGATTCAATTGCTGAAGTAACAGACATACTAAAAGATTCTGAAACAAGAATGCAACAGCAACGTCAGCAAGAAATGCAACAACAACGTCAAATGCAAGAACAACAATTGCAAGCCAAATCACAAGAAGAACAACAAAAATTACAAGTTGAAATGCAGGAAAATGCAAAAGACAGACAGAATGATGTCACTATTGCTGAAATTAGATCTGCAGGATTTGGTTCTCAGGTTGATATAAATCAGAATCAACAGTCTGATTTTCAAGATGCTATGAAAGATATTAGAGAAACTACTCAATACCGTGAGCAAATGAATATTAAACGTGAAGAAAATAGCGCTAAATCATTAATGGAAAATAGTAGGCTCCAAGTTGAAAGAGAAAAAATAAATGCTCAAAAAGAGATAGCTAATACCAAACTTCAAATAGCTAAAGAAAATAAAAATAAGTATGATTCTAAGGATTCAAACAAAAAATAATTGACGTTAGCTATATACTGCTTATTATTTTTATTTTTCCACAAATATTATAAGTTTATAATACAAACTTTGCGTATATTATATATGTAAGGAATATTAATTATTAAAACCAACATAATTATGAGTACAACTCAAACACAACAAGTGAAAAGTAACGTAGAACAAGTAGACGTTAATTTAGATGAAATATTCAATGCTGCTCCAAGTGGTGCTGATATGATTTCAGATGACTCAAGTAAACCTAAAAATATTTTTAGTGGTTTAACTGAGAAAGCAGATATGTCATTTGCAGATCCTGACAAGGATGATAAAGATGATTTAAATGCTAAAGTAGAAAAAGATGATGAATCAGGTGAACCTTCAGATACAAATGAACCTGTAGCAGAAGTAAAAGCTGAAGAAAACGCTAATGATATTTTAGATACATTAGATGGTATTGAAGAAGAAGATGAAAATAATATTGAATTAAAAACAAAAAAAGGTAGAAAACCTATTAATGGTATATCTGATGTTTTTTCAAAATTAATCAAAGAAGATAAAATTGTTGCATTTGATGATGATAAAGATTTATCAGAATACAGTGCTAAAGATTGGGAAGAGTTAATTCAAGCTAATTTAGAAGAAAAAGCTAATCAAGTAAGACGTGAAACTCCTAAACAATTTTTTCAATCTTTACCAGAAGAATTACAAATAGCAGCTAAATATGTTGCTGATGGAGGTAAAGATCTTAAAGCATTATTTTCTACATTATCACAAGTAGAGACAAGTAAAAGTTTAGATGTTAAAAAAACAAATGACCAAGAACAAATTATTAGTCAATATTTAGGTGCAACAGGATATGGTACTCAAGAAGAGATCCAAGAAGAAATTGAGATATGGAAAGATTTAGGTAAGTTAGAACAACAAGCAAATAAGTTTAAACCTAAATTAGATAAGATGCAAGAAAAAGTTGTTGCTCAAAAACTCCAAGAACAAGAGTTAAAAAAGAAACAACAAGAACAAGCATCTAAAGCTTATATGAAAAATGTATATGATACATTAAAAGATGGTAAGTTAGGTGAATTAAAAGTTGATAGAAAGACACAAGCCATGTTATATAATGGTTTAGTTCAACCAAATTATCCATCAGTAAGTGGACGTAATACAAATTTGTTAGGTCATTTATTAGAAAAGTATCAATTTGTTGAACCAAATTATTCTCTTATATCTGAAGCATTATGGTTACTACAGGATCCTGTAAGCTATAAAGCAAAAATTATGGATAAAGGAGCTCAGAAAAGTGTTGAGAAAACGGTGAGAAAATTAAAAACAGAACAAACAAATGCTGGTGGAACATCATTAGGTGTTGACAGAGCAGAAGCAGAAAATAAAAATTCTAAGAGAAAATTAGCTAGACCAACAAATATTTTCAAAAGAATGTAAAAGAATTTAATTAGATAGATTAAATATAAACAGAGTAAAACAATTATTAACAATTAAAAACAATCAAAATTATGGCAACTCCAGTTTTAAATAATGGGATTTTCCTACGTGATACAAGCTACAAAGCTAGTTCTCATGTTGATTCGTATCACCTAACCCAAATGCTTGGTAACCCTGAGCCTATGGATATGGGACCAATTGATCTATGGGCTATGACCCAAAAGGTAGAAATGCCTTTGTATCAAATGGCTTCATTTGGTGGTAAGAATACTATCATGGTGGATAACGCTAGAGGTGAGTACAAGTGGCAAACTCCTATTGCACAAGATCTTCCGTACATTGTAGCGGATATTGAACCAGCATCAACCAATAAAGGTATTGATGGTACTTTATTTAAGATCAAAATTAACAAAAGAACATTTGGACACGGTGACATTATTACTTATGATAAGTATAATGGACT
>JGI24005J15628_10001201_pt1 | contig 14008 bp, 21 predicted proteins | sample LinPmetageLP40_FD_15628 | JGI IMG/M metagenome (IMG submission 15628)
CCCCAAACACTAGGTCGGGGTTGGTCTGGCTGATGCGCCTGCCCCTCTCGTCCAGCTTGCGCGGCCCACCCGTCCCGTCCGTTGTGCGCGGTGTTGCCCACCAGCCGCTGCCCTTCTTCAGCAAATCGGGTGACATCTGGTTCGCCGTGGCTGTTGGTGTGTGCAATAATCCAGAGCCTATCTCGTCTGTGCGGGGCGTTGACACCGCAAGCTGGCACAATAAACGTCCTTGTGGCGTAATCTTGGGCTTCCAAGTCAGCAAGCACTTGGTCGAGGCCCAATGCGATGTGACCATAAACATTCTCGAAAACGCACCAAGCGGGTCTTTTGCGTGAAATAATTTGGCTAATGTACGGCCAGATGTGGCGGTCATCCTCTGTGCCTCTCTGCTTTCCGGCAACACTGAAGGGCTGGCAGGGATATCCGGCTGTGAGTATGGTGTTTCTGGGGTTTGTTGCTGGAATAAGTCTATCTGGTTCATTTGCAAGCTCCTTTACATCTTCTGCTATCTGAACATCAGGCCAGTGCTTTGCCAGCACCTTGCGGCACCACGCATCTGTATCGCAGAACAGCACAGGCTTGGATAAGCCAGCTTGCTGAAAGCCAAGGCTGAAGCCGCCTATGCCAGAGCAGAGATCAATATGATGCATAAGCTCAGTCATCGAGCGACACCCTGCCCTCGAATATCGCAATCTCTAGCTCGTCATCAGTTAGGTCATCCCAGATTAAATCTTGGTCTGACTTCTTGGGCGGGGTTTTCTTCGGCGCTTTAGCAGGCGCTGCTTTCTTGCTAATAGTCTTGCCACGGGACAGCCGGGCTAATTGCTCTACAGTGCTGAATGATAATTCACAGCGTTCACAAAAACGCCTGCGCCTTATAGACTTCTTATAAGGGCGGCTGTCTTTCACGATTGTGCGGTTATTGCAGGCAGGGCAAAGCATATAGCTGCTCCTCTTCTGCTTCTGTCAGGTGCCGCCAGCCATTGCCTTCGCAGTCTGAGCAATCAGCAAACCGGGTGCCGATATAACCGCCGAAATCATGGTCTATAACGTGATAGTCTTGGTCGCGGCTTCCAGAGCCATTACAGCCCTCACATTCAGCAACCGTCTCCCAAATGCCACATTCGCGGCTGATTTTCATGTAATCAACCACCTTGCGCCTCACATAGCTGGCGCACTAGGTTGGCTCTGCCTGTATCTCTCAAGGCCAGCAACGGCCTTAGATAAGCCTCAACCTGCGCTAGACGCTTTGCTGTCACGCAATACACGCCGCAACAGCGCAACCGTTCTTGTATATCTTTTTGATTTGGCGATAGGCTGCCGCCCTTGGGGCGCTTTAGCTCGAACATAATCGGGCCTTTAGCCTCAATATCTAGCCAGCCCGTGTCCGGGACGAATATTTCTAAATCAGGCCAGCCAGCCGCCATGCCGAGCTTTTTAAGCCTCACCTTATAAGCAACATGGCGTTTGCCCTCATTTGGGGAGTGATGAACCACAGACCCCATAGGCAGCGCCGCATCAAGCCATTGCACAACATGCGCTTGTAGCTCGTCCTCAGTCATCCGGCGACACATCATAAAAGCTGTTGGGTTGAACCAGCCCGTCAGTTAGAGCGACAATGCGGCTCATATAAGTGGGATGAGGAATTTTGCGCTGCACATTCCCAGCGGGTAGACACCAGCGCCGGGCTATTGTTGCGTGGCTCGCTCCTACAGCGTCAGCTAGTTTGCTGTACGACCAGCCCTGATTTTTTCTAAAGTCATCAAGTGTCATGCTTTTGTAAGTAATATAGTTGACATCTTATGTAAACCTACTTACAGATATTTTTAAGTGACACAAAATGACAAGGCATGTAACATGATCGTTATGAACAATAATTTAGATAAAATGATCCGGGCTGCTGGCTTACAAAAGAAAGTCGTTGCCGAGCGTAAAGGCGTAACGCCTGAAACTCTGTCACGGCACATACATGAAAAGGTGCCTATGACTTTGCGTGATGCAGAAGAGTATGCAGAAATTCTTGGCTGTATACCGCATCAGATATCATACAAATCAGACCCTGTGAAAATCGTGGGTAAGATTCATTTAACAAATGATGCAAACAAAAACATAGTTAGCGTAAATACTTTTGAGTTATCTTCAGAAACAAATAAACTTGGCTATGCTTATCTAAGCTCATTCCACCAAGCTGGCACTGGCGCTGTAACATGGACAACTGATGCAGATTTTGTTGGGCCATTTTCAAATTTTCATCAAGCCTTGGAAACGATTAGATTAGCGCCTATCGAAGGGAACTATGTTGATAAAGAATGTTATCAAAATTCCTCTTGGGTAAAGTTAAAAGAGCCTCAAGTTATAGGCGGTGTGATGAAAACCTTTACTCAAGGCGTTTTATTTCCAGAACCCGGCGGTCTTTATACGATTGCGAAACAAGTTTTTTACGATGGTAATAGCATCTATAGAGGCTTAGAACTCGAATGGGCCACGCCTGTGCTGGCAGTTATACTACGCCCAGACTTGCGTGATGTCGCTTTTGTTGATGGCATTGCAGACTTTTAAAACATACCCGCTTGACATTTAAAGTCTACCTTCTTAATCTCCTCTCAGTGATTCTTACTGAGAGGTTTTTTTATGCTAGCGCCAAAAGATATTTCTTGGGCAACCAAAAAACATTATTTGCATCACAGCAACCCTTCGCGCCCTTTATGCGCCACGCTCTTTGATAAGTGTGTTTTGCGTCCTCGCAAAAATGCGGCTTGGAAAGTTTTAAAGGGCGAGGCTGATGGCGATAAAATTATTGCCAAGCAAACAATTCAATTTTTAGACAATGATAATGCAAACATGCTTGCAGGGCGGATTGTGCAGGATTGCGTCAATCAGCACTTGCTTGACGGTCATAGCTTTGATGCCGTTGTGCGCTATGGCATGGCCCTGTTTGATGAATATGAGCCGCGTGGCTGGGATGATGGAAAGGATGAGCGCAAGCTGTCTGTCAATCGTGATGAATACGACCTTGTCATTAAGAACGCTGTCGATGGCATCCGCGAGGCTCACAGCCTAGCAGGCATCAATCAAATCACGGGCGAGACAGAAATTCTTACACAATTAGACGGGCTTGATTTGCCTTACTCTGGGTTTCCTGACTTCTCACGCCGCATCGAGCTTAAAACAAAATGGTCGGGTGTTGCGGCTAATACTAAGTCTGGCAAGCGTAGCGCTGCCCTGCCATCACAGCCTGATTGGAGCCACATCTGCCAAGTTGCAGGCTATTGGGCTGGCACCGGGCTGATGCAGACAATCGTGTACGCAACAGCAAAAGATTATCGCATTTTTAACGCTGATAACTGCGAGAGGCTGACTGAGCAAGGTTTGCAGTCAGCGCTGAAGCACATCATTGCAAAATGCGCCATCCGCGAAAATCTACTTAAAAGCACTGATTCAGTTGAGGATATGCTTCGCCTCGTTGAGCCAGATTTTAAGCATATGTGGGCATGGGATATGAAACCCAGCCTTGTTGATGAAGCCAAAACGCTATGGGGGTTCAAATGATAAAAGACAAATATATCAACTTACATTTCCATCAGGTCAACGATATTCAGCGCAGTCGGCGCAGATATATGACTGCAATGCAGGTGCTGAAATATAGCTGTGGCGCACTGTTCACGACCCTTTGGCTCTGGGCCATGATTAGCCTGCTCTATGCCGCTGTGCCGGGACATTTCTAATGGAACAGCAACGCAACCTATTTGATGTGCTAGAGGTGCCTCGCAACGAGCGTGAGGCTAAGTTTATGGCGTTTCATAAGCAAAACCCCATTGTGTATCAGCTTTGGGATCGCTTTACAAAGCAAGCTATCGAGCGCGGCTATGAGCGCATTGGTAGCCAGATGATTATGGAGCGCATCCGGTGGGAGACATCAGTTGCAATTATTGATGCACGCCCGGACGGGGAAGCTGTCAAATTAAACGACCATCACAAGCCCTATTACGCAAGGCTTTGGATGAAGAATAACCCAGCCCACAAGGGCATATTTAACACGAAAAGAGTGGAAGGTGACAATGAATGAATTAGCAAAAGCTCTTGCTACATTCCAAGCCGCGCAGACCGGGCTAGAATTAGATAAGACGGGCAACAGAAGCCAATATGCAAGCGTTGGGTCAGTTATGACCAAAGTAAAGGAAGCGGCCCAGCACGGCCTCTCATTCAGCCAGTTGGTTGATTATGATGAGGGCATAGGGATGCACCTGAAGACCTACATCATGCATATTAGCGGCGATGAGAAGGTTGGGCGGTATCCGATTGCTGTCGATGATATGACCAACAACCAGAAACTTGGTTCAGCTATTAGTTACGCCCGGCGTTATGCACTCATGGCAGCGCTTGGGCTTGCCGCTGGCATCCAAGAAATAGATTTTGATGATGATGATGACGGACAAATCAACGGCTCGTTGCAGGATAACAGCAACACAAAGCCAGTCGATACGTCAGAGTTAGAGGCAAAATGCAGGACGTTCAAATCACTTGTCAGCCTCAATGCCTGGGTCAGTGAAATAAACCCAGAGCTTATGCAGATGCATAAAGAACAGCCTGCACAATACAACCGATTTTACGCCGTTTGGAAACAACATGAAGAGGATATAAGAAATGGCAAGACCTGAGTATAAAGCAACCGTTAAAGCTGAACGGCTACAACGTGAAATCCGCGTTGACGAAAATCTAAGCATTTCGCTTTGGTTTAATGTGCAAGACCCNGAGCTAAAAGCACAGCTTGATAATTATTACAACACCAATAAAGACGATTGGAAAAAGCAGCCCTCGCTGGAATTGCAGGTAAAAATTGGTGATACATATCATAAGGTCTGTAGCTCTACGCTGTTTATCAATGATGGCGCTGGGCCAGCCTCTGTTAGCCCGCCACCTGCCGCGCCTGCTGCACCTGCACCCATTGCGCCAGCGCCGCCTGCGCCGATAAGTGAGCCGCCATATGAGCAGTAATCAGCTTCTATACACGCTGAAAGAGGCTTGTGATGCTCTGTTTGCTGAAGGCTATAATGAGGCCAGCCGCAAGAGGGTAAGACGCTGGATAAAGTCAGGCGTGTTTAACGCGGTGATGGATGGATCACGCTATTACATTCCGAAATCTGAAATTGATAGTTTAGGAGAGACAAAATGCGAAAACCAAGAAAGCCTTGGACAGATGAGCAAAAGGCCGCGCACTCAAAACGGCTGAGAGCTTACTGGGATAATCGGAAGGCTCCGAAATCATTTTGGCAGAAACTTTTAGAGAGGATTAGAGGGGCGCTATAAGCGCCTCTCTTTTTTTACCAATATGCCGCCAGCCGCCTCGCGCTTACGCTGGCTCTTCTCCTCATCAACGATGTAATGACCGTATTGCTTGCGTGTAAAGTCAGCGCTAGCATGGCCCATAGATTCAGCCACCTCTGCCCAATTTTCCCCAAGCCGGTCAATCAAGTTACTGGCAAAAGCGTGGCGCAAATCACCCCAGACAAAATGCAAAATCTTGCCAGTATTCTCATTGATAAAAGGACAGACTTCACGCATAGGCTTACAAGCCTCAGAGAAATCATTTTTTCTCAGCGGCGTGCCGACAGTTGACGGAAAAATAAGGTCGTCAAATTCCTGAAACTTGCTATTAGCAACATAGTTATCAAGCATCAAACAAACTTCGGCTGGCACTTCAATCTCACGGTCTTGGCCTGTGTCTGTTTTAACATTTCCGAGCTCTATTGTTCCGTGGTCAATAGCATGACGGGTGATTATCACTTGCCTGTTTGAAGAGTAATCACAACGCCTCAAAGCACGCAACTCGCCCTGCCTTATGCCAGTGGTCAGCGACAACAACATCATAAGCTCTAAACGCTGTGGAGATATTGCCAGACTTTTGCGCTTCTTATATTTCTTACGTCCAGAAGCAAGTACCTTTTCAGCGGCCTTTGCATAGGCGGCACTATGGGCGGCAAGCGCATCTGTTTGCAACCAGTCTGTAAAACCTTTTTGTACTTTTGGCGCACGGTTATCAGTAGGTTTTTTCTTTGGCAATTTTAATTTTGCGATAGGGTTTGCATCTATCCAGCCAGCACCTTCAGCATGAGCAAAAAACTTTTGCCAGTGCTTGCGCCGCGTGTACATAGTATCAATAGACTGACCTTCATTCTCTATTGCAAGCTGTATGCACGTTCTAAATGCTACTCTATCAGCTTTATTGCCAAGCCGAGCCATTTGGTGTTTTTCTACAATGATTCCGTCAAACATAATATCCCTAAGTAAATCGAGATTTGCTATCTGAGCCTCATGGTAAGATCGCGTCATTAGCAGTTCTTGATTTGCTGAATAATTGTCAATCGCATCTGAAACTGTAAAAATCTTGCCTTCTTTAACATCCTCAGCAATCAATTTTTCGCCGTTAAAACTTTCATTTAATTTTTGCATTGCAACCAGTGCATCATCGAATGTTTTGAATTTACCATATGCCGGGTTGTTGATAATTGGGCGCATATCTACTTTATAGAAAACACCTGCCTTCATTTGATGCTTTTTGATACGCGAAATCGGTAAGATTATTTTCTTTGCAGCCATTTTTTTGCTCCCCATTCATTCCATAAGAGAATTAAAATGTCATCTTATGTAACCCATTATAACATAAAATGTCATCTATGCCACAAAAACTTGTAGTGATTTTGTAGTGATTTTGGAAAAAGGCACAAAAAAACAGCCCCCAACCAGAGGCTGAGGGCTTGTTAAGTGTATGAATATATTAACTAAATTGGGTGGCATCCCGTACCGGATTTGAACCGGTGTTGCCGCCGTGAAAGGGCGGTTTTAAGCGGTTTTTGAGGGTATTTTTCCGCAGTTTATGGTGTATTATGGTTGCCAGTGGGACCACATGGTAGCGAGAGGCTGTAGTGATTTTGTAGTGGTTTTTGATTTTTTATTGTTTCTAAAATAGAAATAGTCTAGGCCCGTCTAGGCTTACGGGCAGTTTTAGCTGCGGCTCTAAATGATGCGGCTGTTGGTGCGCCTTTTGTGCCGGGCTTACGCATCCGTTCAGGCTTCTTTCCAGCCGCTTTTTGCGCCTTAATACGGGCGCGTTTCTTTGCAATATTAGCATATAATCCAGGTCGCTTCATAATTACACTCCTCTCAAACTACGTCCACCCATCCGGCCTCTTGGCTTCTTTTTAGCCGCGACTTTTACAGGCTTCTTTTTTTTCATAGGTGTTTTATATTTCATGCCGGGCATTAGCTTTTCTCCTACTTGCCAACTTTACGCTTCGCCATTCGATGCGCTTCTGTGAATGTCTTGCCGCCTCGCATTGCTGCACGCATTGATGTCATATGCTTTGCTGTGTGATGCACGCCATGACGCTTTAACGCTGTCTGCTGGCGCTTGGTGAGGGCTTTAGGTTTCTTCATGCTGTTCGCCTTGATTTAGCGCCGCTGCACTTCCACCGCTTGCGCGATAGCCGTAATGGGCTGTTAGGATTCTTTGCCGCCTTGGGGTTCTTTTTCATCTGCCCGGCGCTTCTAGCGCAGTAGCTATCACCCTTTGATGTGCCGGGTCGCACCCTTGCGCCGCCACCCTTGGCCTTGCCAGCTTGACCGTAGCTAACCCGCTTTCCAGTAGCTGTGATTTTGACCTTTGCTTTACCCTTTGTGGGCTTCGCTCTAGCCATCTTTCAACAGCCCCTTGCGGTAGCCTTTAGCCTTGCTATAGGTCAGTGTTTCTTTGCGGCCCTCATCAGCATAGGAGCAATGCACCCAGCCTGTATTGCCGCCCTCGTAACACTCAAGAATTAGCTGGTCGAAAGGCAGGTTCTTTTCAATCCATAAACACAAATCATAATTGTCTATGCCCGGCACTTCAAAATCTGCGGCAGCGTGTTTGCCGCCTGTGGCGCAATGTTGTGAGGTAATTTTAGAGCCGATAGCAACGCATAATTCTGGACTGCGAAAACCTGATGAAACCATAAATGGCCCATGCACATCCCTGACAGGTTGCAGTATATTTTCACACAGCTTTTCGAGCGCTTCTATTTGGTCAGGGTCTGGATTATTAGGGATGCCCCGGCGCTCGGCTGTCTGGCTTTTTAATAGCTCATCAAGTGTGAAATTTGCAGAGAGTTTCATTTCTTCTGCTCCTTCACTTTACCGACCACGCCCTCTAACATCCCGCCGCCAAAGTAAAATGCCAAAATGGTCAGCATGGCCTCGCCGATATAAAAGTCATCTACTACTTGTTTGATTTCTGGGATGTTTGCTTTTCCCATTAACGTCAGGACAAGCACTAAGAAAAATGATGCTAGAAATGTCGCTGTAAACATCAGAGCCAAGTATCTCTGTGCCACCTTAAATGGGGCGTAAGATTTCATAATGTCTATTTTTGATTGCGCTTTTGCACGCTCTATCTCAACGTCAGATGTGTGAACATCATCTATCAATTCCATGCCTTTTTTGACAACGCTAGCATTGCCCAGAATAGCCGTTAAAATACCAAGCATTATTTTCTATCCATGTTTTTTTCAGCGTATGCATTAGCCCCAAAATAGGCTGCAACAAGCGCTGAGTTTGCTACAAAGTAAGTCGGCGCAATATCACCTATGATGCTCGCGGCTGTGTCATAGCCAAGCATTGCGGTTATCAAAATTGCGGCTGGATAATTGAGGGTTCCAAACAGGGCAAACCATGTCATGTAGCGCATGGAATCCCGGCGTGCATCTGCGTCCTCTAGCTCTCTGCGTCTAAACTCTAAGTCTAGTGCAGTCGAAAGTTCTGCATCACACAGGACATCATCGCCGTTTTTGTCATACTTAGAAAACGAGCTATCTTCTTGCAGTTTTTTCTGGGCCACGGTTTATTGACCAGTAATGCTGTCTTGTAAGTTTAAAACAAATGCGTTTACAGCTTCGCCAAGTTCACCATCTTTGCCCGGCAGAGCAGCTAACCTGCCTAATTGCACAGACAAAGGATTAACACCTTTGTTTGCGACTTGTGCGGTGGATTTAATCCAACGCAGAAACTTTGGGCTGGTCATAAGTTTCGCTGCATATCGCGGCGCTAAAATAGTTGATGCACCAATAGCAAAAGCAGATTTAGCGGCTTCTGGCTGATCATAAATTGCCAGCCCACCAGCCGCCAATAAAGGAAATATTTGACCGGCAGTTGTTAAGACAGCGCCTGAGCGTGATACGTTATCAGCAGCCCCACGCTCTGCCGTTACTTTTGCAAGCCGTGCTAAACTATTTAATTCTTTGGCAACTTCCCTGAATCGCGGCGCACCGAAAAGCACTTGTTTTGCGTTTTTATCTAGCCTTTGCCAATTTGTCAGGAATGTTCTTGCTGACCATTCTGCACCCTCCGAAGCGTTACCACGGTAACCTAGCTGTGATATGACGCTTGCACTGACAGCATCACGCTCGTCACGGCCTAGATTTTTGAATACTTCACGAATCCGTTGACCACCTTTTGTAGAACCAAAAATTGCAAAATCAAAAACCTGACTGTCTAAACCACGTTTTGATATTGTATTGATAACGGCTAAATTTTCTTTTGCTGTGTAGCGCGTATAGTCATCAGCCTTGCGTAATAAACGCGCTGCGTTTGGTGAAGCATTACTAACAGACGCGCCTATGTCGTCAGTCACGGCCTTGTATATGCTCGGTAACCTTTCATCACCCTGCTTCATCACCCTAATTGCTCCGGGTACAGGTTTGCCAATGGTTTTGCCTAACGCCGTTCTAACGCTCCTAATTGCCTGCAAAGGCAGCAAGCCGTTGTTTTGTGCTGCATCTTTTAGAATAACGTCAATTTGTGCTATGGCTGGCCCTAGTGAACCTTTCAAAGACTCTGGGGCTTGTGCTAGCTCGGTTTCTAATTCAGCTTTTAATGTGCGTAAATTTTGGAAATTGACATTTATACCGCTAGCCGCGTTATATGCTTCATCGTATAATTGTGTTTTTTTAGCTTCTATTTTATCGAAAGATGCCAACGCACCCTGCCTAATAACCGCGCCAACTTCTTCTTTACTGCCTGCTGGTGAGCCAAATTTTTTCGCAATCTTGTCAGTAGTGTCTGTTAGTTGTTTTAATAATTTATCACGGCTTGCACCTATAATGTCAGCGGCGAACAGTGAACCGCCGAGACTTTCTTCTAAATTGGCAACAGACGGCCTGCCTGTAAGAGTAGCGGCTGTTCCGTCAATGCCAAGGTTAGCAAAGTCATCTGCCCTTTGCCCCGGACTGATACCTGACAACCGTTGTGTGCCTTTTTGAATCGCAGTTTTAACACCGCGTGTAGCCATGTCACCCAGACGACCACCTGCAAATTCAGTTGAGAGGTTTTGTGCGGCTTGCCCTAGTTGTTGGACTGGCCCACCTCTATCAATTCCGCCGGGCGTAAACATAGACATTGTTGTATCATATAACTGACCAGCCGTTTCCGCGCCTAACGCTGCTGCTAGAGGCACAGTGTAAATTTCTTCAGGTGTTGCTATTTGCGGCCCTGCTTGCCCAGCTAAAAATGCTGCTGTGCCACCAAGACCGCCGCCAATAGTAGAAACTACATCACGCCCAGCTTCTGCAATATCGCCAACATCAATTTTTGGCGGGAACACAGATTGGATAAATCCCGGAGGGTCGACCAATTTCATTACATTGTTATCTAAATAAAATAGCTGCTCATTACCGCCTAATTTTTCTATGTCTAAGTCTGGGTTTGCTTCTAACATTTCAGCCGCTGTAAATGCTTGCGGAAAATATTTAGAAAGAATGTCTTTGCGCTGGCCCTGGGGAGCAGAAGATAACTGCATCCGAATAGCTATTGGTGCGCCTGTTTGATCTATATTAGCTTTTGCCATTATTAAGTCCCCGGAATATTAACAGAATTATCAGCTCCGCTAGTATCCAATTCTGGAATTTTTATTGGGCTGATACTTATATCGCGGCCTGCACTAAACGCAGAAATGTTGCCGTTTAATTCGGTCACAAGCCTCGCAATTCTGGCCCTTTGTGTATCAGGTCTTGTGGTTAAGCCCGGCGTGACCGCTTCTAAATAAGATGTCACTTCGCTTTCGTTAGCAGTCGCACCTGTTCTGTCCCTCAAACGCAAATCAACTAAGTTAGAAATTGCATCAAATAACCTTTGGGCATCTCCACTTGCTGCACGACCAACGCTTGACCCAGATGCTATGGCACTCGATTGGTTATATTCTCCATTTTGCAAGTCGCCGTTGAACATAATTTCAATTACAGTCTCTAAGTCTTTTTGTGCTGAACCAAGGTTAGAGACAAATTTAGCTTCTGCTGAAGAGAGTTTTGCAGGTTTTGCACCTAGAACCACATTACCTGATGAAGTTTCATTTTCTTTAATTTGGCTAGATTCTATAGGAGACTGACCGTCAATAGTTGTTGAAGCATTGCTTTGCAGTTGAGCAAGAGCGTCAAAGCCCGGAACCATTTGCAGTGTAATACCACCCGCCCCGTCAGGCACTTGAACAGGTCTTGGTTTTTTAACATAATCATTTAAAAAATTCAGACGTTGTTTTTGTGAATCGTCTAAATTTTCTGCGGTTGCTAGCCCATAAAGCTCCTCTAAAGCACGGCCCGGAGTAAGTCCAGTTGTTGGTTGAGCCGTGCCTGATACAGCTCCCAAGCCAGTAGTTGGGCTAAGTTGGAATAATGTGCCACGGTCAAGTGCGTCTGGTGAAACCCCCTGTGCTAACGCTTGTTCACGAGTAAGAACAGTTGGTTTTTTCGCTTTATTTGCTGCGACAGTGGTTTGATAATTAAGTCCAGCAGTTATGGCTGGAATTTCCATGCCCGGCACTTGACCTAACGTAGTTATGGCAGACGGAATATTATCACCCAGACCAGTCAAAGCGTTTGCTAATTGATTGCTATATGCACTCTCACGCTCAACTTGAGCATCACCAGCTTTGCGCTGTAGATATGCGCCTACTAACGCGCTAGACAGCCTGCCAAGCCCTTGTAAGGGCGTTCTAACAGGCGCAGAACTAGCGCCCTGAGCCATCAGCGTCTGGCCTAGCATACGGCGCGGGTCAGACTGATAGGCTTGATTTAGTTGCTGATACTGCATTGATGGGCGCGTGTTATTTAGCCCCAGCATTTGCCTTGGATCTACCATGTTCTACCCCTATCGACCAATGTAAGCTGCGCCGAGATTGCCAGCTAACCCAAATAAACCGCCCATATTTGCTGATTGATTTTGCATTGCTTGAGCGTAGGCATTTTGCTGTGCAGCCATCTGAGCGCTGAAAGCGCCTTGCGTGTCAATGCTGCCCGGAGCAAAGAACGATGGTTGCTGTATTTGAGGCCCACCAAGCAAAGCTGCCAGCTCGTTAAAGTTCTGACCGCGCAAGGCATTACGCTCTGCAATCTCGCGGTTGCGTTGCTGGCCTGCAATTTGATTAGACAAAAGCTGATTTGCAACAGTGTCTTGACGCGCCGCATTACCGAGCTGTGTGTTCGCCGCCGCTTGGCTGAAGCCCTGACCTTGCGCCGCAAGACCAAACTCACCAGCCGCCGCACGTTCACCAAACTGCTGTTGCCGGGCCGCACGCGATTGATTAACCAGCCTGTCGCTTTCCTGACCTGCCGCCAATGTGGCCTGCTGTGCAAGCCTTCCAAGCTGTTCGCCTTGCTGGCTCTCAAAGCGATTTAAGGCTGAACTATAGGCCTCTGAAGTGATTGGAATACCTCTGTCAGCAAGGTTCTGTTCAAGGGTTTCCCTTTGCCGTGTGAACTCGGGCTGTAATAGCCCTAGCTGGCGATTATAAAGCGTCTGCTCAATGTTGCTTCTGAAAGCCTCTGGGTCGCTCTGGAGAGCTGTCAGGCCGCTAGTATCCAGGCTGGTGGGCATGGCTGTTGGGCTTGTGATAGTGCTTTGAAAGGCTGGCAGACCTGTTGTTGGGTCAATATCTTGGGCTGCTGTAACGCCTGACAAAGTTGGCGCTGTTCTGAACGGATTCTGAAAATCTGGGTCATCAGCATAAATCGGCGTGCCATCAGGGTTCATGCCCGTCACTTGCTGTCCTGACACACGGTTAAAGGCAAGGTTGCCTAGCCCAAGACCAGTGCCTTCCTGCGCCGCACGCATCTGCGTCTGAAACGGTGTTTCTTGGGTGAACGCCGCTGCTCTACCATCATCAGGCACTGAGCCTTCAACAAATTGGCCTTGGTCGCCTACTGAGCCGAAGCGCAAATTGCCATATGGCGTGAATTGCGAGATACGGTTTGCATCCGATTGAGCGTTGATAAGCTCGTTAGGATTTGGCGTTGGCGGCAGTGATGGCGAGGATTTGCCCATTATCTTGACCCTTTATCCATTTACATTCGTCCTTCAACATTCCCCAGATGATTGCATCGTGCGGCGCATACATCTGGCGCAGTCTGCCCTCTTGGGTAAATCCAAGCTGGCTATTCATTTTCATTGCTTTTTCATTTGCTTCATTGCAGGTCACTAGCAACCTGTTCGCGCCTACTTGCAAAAACGGATAGGCAAACAGTGTATGCAGGACAGACCGAGTAGCCCAGCGCCGGGAGGAAGCAGCTATTGACGCCTCAATCTGCCCATCTCTGAAGTCGTGATAGACAGCGGCTGCTATAATTTTATCACCAGCCTGCACGCCTATCGCAACAGATGGGCCAAATTCTTTAATGCCTATGAGCTTTGCCGCCCAGCTTTTGAGGTATTCATCAGCGCCAAAAACAGTGCGTATCACAACTATGCTTTTTTAAACTTGCTGTCACACTCGTAAGAAACCTTAGAGTAAGGCGGCGGCAAAATAAGCTGGGTTGAGTGAAACATCTGAACGGCTCTCTCAACACATTCTGAGTGCGTATCATAGACGTTTACATCTACAATTCTGACACATTCATTAGCCAGAACTGGCGCACAAATTGTAAGTACTGCAATAAACATCATGCAAACATAAACAGAACAACAAAGCATCCGAGTGCAAAAACGATAAGCA
>JGI24005J15628_10001202_pt1 | contig 13986 bp, 15 predicted proteins | sample LinPmetageLP40_FD_15628 | JGI IMG/M metagenome (IMG submission 15628)
ATGAAATTAAAGTATATTAATAATAAATCAAGAAGAAGTATTGGAAAAAAAAGAAATGATTTAATAAAATCAGCTTCTTCAAAAATTATTGCTTTCATGGATGATGATGATATTTATTTTCCGACGTATCTTTCTCATAGTTATAAATCTTTAAAAGAAAATAAAGTTGGTTGTGTTGGATCTACTCAAATGATTTTCACGATGTCTTCAAATGATTATGATTGCTATATGATAAACTGCGGGAATAAAGTACATTTAATACATGAAGCAACAATCATGATGACGAAGAAATGGTATAAAGCTTCCTGCGGATTTCATGATTGTAGTGAAGGAGAAGGTCAAAGCTTATTTCATGGAATGGAAAAACAAACTCATATCACAGATATTCAACATCTGATGTGCTGTTTACAACACGAAGGGAATACAATTAATAAAAAACAATTCGCAGATAAAGACCATAAAATAGATATTCAAATGGACGAACAATTAAAAATTGTTTTAAATAATATATTAAAGATAAAATAATATATATTATTATAATAGAAAATGACGTTTGATTATTCTGAAGAAGAAATCCACTCAATCTTAAAATCGTACAAACATAAGAGAGAAAAAGAAAAGGAGAGATATGATAGAATTAAAGACACGGAAGAGTTTAAATTAAAAAATAGAATGTGTGCAAAGAATCATTATGATAATAATAAAGATCGTTATAAAGAGAAATATGAAAATAAAAAAGATTTAATAAAGGCAAGAAATAGTTATTATTATTATAAAAAGAAAAATGACATGGAAGCGTTTAAAAATAAATATCCCGAGAGATATGAACTCTTATTGATTGGCGGTTATTTCAAAGATTGGAAACCATTGGAATCCACTTCAACTTCATAATCACTTTCTTCTTCAGCTGAACCTTCATCATCTGAAAGCTTTTCTTTTTTCATATAAGTCGGCGGTCTATAATCTTCATCAACTTTAATATTCTCTTTTAGTTCTTCAATTAAATCGGGTCTTCCGTGTATCGCAAGAATTGAAGTAATTTCATCAAAATAACCTTGATCCATTTTTAACTTAACATATATTTTTTTTTCATGAAATAAATTAAAAATTAATATCTTTAATTTCATTCATTACAGGTTCTTTTTTCTCGGGGTGAGATTCAAGTATTGAGTCAACGTATTTTTTTGCGGTAGTCTCTTGAACCACCCAATCACTCCAACAAAAAACGTACGCATCCATTCTGTCTTGTTCTTTAAGAAGTTTCCGAACTTCTCTCTTGAAAGCATACTTATCCATATTTATAATATATGAAATATAAAAATAAAATAAATAAAAAAATAAATTAAAGTTCATCTCCGCCGACCAAAGGTACAGGATCTCCGCCCCCAACAAGTTTTTTTCGTTCCTTCTTTTTACGAGTTGTTTTATTGTCTTTCTGTTCTCCAGCCTTTCCGACTGCAATGACTTTCTCTCCACCTTTCTTTCCGCGTACTTTCATGATTCTCTTTTTATCATGATCTATCTTATATCCCATATCCATAATTTCTTGAATTAATACTTTACGAGATTTCTTTTCCCATCCCGAGATTGTTGATACTTTATTATGCTGACGAACTAGATTTCTTATTTCAGTCAAGTTTAATTCACCTTTTGGAATGCGGGGCATCTTTTATAATATTAAATATATAAAAATTAAAATAAAAATATTAAAAATAAAATATCTATGAATATAAAATGAGTATTTTATTACATGGAGATTGTTTAGAAGAAATGAAAGGAATGGATGATGATAGTGTTGATTTAATATTTTGTGATTTGCCGTACGGACAAACAAGTTGTAAGTGGGATTGTTGTATTGATCTAGAGAAGTTTTGGATTGAAATAATGAGAATCAAGAAAATAAATACTCCAATATTTATGACAACTACAACCAAGTTCGGAGCTTCATTAATTAATTCAGCTCCCAAGAAGTGCCCGTTTCGTTACGACATCGTCTGGGTCAAGTCAGCCCCCGCTGGTTTCTTATCAGCTAAAAAGATGCCGATGAGAAAACATGAGATGATATATGTATTTTATGAGAAACTCCCATTTTATGATTTAAGTAGTCATAAGCATAAGTTTCTTAAAGAAGAGAAAATATTAAGAACTGATGGGGGTTGTGATGGATTGTATGGTAAAGAAACGGGTAAGGTAATGATAAAAGATAAAGATGGAAAAATAAGAAACGCTGAACCGAGATATGACCCACCACTCCCAGTTTCAATTGTTAAAGAAAAAGATAATAACAATAAAGATGAACAAATATACGATAAAGAATATTTAGAAAAGAAAGTTGATTTTAAAGGTAGAAAAGGAGAAGCAAGATACGACCCACCACTCCCCGTTTCAGTTGTTAAAGAAGAAAAAACACAAATATCTAAATGTAAAGATAAAGACCTTTACGGTGAAACCAAAGGTGGTACTATTGGAAACGTTCATGGAACTAATTACGAACCACCACTCCCCGTTTCAGTTGTTAAAGAAGAACTATGTAAATATGATGTTAATAAAAATGCTTATGGGGGTGGAAAAGAAGGAAGAATAAAAATACCAAAAGATAAGAAATATCATGAAGCAAAGTATGACCCACCACTCCCCGTTTCAGTTGTTAAAGAAGATGTTTATGATTATACTTCAAGAATTAAAAATGGAAAATTAAAGGAAACTGGAAACGCACAGTTTAAAGGAGCAAACGGACAACCGCTATATGACCCACCACTCCCAAATAGTATGTTAGAGATTAAATCAACAAGGGGGAAACACTCAACAGAAAAACCCGTTGCATTAATGGAGTGGGTTTTAAAGTATTATTCAAAAGAAGGAGATGTTGTATTAGATCCAACTATGGGTTCTGGTTCAACTGGTATAGCCTGTAAAAATATGAATAGAAACTTTATCGGGATTGAAATGGACGATGAAATCTATGAAGTGGCGGTTAATCGCATTGAAGATTAAAACCCGATTTTGTAAATAATTCTATAGTAAAATATTTTTACATTTTCGGGTTTTGAAAATAAAATATAATAAATAAATAAAATGCCTTTGGATAAAGATGGAAAAGCGATTCTGTATAAACCTTGGGTCAATAAAACTAAATCAAATAAAAAATATTTTGTTTACGTGAAGGCGGATAATAAAAGGGGATTCAAGAAAATCGGCTTCGGAGATAAAAGGTACGGACAATTCAAAGATAAGCTCGGGAATTATAAATCATTAGATCACGGAGACCCACAAAGAAAAAAGAATTATTATGCACGCCATGGAAAGGCAACATCAAAGGATTCCGCTAAATATTGGAGTCATAAGATTTTGTGGTAAATAAATGAGATCCTTTAAGTATAATTAAAATAATAATAATATCAGATTAAAATGACTTAAAGATAATATGATATATATAATTAAGAATAGAAAATGAAAGATAGTAAAGATAATAAGTTTAAATCTGAAAATAAAAATATATCTAATAGTAAATATATGAAATATAAAGCCGTTGAATTATTTTCCAATTCAAAGCGACCAAAATATTCTTGGAAGAAAGACCCGTCAAAGGTTAGAGACTTGGAGTTAGTTAGTTTCTATGAATATAATTCAACTTTAAAACTTCCAAAAAATTATTCTATTTTAACGGGTAAAAAATCTAATTTGACAGTTATTGATATTGATTGTAATAAAGATGAAAATATTGAAGATAATGTATTTATTAAGAAGTACGGATCAGACCCTTCAAAATGGAATGGAGTAGTCATTAAATCTCCATCAGGTGGGTTTCATGTATACTATCAATATGAAGCTTCACTTAAACACGGACAAGATGCAGTTTCTCATATTGACATCAGGAATGACGGGGGACTAATCATTTCGGCTGGTTCAATCAGAGACGGGAAAAAATATGAATGTATACATGGAGACTTGAATGATGTTCCAAAAATTAAAGATGATATGATTGATTTTATCCATACTATAGATTATTACAACCCATCAAAAAATAATTCCAGCGATAGAAAAACTAAAATCAGAGTTAAGAAAATTAAAAGTAAAGACGGTACAAAAGAAATCATTATTGAAGAGATTATCGGTTGCGACCAGTCACTTTATCAATATGATTATCCTGATGAATTATTACATCATATTATCAAGGGGCTTCCTTCAAGATATTTTGAAACTTATGAAGGATTCCTTATTTTTACAACCGCGATGAAACAGATTGACAGGTTAGATATTTGGAAGATGTATCCCAAAATAAGAAAAAATCCAAATGGAGAAGCTAATAAATATGATGATTGTTTCTATGATGGAATCAGCGGTCATAAAACTATTCTCGCTATGAACCATCTTCTTATCAATTCATCATATCAAAACGCAAGAACTTCTCTTGATTATTTCAAGTACAAACCAACTTTAAAAAATAAAAGAAACCCTGATGAAAAAGTTGATTCTGAAAAGCTTGGATATGATTTTTTCACGGATAGACTTGGAAAGAATGGAGTTCGTTTTATTACTTGTCGCTCCGATACAGGTACAGGAAAAACAACTTCATTTAAAACCTTTATGAAGAATCATCCAAAAGAAAGATGTATTAGTATCGTATCAAGAATCTCTCTCGGGTTAGAACAATATGAAACTTTTAACAACGCGGGAATTGATACGGGATTTTATGAAAATGAAAGTTTTTATCCTGGTGAAAATTATATCGTTCAGATTGATAGTCTTTTAAAATTACAATACGGGGTCAATCAAGGAATGACTCGCGGTTATACACTCTTTCTTGATGAATGGAATAGTATTGTAAAACATCTTTTCACTTCTGACACTATGACTAAAAACGGAGTACGTATTCAAATCATGGATTTACTTGTAGAGATTATCCGCGACGCTAAATATGTAATTATGACTGACGCAGATATTTCAGATCAATCTTTAAGATTTCTTGATTTTGTTTTAGATAGTCCCGACTATAGAAATAAAGATAAAAAATTATCTGATTATTCTGTATTTATTGAGAATGATTATAAACANAATAAGGGTACACCCGCCGAAGAGCTTTATGATATTGATACTCTCGCTCGTATGATGAAAGCTACTAAAAAATGGATTTGTCCTTGTGATGAAGCCCGTTCATGTCATCTTTTAAAAGAAATGATTGGGGATGATAATATTTTAATCGTTGATAAGAATACAACTGAACGTCACAACTGGGACGAATACGATAGAATTATTTTTTCTCCCAAGGTTATTTATGGATTAGATAGTATCATGGAAAGAGCCGTCTTCTGTTTTTATCAAGAATCAACTATTGATGCACGGGATATGCTCCAACAAATTAATCGTAATCGGAATATTACTAAACTATATTATTTATTCCAAAGAAAAAGATGTCAAGAAACAGTTTTCAATACATTAGATGACGCGATTGAAGATAGTAATAATCTTAAAAAATGGTGCGATAAAAATGATTATCTCCACCAAGAAATGAGTTCAGTTCATTCCATCTTTAAAGATGTATTCAATCAATTAAAATATAATCGGGACGCGTTGGATTCTAACCCGTACGCTCACTTTAAAAAACTTCTTCATGAAAGGGGCTTCAAAGATACGACAAAAATATTTCAATCTAATATCAAGAGAACTAAACAACTTTTAAAGGTTGATAAAGAAAGAATGATTAGCCAAGTTCATAAAGATATTCCTTACGTGAAAGATAATAATGAAAAATATATTGGACTCCCCGAAGATGAGATTGAAAACTTCAAAGAAATATTTTGCGATATTAATTTCATCAGAAGGTACACATCATTAAAAAGGTATATTTTTTATGACTATGGAAGCGAATATAACGCAGAACAGAAAAAATGGATTCAAGAATATAAAGATGATGAAATGAGATTGATGGAACAGAAAAAAGATATGAAGAAAGATATGAAAGATAAAGGGGAGTTTGATATTAAAAAGATAGTTTCAGATCAATCAAAGATTATCTTTCTTGACCGTTTAAGAACTGATATTGAAATGAATGATAGATTAAAAATTAATGATTTTAAATTATTAGATGATAAGAAGGCTAAAGAATATTACAAAGAATATCAAGCAACCTTCGGGGATAGAAGTAAAAAAGAAAAAGGAAATCCATTACTTTCTGAAACGGGGACTCAACAGTTAGTCGCAAAGATTTACAAAAAAATATTTGGAATCAATCCTTTCAGGGGTTCATCAACATCAAAGGATGGAAAGACTATCATGAAATATGAAGACGCGGAGTTAAGGAACTTTGGAGTATATCATGCAGTATTCACCTTATCCAAGGCGGAGTACGAAAAGAATAAAAATATGTTATATGAGAATAAAAAATTACACGAAGGCTGTTTGATTGATGATTAGCAAAGCATACTCCGTTTAATATTTACTAGTACTTCGTTTATTCTTTTTTTTCATATCTTTATCTTTCATTATAGATCCGTCGGGCATTCTGTGAGAACCTTTTGGTACTTTATTATCCTTTACTTTTTTATATCCATCAAATATTTTATCAGGTTCAATCTTATCTGGTTTTATTTCTTTCTGAATATTATAATTGAGATTTTGTTTGTAGTCAGCTTTCTTTGAATCAACCTGTTTGATTTTTTTTGTTTTCTTCGGCATTATATCTTTTCAATTATTTTTTTTTAAATTATATTTTTATTAAATTATTATATATTAAATATTATAAAATGAGTTTAGTAATTGCAACGAACAAGGATCAAGACAATACATTTCGTCAAGAAGAATCAATTTATTCAGCTTGGTCGTTTAAGAATAGTCTTTCGTCAACATATAATATCCCAGCCGATTCTCAAGTAGCCCTTCAATCGGTCAAAGTAAATCTTGACGGGAGATTAACTATATCCGCCAACAATTCTTGGTGGTATGATTACTTCGGGGAAGATTTGGATACAGTTGATGGAAATGATAAAGATGGTAATGATACAGACACGACCCAACTTGAATTGACTACTTCTTATCCAATACTCCAAGATTTAAATGTTCCAAGGGGGTCGTTTTTGGAATTAAGCACGGACGAGTTTTCTGACCGAGTAGAAGACAACCATAGATGCTATCATCCGAATCTCATGGATAAGTTTACATGTGACGTTCAAAGAAACGCGGGACTTGATTTCTTGGGATATGAGTTTGGGTACGATCAGGAAGTATCAGCTCAATCAACGATGCCGACGGGGTCTCAAGCATTCTTCAAAGATAGTTTCCAACGGGGCGTTTATGATAAAGCGTCAGGAGTTTTCACAAGAACCCTTGATTTATATAATGGAACGGCTGGAGCGTATCCCGACCCTTGCGTCAGAATATTAACTGGTACGCCTTTGAGTTTATGCGGGGGAAAAATGAAAGTTAATTTTGATAATGCGAATGCATCAGGAGTTCCTTGGGGTATCGGTTTATCCCGAGATTGTCCGAATCCATATATAACTGAAGATAATGAAACTTTTGCTCCATATTATTTTAACATTTTAAATGATAATGATGAATCTGAATCCATGAACTGCGGAACAAATAATAACGCGGATTATTTTGAAGACTTTGGAGTTCATCGTAACGCATCGGGAGAGTTAGTTTTAAGACACGCTGTTCCGTCGGGTGATGGAGATGAAGAATTGATTTACAGAGAAGTCAAATATTGGACGAATACAAGTTCCGCTTTAAAAGGGGGGGGAAGATATGATCTTGGTGGAAACGCCAACGGATATGACGGGATCGCGTTTACATGTATTGGAGAAGACGTCCAAGTGTACGGATTTCAAACAGGAAAACCCGACGAACTAATTACAAAATATGTTTCAGGACAACCAAAAGATTCATATTTCAAACCAATCGCCCAGACTTGCTGGTGTCTTCATCCCGTTCTTTTTGTCGGGGGAATTGGAGCTGGAGCTAATAACAATATGACTTTAACAAACTTTTCAGGGATGAATCTTGACGATTATAATAGTAGAGTTTTAAATAAGGGGGGTTGGTTTGAAACTGCAAGTCTTCTTTCATACGGGGCGAACTTTAATATGTTAAATAGATGTCGTCAAGTAGACAATCGGCGAATATTAGACCCGAAACAAACTCTAGCTCCATTTGATTATCAGATAAATAATACTCTAACCGCGATCGGAAGCGGGATTGATAATAAATACGTTATGATATTAAAACCTTCAATTGATTATGAACCAACATGGGGGGCATCGTGTAGTGACTTATTTGGTTTCCCTGGTCGTTCTGTTGTTATTGATGGAACGGGAACTTTCCCCGCGATTAAGTTTATATCCGATAATGCGCCATCACTTAATTCTATGCTGTCTGTTTTTGTACGGTTAAACGGGTTCGGACAACAGGTCATGAATGCACGAACTGGGAATAAATCAACGATCCTTTCACATCTCCCAACAGCCGATTCAAGAATGACAACAGGTTCATCACAAAGGATCTTTTACGAGCCGAAAAATCTTATTTGGTTGGATCTTAAAAATCCTTATGATATGAAGGTCTCCGAGTTTAATATTGATTTTGTTTATTCCAACGAACAATATGCGAAGATCCTTCAAGGTCAATCAATCGTTGTATTATATTTCAGAACTAAAGAAGGCGGAGAAATTGGAATGAAGGTAATGGAATAATCATAATTTAATCAGATTATTAATACTTAAAAATAAAATGTTCTATATTATTATAATAGAAAACAAAATGGAATCAATCTTTTCAAATCTCCCGAACAATCTAATCATGAATATTATTAAGATGGAAACCGATAGAAAGAATGAAGAAATCCGACTTGGACTTATTGAATCAAAAAATAAGTTCAAGGACTGTATTAATCAGATGAGATACATTGAAGGAATTATTGATGACCAATATGTAGAAGGTCAACACGAAAGAGATTATTATTTATCTGATGCAAGGGCGAATTATGAATCGGAGAATGGCGGACTTTATTATGGATTTTTTCTTTCCGATTTATTCTCTGAAATTGAAGATAGTAATAATATACAATTTATGGTACTTGAAGATTCAGATACAGATGATGATGATAATAATATGGTCGGCGGACAAATATTTTCAGATTCAGATGATGAATAATCTAATAGATTAACTTATACTTTTTTTTATATTCTTTTTTAATAATTTTTAGTTATTTTTTATAATTTATAATAATTTATATTATATATTATTATAACTATGAGTAAAAAACCGCCACCGCAAGTTCTTTTTAATTTTCAGGAAGAAGATATAAATGAAAAGATAGAAGCAGATGGAGAAGACTTTGTTTATGAAGATGAGCCTTCAGAAAAAAAACAAGAAGAACTTATTAAGATAGAAGAAAAAGAAGAAATTATATCAAAAGATATATTTGATGATATGCCTGATAATATTGCCGTTATTCCCGATGAAATAAAAGAAGTACTCATGGAAGAAGGAATCCCTTTGAAGAAAGAGAAACCCGTTAAGGAGAAACCCGTTAAGGAGAAGAAGAAACGGAAACCGATGAGCGAAGAACATAAACAGAAGCTCGCTCTTGCAAGAGAGAAAGCTATGATTGTAAGAAAAGCAAAAGCAGAAGAAAAGAAGAAAATGAAAGCTTTAGACACAGAAGAGAAAGAATTACTAAAAACTCAAAAGATTAAAAGAGTTAAGAAACTAAAAGAAGATGTTGATTCTGATGATGTTGAAGTACAAAAAAGTAAACCTTCTCCATCTGTTGGAATTACTACATTCACTAAAAAAGATTTAGAAGACGCACAATATGACGCCATCATGAAATATGACGCTGTTAGAAAACAAAGGAAGAAAGAAAAGAAAGAAGCCGAGATGATTGAAAGAGATAAACAAAAAATGTTAAATACAATACAGAAGGCGACGGGTAGTTATTCTTATCGCGATGGATCTAATCGTTGGGATAATTGCTATTAATTTGAAACCCGTTTTTGTAATTATTTTATTTGATTAAGTATAGAAAAAACCCGATTTTGTAAATAATTCTATAGTATAATATTTTCACAAAATCGGGTTTTAAAAATAATTTAATATTTTAAACTTTAAAAAATAATATATTTAATATTATAATAATGGATAGTAAACCAAATAAACCGAAAAAGAAAGCACCGAAAGTGTATAAAGTAAAAGATCCTGAACCTTCATTGAGATTTGATGATATACATGAGAATCTCCCGTCTATGCCTTCATTACTTTTGATTATTGGATCTGTACGTTCAGCCAAGAGTAATTTAATATGTAATTTATTAATGAACCCCGAGATGATGAAAGACCGATTTGATATAGTGAAGGTTGTATCAACAACTCTTCATTCATGTCATAAAGGAAAACTACTTGATAAATATTTTGACGCGACTTCAGAATATTCAGATCAAATCATAGAAGATATTAAAAAGAGTCAATCTCAATATGAAGCAACAGAACGCCCGACCTTTGCTTTGGTACTTGATGATGTACTTACTCAAGACTTTTCAAAAAATAATGCTGTAAGTTTCTTCGCAACTAGATTCCGTCATTATATAGATATGTTTATTATCGCGACTCAATCATTTCGTGCCGTCAGTGGACTAATTAGAAACAACGCCACGGACATAATTATCACTAAACAACAGAACCAAAAAGAGTTGATGAAAATTATTGAAGAATATGGATCTATGTTTCCTTCATCTGATGGAGCTGGAGACGGTGAAAAGAACTTGATGAAAATGTATCTGGAAGCACACAAGGAAAGATATTCATTTTTATATTTGAAATTATCGGAAAATCCCCCCCATGCCTTCATCCGTTTTGAAGAACAAATCTATCCCAAATAAATTATTTTTTTTTCTTTTTTATTCTCTTTTATTTTTAATATAATTTATATTATAAAAATGGATTTATACTCTTCAGATGTCGGGGCAATACAAGAAGGGAATATGCGTGCAAAGAGTGTCATGGACGCAAACCAAAAAATTAAAACTCACAATGACGATTTAGCGGGGCAGATCGCGGGACTCCGTAGTCAAAATCAAACGTCCGATGTTCTTGAAGCAACGAAGGATGCTACAAGTCAATTTTGGGCGACGGGAAAAGTTCCGAGTCAAGTGAAAGCATTTCAATCTCATTTGGATAAAGGTGGTACACTTTTTTCTAATCCGACAACTCAAGCACAACAAACTTCGGGCGGGGCAGATGTTGGTGAAGTTGGAGAGACGGGTTCGGCTTCAAGAGATATTGGAGATTTAGAAGACGTCGGGGACGATGTATTTGAATCGGGTGAAGGTGAAGGTCTCGCAAGTAAAATTGGAAGTAAAATTGGAACTCTTGGTTCTGTTGGTGTTGCTGGATTAGATATATACAAAGATATTAAATCTTTAGAAGCAGGAAAGGGAATCGCGGGAGATAATTGGGCATCAAAGACTTCAAATCTTCTTCAGATCGGCGGGGCGATTGCTGATGTTGGTGGTACTGTATTTCCCCCTGCTGCATTACTTGGTGGAGCGGTTGATTTAGTTGGTGGAGCATTTGGAGAGATTGGAGATTTCCTTGATTCGGGTAAACAAGATAAAGCTGCAGACCAATTAAAAACACAGGAAACCGAAGCCCCAGTAGTCGCTCAAACAGTAGATCCCGCGTCAACAGGGAGAGTTTCTTGAAACCCGAAATTGTAAATAATTCTATAGTAAAATATTTTTACAAAATCGGGTTTTAAAATAAAATATAATATAATATAAATGACATATAAGCAAGATTTCAACCGTAAACATAAAATAAAACCTTTATCAAAATCTCATTCATTAAAAGAGATTTCAGATATATCGGGATATGAATTAAAAGGATTAAAAATCATATATAAAAAAGGACAAGGAGCATTTTTTTCCCGTCCCGATAGTGTAAGGAAAAGCGTTAAAAGTGATGAGCAATGGGCGATGGCGAGAGTCTATGCATCAATCAATCCGAAATCTAAAGCATATAAAATTGATAAAGTCCATTTGAAAAAGAAATAATATATCCATATCTTTTTTAATTTTTTTTTTGTTATTTTTTTAATATATTCATTATTATAAAAATGAGTTCATATTGGAAAGTAGATGATACTATGCGAATCGGTCAAACCTTTATTTCTGTTCCTTCCGAGAATGGATTGGAATATGAACCTGAACAGAAGATCCAGATTTACGTTGATCCATCAACGAAGTTCATGTCGGGTCAAGATTCATATTTAGATTTTAATTTTAAGATTAGTCTTCCAGCGGGAACTCCCCCGACGAAGCTTCAGCTTGACGAGATGGGCGGAAATGCTTTAATTAGAAATATTCGCATTTATGATGGTACACGCGGAACTTTACTTGAAGAAATAGATTCATATTCTTCTCTATGTTCGGTTCGTTATGATTATGATACTGATAATTCTGCTCGTAATTACAGAGCATTACGCGAAGGTTCTTCGGTACATAATATCGCAAACTCGGGGACTGCTGGTTCATCCCAGTCGGCTCTCGCGAATACTATTACGAATCCATATTTCAAAAAGACAACTGGAAATCAAGTTGCTCCCGTGGATGCTTGGACGAACAATTCTTTCTTAACCGCGAAACTATGTATCCCCCTTCATACTGGTATTTTCGCTCAAAACGAACACATCTTCCCACTTATGATGACTTCGGGATTATATATTGAAATTGATACTATGCCTGCTGGAGACGTTATTAAACAGTTAGACTCCGTCACTCGCTTCCGCCGTCTCCCCCTGAATCCAGTTTTCCATTCTTTGAACGGAGACGTTGCAGCCCCCAATAATTGGGCGACTGGCGGAGCTGCACAGACTGTATTTTATGTTCGTTCAGATAATAATTTAACGGGAGATGATGCTGTCGCGAAGTTCCCTTTTGCTATTGGAGAGACTTTTAAGTTTATTGATAAGAACTCTACGGCAGATGCGGGAAGATCTGATATGTCGGGAACGATGAAGATAGATCAGATAAATCTTTCAACGAATGGTTTGATTGAAATTAAACTTGATGGAGCTGGTGTTTCAAATACGGGTGCTGCAGCGAGTGAAGTTGTTTCGGGAACAGACTGTATGTATAGCGTAGCAGTTGAAGAAGCAACATCATTTGAACCAAATTACAAGATTTCAAATGTAAATCTAAACATCGCCCAGGTTCAGTTAGACCCAGGGTATGAACGGGGAATGATTCAGAAAGTAAGAGAAGGAAAGAATATTGAAATAGATATTTTAACCGCGACAAATTACAAGACTAGTATTCTTGCTTCAGATCGTCAAACAACATTTCAGGTGTACGCACAAAATAGTCGGGCGAAATCTCTGTTAGTAGTCCCACAAGATAGTTCTGTTTATACTTCGGCTCAAAAGATTTGCGGACTTGGAACTTATGAAATCCTTAAAAATCTTGATACTGAAGACGTCCAACTAAACGCGAATCGCTCGGGTTATACGGGAATATGCGACGAACTCAAAGATATTCAGTATACTATCAATGGACGACTCACACCTTCAAGACCGATTGATGTTTCTAAAATCGCATCTCGTAATAGCATAGATGCGTTCCATCTGTACGAACTTGAAAAATGTTTGGATAATGCTGGGATCGTCCCCCGTTCATTCAGAGCTTTCAAGGATAATTTTATTTTTGGAAGGGGCTTCGGTGTCAATCAAGGAGCTTTGGATTTACGCGGAAAAGATCTTGCTGTCATTCTAAAATATACGGGAGCGGGAGTTCCAGCTAAACCCAAGCTTTTCAATTCCTTTGTTGTATCGGTTCGCCGTCTCATGATCGGTCAAGCTTCCGTTTCGGTAATTTCTTAAATTAGACAACTAATATTTTTTTTTATTTATTTTTCTTTCTAATATTTAATATTATAAATATTATAAAAATGACTTCCCGATATGTTGAAATCCGCCCTGATAATGTCCCCGCT